>Ga0116152_10005015_pt1 | contig 10365 bp, 3 predicted proteins | sample AD_UKC119_MetaG_FD_89894 | JGI IMG/M metagenome (GOLD analysis project Ga0116152, IMG submission 89894) | Active sludge microbial communities of municipal wastewater-treating anaerobic digesters from Hong Kong - AD_UKC119_MetaG | ecosystem: Engineered > Bioreactor > Anaerobic > Digestate...
GCAGCCATTGCTGCAACATGTGTTGCGGGCCGCGCAGCTGCTCGAGCCACATTCCATCCACGTCGTCTATGGTCACGGTGGCGACCAGGTACGCGCTGCCTTCGGTGCGGCGACCGTACATTGGGCACTGCAGGCCGAACAACATGGCACTGGGCACGCGCTCATGCAGGCCATGCCGCAGGTAGCTGACGATGAACTGGTGCTGGTGTTGTATGGCGACGTGCCGCTGGTACGTGTCGACACACTGCGCGCACTGCTCGCGCTCGCTGGACCCCAGGCGCTCGGTCTGTTGACGGTCATGCTCGACGATCCCAGCGGCTACGGCCGGATCATCCGCGCCGCCAACGGGGCAATCGAGCGCATCGTCGAACAGCAGGATGCCACCGCTCCGCAGCTCGCGATTCGCGAAGGCAACAGCGGCATCCTGGCGGCGCCCGCGAGGCTGCTGCGTCAATGGTTGGGAAAGCTCAAGAACGCCAACGCGCAAGGCGAGTACTACCTGACAGACGTGATCGCTATGGCGGTACAAGCTGGGCTCACGGTGACTCCCTATGTGGCCCCAACCGAGGCTGAAGTACTGGGCGTCAACGATAAACTGCAGCTCGCACAGCTCGAGCGTCACTATCAGCTGCAACGCGCGCGCGAGCTGCAACTGGCCGGGGTGACGCTGATCGATCCCGCGCGGGTGGACATCCGCGGGACAGTGACTGTCGGACGCGATGTCGTGATCGAGCCCAACGTGCTCCTCGAGGGAGTCGTGCAGCTCGGCGACCGCGTACGGATTGGACCGAACTGCGTGTTGCGGGACATGCGCATCGGTGCTGACACGGTGATCCATCCCAACTGCGTGCTGGAGCGCAGTGAGGTAGGAGCAGCGTGCACCGTTGGGCCCTTCGCGCGGCTGCGACCGGACTCCAAGCTGGAGCGTGACGCGCACATCGGCAACTTCGTCGAGCTGAAGAAGACGACGCTGGGCGAAGGCAGCAAGGCCAATCATCTGAGCTATCTTGGTGATGCGGTGATTGGCGCGCGCGTCAACGTGGGCGCGGGAACCATTACCTGCAATTACGACGGTGCTAACAAGTGGGTCACCACGATCGCCGACGAGGCGTTCATCGGCTCGGGCAACATGCTGGTGGCGCCCGTGCGGATCGGCAGACGTGCGACCACCGGTGCCGGCAGCACGATCACCAAGGAAGTGGCCGACGAGACCCTGGCTATTGCGCGCGGCAAGCAGTTGACGATCGACGGCTGGCAGCGGCCGACGAAGAAGCCCCAAAAATAGGGCTACAAATAGCCTAGGAATTAGTCCTACTGTCGGCCTTCGCTTACGCCAGGCGACGGCTTGAACTTGCGCCGTGCAACGCGCAACATCATCGAGCATACCATCGCACTGCTCGAGGACTTATCAGATGAAAACAGTTGTACTGGTGACCGCACTGACGCTTGTTGCTGGCAGCGCGCTGGCGGCGGACAAGGCGTCGGAAGTCAGCGTGCCGATGCACCATGTTGATGCGCAAGGCAAGTCCGAGGCGGCCGGTACGATCCGGATCGTGGCTACTCGCTACGGCTTGGCGTTCTACCCGACGCTGCAGGGGCTGTCGCCCGGCCTGCATGGTTTTCACGTGCACGAGAATGCGTCGTGCGCGCCGGCTGCGAAAGACGGCAAGCCCGTGGCCGCGCTCGCCGCGGGCGGTCATCTCGACCCGGCCGGCACCAAACGGCACGGTGAGCCGTGGGGTGACGGACACCTTGGCGACCTGCCAGCCTTGTATGTCGCGGCAGACGGTACGGCTAGCCATCCGGTGCTGGCGCCGCGACTCAAGCTTGCCGATCTTGCCAATCGCTCGTTGATGATCCATGCGGGCGGAGACAATCATTCCGATCATCCGGCAGCACTCGGTGGTGGCGGTGCCCGTGTGGTCTGTGGTGTCATCGGCGCCGCTGCCAAATGAAGGCCTTCTGGAAGGATGTGGCGATCGCCGAGTGAGACGACACAGTCGTCGTCGAAGGTAATTACTATTTCCCGCGCGCCGCCGTGCGGGCCGATGTGCTGCAGGCCAGCCAGACCACGTCGCGTCGTTCCTGGAAGGGCACGGCGAGTTACGGCTGCGATCCCACCCACAGTCGCGGACGCCCTCTGCCTACCCATTCGGGCTCATTTCCGGCACCCGACTTGTCGCTGATATCGGCCGGCGTCGGGTTCAGGTTCAGATACCAGATGCTGTCGCGCCCGGCCGCTGTGGATTGCGGGCTTGCAATTTCCGCGGCGACGTCACTTATGGACAACAGGTCGGCGTAAACCTGGATGCCGCGAATCACACCGTGCATGATTTCTTCGGACGGCGCCCAGGGCGCGTCGCCCCAAGTCAGCGCAGGATTGGTCGGCGGTTTGCTACCATAGCTCGGGTCCTCAGCCTGCCGCACAACGCGCGTGGTGTCCGGCCAATCCCAATAGTATTCGTGGTGCTTGCCGGTATTGTCGGACCATACGCGCAGGACCTGCGTATACCACCGGTCGTAAACGACGAACTCGCGGCTCAGCGTGTCGCGCCCGTTGACCGAGATTTCCCACTTGTGGTCGGTGCCGGTGCGCGGAGGTTGTGGATACGGATGCGCACCGTAGTAGCTCCCGATCTTGCCATTGTCCCAGAAAAATGTGCCGTCGTTGCCCCAGAAGAAGGCCGTGTAATAGCCTCTCTGGCGGCGCGGGTTTACGCGCCAGATATAGGTGGCAGGGTACATCGCCAGCGGTTTCGTGAAACGGAAACGCACGGTGCCCGCAGTTGAGGCATTGCCAAGGAAGTCCAGCCCCGTGATCGAGTTCTCGCCAACCGGCGGGGTAAGTGTAGTCGCCGGCCTACAGCCGCCGAGAATCGTTGCCAGTAGTGCGCAAGCAACGATGAGCACCGTGCCGCGGTGCCCTTGCCGCACCCGCAATAACGGCATCCGGCGACTGGATTCACCCGCAGCGACGTGCCTGCCCATAGTGCAGCATGGTAACGGAAACGGTTATGCTCATCGACCGAAATCACCAGAACCATTGGGGATCGTCATGTCGAGTGTTGGCTATCACGAGCCGATCGAGGAACTCTCTGCTGAAACGCGCGACATGCATCGCGCCATCGTCTCCCTGATGGAGGAATTGGAGGCCGTCGACTGGTACAACCAGCGGGCCGACGCTTGCCAGGACGCAGACCTCAAGGCGATTCTCGAGCACAACCGCGACGAAGAGAAAGAGCATGCTGCGATGGTGCTGGAGTGGATTCGCCGCAAGGATCCACGATTTTCGAGCGAGCTGAAGGACTACTTGTTCACCACCAAGGAAATTGCTCACGACTAGCTTCTCGGTGGCTTGTTCCGCGGCTGCCCGTAGTGTGACGTACTTCACACTTGCCCCGTCATTTTTCGGTTGTTCGACCCACTGCCCAAATAGGGCATTCTGCGGCCACAAACTTCACCTTTGTTGCTAGTTTGGGTGACGCAAAAGTCGCTCCGGCGTCTTATGCTTTGACCATATTCGCCAGGTGTCGCTGCTGCGGCTCGACGCCTGCTGTGTCGTGCCTGCGTACTGCTTGGGAAAATGACTTCATCTGATCAACTGCCGTCACGGATCGAACGCTCGGCCCAAACGCTACGCGAACTTTTGATCAGGCGCGCCGCCGATCAATCTGATGACTTGGCCTACGCGTTCCTCAGTGACGATCTACAGATCGTCAGCCGACTGACGTACCATGAACTGTTAGTGCGTGCAGGAGCATTGGCTCGGGAGATTGCGGTCCGGGCTGGGCCGGGCGAGCGCGTGCTGCTGGTGTACGGCCCAGGACTCGACAGCGTTATCGCATTCTGGGCCTGCATGCTGGCTGGCGTCGTTGCGGTGCCGACCCCGTCGCCCGATGGCGCCCAGATCAAGAACGCAGTGCCACGGCTGCGGCTGATCGCTGCTGACGCGCGCGCAAGCCTGACACTAACTACTACGGTAACGCTGGCGGCGGTCACCGCGCTCCAAGTGCTGAGCGAGGCAGAACTCGACACATGGTTCGCGGCGGATACGGTGCAGACATCCGACGCTACTCTGGCTGAATTGCCAGCGCGCCGAGCCAACGATACAGCCTATCTGCAGTATACGTCGGGTTCCACAGCCGCGCCGCGTGGCGTGATCATCACGCATGCCAACGTGCTGGCGAACTGCGCAGCCATTACCGAACACGTGCCCCGGGTAGCGAACCCTGGCGTCCTGTCCTGGCTGCCGTACTTCCATGACTACGGTTTAGTGCACGGCATCATCTGGCCACTGAGCCGCGGTATGCCAGGTTACCTGATGTCGCCGCTGACATTTCTGCGTCGGCCGCTGCGGTGGCTCGAGGCGATCGCAAAGCATCGCCTCGCATATACGGGCGCACCGAATTTTGCACTGGCCGCCTGCGTGCGAGAGCTGGAACGCAAGCCCGGCTGGTACGTCGACCTAACATCCCTGCGACACGTCAGTTGCGGCGCGGAGCCCATCAATCCGCATACCGTGGAGCGCTTTCTGCAGGCTTTCAGTCCATTTGAACTGGGCGCGGAAGCATTCACACCCGCTTACGGATTGGCGGAGGCGACCTTGGCGGTGACGGCAAAGCTGCCCAACACGATGCCAGTGCAATTGGTAGTCGATGCGGCTGCGCTGGCCGAGCGACGCGTTCAAGTTGCGGCAAGCGCGGGTGAATCGTCCCGCGTACTGATCAGCTGCGGCACGCCGATGCTCGCGACCGAAGTGATCGTGGTCGATCCGGAGACTCGTCGGCCACTCCCTGAAAACGGCATCGGCGAGATCTGGGTCGCGGGTCCAGCCGTTGGCGCAGGTTACTTCGGTAACACGGAGGCTACCGTCGCCAGCTTCAACCATGCACTCGCCGGCTCGGATCAGGCCAAATTCCTCCGCACCGGTGATCTGGGGTTCTTCCATGACGGGCAGCTCTATATCACCGGGCGCCTCAAGGACCTGCTGATATTCAGGGGCCGCAATTACGTGCCGCAGGATCTGGAGTGGACTGCGGAAGCCAGCGACCAACGGATCCGGGCCGGTCACAGTGCGGCATTCGCGATCGACGGCGCGGATGGTGAACAACTGGTGCTGGCGTTCGAGGTGGACCGTCGGGTCGCAGCAAGCGAACTGCCGTTGATCGCCGCGACCGCACGGCGCGCGATCGCGCACGTGCATGAGTTACCGGTGCAGGCGATTGCAGTCGTCCGTTCCGGCAGCGTGCCTCGAACATCCAGCGGCAAGATCCGACGGCAACAATGCCGCACGGACTATTTGGCGGGGCAGCTGGATACTTTGTGGTTGGATCAGCTCGAAGCGGGCGAACAAAGATCGAGTGACGCGGCCAGTGTGCCATCGATTCAGGACATTCGCGCATTGTCAGATCCAGCTGCGCGCCAGGAGTTGCTGGAGACAACGCTGCGCGACGTCATCGCGCGTCAGCTGCAACGCTCCGCCGACAGTATTGAACTGGGCGTATCGGCGATCGAGGCGGGACTCGATTCGCTGGCGGTCGTGCAGGTGCTGCAAGAGCTGGAGTCGGCTTGGAGTATTCGTCTCACGCTGAGCCACTTGTTGGGCAGCGAAACCCTGCGACTGGCCGCCGCGGCGATCCTCGCACGCGTTGAAGCTGCGGCGTCGGCAGTGGGGCCAATTGCTGCGGCGGACTCACAGGGCAATGAGCGGCAAACGGCTGGCGAGCTAATGCCCCTGTCGCCCGCGCAGGAGCGCTTATGGTTCCTGGCACAGATCGAAGGTGCGAGCCGGGCGTACCACTTGTCAGGCGGTATCCGCTTGCGGGGCGCTTTGAATCGTGAGGCGCTATATCGCGCGCTGGATGCAATAGTGGCCCGGCACGAAATGCTGCGCACGATGTTCGTCACACGCGCCGGGGCTCCCATGCAGCGTGTGATTGTCGCGGCCGATCGGCAGTTCGCTTTGCGTGAGCAGGCGGTCGGCACGGAGGGCCTGTCTGCGGCGCAACTGACGGCCCTGTTGAGCGAGGAAGCTGCAGCGCCCTTTGATCTCCTGCGTGGCCCACTCGTTCGCGGGCTGCTCATTGCCGAATCGAGTACGCAGCACGTGCTTTGGCTGTCGATGCACCATATCGTCGCGGATGGCTGGTCGATCGGCGTGCTCATCAACGAGCTGGCTGAGCTCTATCGCGCGTTCGCAGCAGATCAGCCCGATCCGTTGCCAGTGCTGCCTGCGCAGTATCGACACTACGTCGCTGCGCAGCGCAGGCTGTCCGCAGCGGGCGACTATGCGGCACACCTGGATTACTGGCGCTCGACGCTGGCCGGCGCGCCGGATTGCATCGAACTGCCAGCGGATCACAGGCCCATCGAAGAGGGCGAATTCGCCGGCGCGGCCGTCGAGCTGAACCTCGAGCCGCGCGTGTATCGTGACCTGCGCGAGTTCGCACGCCGGCACGGCGTCACGCCATTCATGGCGCTGCTCGGCGTGTGGGTAGCGGTGCTGTCGCGAGTGTCAGGCCAGGACGATCTGGTCGTCGGCACGGCCGTTGCCGATCGGCCGGGCGCGGAGTTTCGCGACCTGATTGGTTTTTGCGTCAATACCCTCGCCTTGCGATTCACTCTGCCGGCAGCCGGGACGGCGTCCGAGTTGTTAGCGCTGGTCAAGGATCAGGTGCTGACGGCGCAAGCGCACGCTGCGGTGCCGTTCGAACGCGTCGTGGACGCCGTGCGGGTATCACGCAGTCGCGCCCACAGCCCGCTGTTCAACGTCATGTTCGCCTGGCAGGACACTGGCCGCAGCGACTGGCAACTACCGGGTCTGCAGGTCGAGCGATTGCCGGACGCGCCGGTCGTGGCTGTTACCAACGACATGACACTGGTGTTCGAGGAAGCCGGTGATCGGTTGCTCGGCAGGTTGGAATACTCTACGACACTGTTCTCGCGGCCGACGGTAGAACGGTTGCTGCAGTGCTGGCACGCTGTATTCAGTGCGATCTTGCGCGATCCGAAACAGCAGATAGGCGCGCTGCCGTTGTTAGACGCCGGTGAGACAGGCAGTGTCGTCGCCGCACCGCGGCTTGCGGTGCCGACTGTCGGTCTGCATGCGCTATTCGAGGCACGCGCACGCGAGGCAGGCGAGTCGATAGCGCTGCATACGGACGCGACCGAGGTGAGCTACGCGGAGCTGGAGCGGCGTGCGAACGCGCTGGCGCACCGTCTGCGCGAGCTGGGAGTGGGACCGGAGGACCGGGTGGCGCTGGCGGGACCGCGCAGCATCGAGCTGGTCGTCGGGATGCTGGCGGTGCTCAAGGCAGGCGGCGCGTTCGTGCCGCTCGATCCACAGTATCCGGCAGAGCGGCTCGCGTGGATGCTGCAGGATGCCGAGCCGAAGGTGCTGCTGAAGAGCGCTGCGGTGTCGGCGCCGTGGGCCGAGTCCCGTGCTGCGACGGCCGGGATGGCAATCGTCGAGCTGTCGGCGGAGTCGATTGCGGCCGACGTCGCGCGTTTGGGTGCAGAGCCCATGGCGCTCGCTCGAGTGAGCGGCGAGTCGCTGGCGTACATGATCTACACGTCGGGCTCGAGCGGAACGCCGAAGGGTGTGCTCGTCGAGCATCGCAACGTGGTGAATCTCGTTTGTGCGATGCAGCCGCTGCTGCAACTTACTCCTGCTGATCGCATGCTGCACCATATCTCGATCAGTTTCGATCCGAGTATCCAGGAGCTGTTCGTACCGCTCGCCAGCGGCGCGAGCGTAGTGCTGGTGCCGCCCGGTGCGCAAGGTGATCCGGCGGCGATGTTACAGACGATCGAAAAGCACGCGGCGACCGTGATGTTGTTCGTGCCAGCGTTCCTGCGGGCACTGCTGGAGCATGGCGAGATGCGCGCCCAGCCGAGCGTACGTACCGTCGTCTCCGGTGGCGAAGCGCTGTCGCCGGCGCACGCACAACAGCTGCGCCGCCATTGGCCCCAAGTCCAGCTGATCAACCAGTATGGCCCGACCGAGTGCACGGTCGTGTCCACTTGGTTCGACGCCACGCGCTTGTCTTCTGACGCAGCGACGGTGCCGATCGGTCGTCCGATCGGTAATACGTCGATTCAAGTTTTGGATGCGGCTCGCCAGCCGGTTCCCGTTGGCATAGTCGGCGAACTGTACGTAAGTGGCGACGCGGTTGCCCGCGGGTACTGGCGACGCCCGGATCTGACCGATGAGTCTTTTGGCGACTTCCAAGGGCCGCAGAACGGCCGGTACTACCGTACGGGCGATCTGGTTCGACTGCGTGCCGACGGCGAGCTCGAGTTCGTTGGGCGAATGGATCAGCAGATCAAAGTTCGTGGCATGCGGGTCGAACTCGGCGAAATCGAGGCGGCGCTCACCGCACTGCCTGGGATTCGAGCGGCTTGTGTCGTGGCGTCTGCCGATGGTACTGGCAACAACAGTCTGCTCGCGTACGTGGTTGGCTCAGCCGAGTCGCCGGCGGAGCTGCGCGAGCAGCTGGGTGAGACGCTGCCGCAGCACATGGTGCCCACCGCATTCGTGCAACTCGAGGCATTGCCGTTGTTGCCAAACGGCAAGATCGATCGACATCGGCTACCGGCGCCGGCTGCATCTGCCTACGTACGCCATGAGTTCGCTGCACCCGAAGGACCGACGGAACAGCAGATCGCCGCGATCTGGCGCGAGCTATTGCAGGTCGAGCGAGTTGGTCGTCACGACAACTTCTTCGAGTTGGGGGGGCATTCGCTGCTCGCCCTGGCGCTCATCGAGCGCCTGCGCAGTCACGGTATCCACGGCGAACCGCGCCAGGTGTTCAGCGCGCCGACGCTAGTCGCGCTGGCCCGGGAACTGCAACACAGTTTGCCACCCGTTGACGTGCCCGCGAATTTGATTCCAGCGAACTGCGAACGCATTACGCCAGCGATGCTGCCGCTGGTGAAACTGTCGCAGCGCGAGGTCGACAGCATCGCGGCCACTGTCGCTGGCGGTGCCCGCAACGTGCAAGACATCTATCCCCTTGCGCCGTTGCAGGAAGGCATCTTCTTCCACCACTTGCTATCGCGCGCTCATGATCCGTATTTGTCGCGGCTGATCCTGCAGTTCGATACCGAGGACGCCCTGCGTCGCTATTGGGGTGCGATGCGACGAGTCGTAGCGCGACACGATGCGCTCCGCACGGCAGTCGTGCATGCGACGCTGCACGAGCCCGTGCAAGTCGTATGGCGCGAAGCTGCCCCGAGTCTGGACGATTTCGAAGTCGAGCCTGGTGTAGCGGATCCGGTCGAGCGACTGCGAAGGCTCGCTGATCAGCGCTTTCCGAGCCTGCCGCTCCACGAGGCGCCGTTGATGCGTGGCATCGCCGCGCACCATGCGGCGACAGGTGGGTGGTATCTGCTGCTGCTGGCGCACCATCTGACCAGTGATCACAGCACGCTCGAGACGATCAATGCCGAGATCGCGGCGCTGATGGTAGATCCGAATGCGCAGCTGCCAGCATCCGTGCCTTTCCGCGGCCTGGTAGCGCAGGCTCGCGATGCAACCGCGCGCGAGCATCACACTGAGTTCTTCCGCAGCATGCTCGCGGATATCGATGAGTCGACCGCGCCTTACGGCCTGCTGGAGGTACGCGGCGATGGCACCGCCAACGTCGTCAGTGGTGGCCCGATCGACGCCAAACTGCACGAGCGAGTACGCGAAGTCGCGCGTGCTGCTCAAGTCAGCACGGCGAGCATCCTGCATCTTGCCTTTGCGGCATCGTTGTCGAGACTGGCCAGCCGGCAGGATGTCGTATTCGGCACGGTCGTCCTGGGCCGTTTGAGCGGTGTTGAAGACACGGGGCAAGTGGTTGGCCCGTCGATCAACACGCTGCCGTTGCGAGTGTCGGTAGGTGAACAGTCAGTCACTCGCAGCTTGCGGGCGATGCATCGATCACTGACCGAACTGATGCGGCACGAGCAGGCATCTCTCGCACTGGCGCAGCGTTGCAGTTCGCTGCCTGCTCCAGCACCCTTGTTCACCGCCTTACTTAACTACCGACACAATCTGCATGGCGGCACGGCTCACAGCGCCGCGCCAGCCGGCGTGCGAGTTTGCCTGGCGGAGGAACGGACCAACTATCCACTCGCGGTCGTGATCGACGACGACGATACGAGCCTCGCGATCACCGTCGATGCGGACGCATCGATGGATCCGGAGGCGTTGTGGCGGATGCTATGCCACACGCTCGAGCAGCTGGTCGATTCGCTGCAGCGCGAGCCAGACCAGGCGTTCGATCAGCTCGATGTTCTACCGGCGCGCGAGCAGCAACGCGCGCTGCAGCTGGCGCAGTCGGCAGAAAGGCTGGCTACGCCTGAATCTGCTTTGCACGA
>Ga0116152_10005017_pt1 | contig 10363 bp, 7 predicted proteins | sample AD_UKC119_MetaG_FD_89894 | JGI IMG/M metagenome (GOLD analysis project Ga0116152, IMG submission 89894) | Active sludge microbial communities of municipal wastewater-treating anaerobic digesters from Hong Kong - AD_UKC119_MetaG | ecosystem: Engineered > Bioreactor > Anaerobic > Digestate...
CTTTGGAAATGATTGATGTCGATGAGCTTGGATTGGAACCGGCTGACCGCGAAATTATCCGCATCATCATAGAAAATTTCAAAGGCGGACCGGTCGGCGTTCAAACTATCGCCGCAGCTGCCCACGAAGAGGTGCAAACCATTGAAGATGTCTACGAACCGTTTTTAATCCAAGCCGGTTTATTGGCGCGCACCCCCCGCGGCCGCGTTGTCACCGAAAAAGGCTACCGCCATTTAGGTTATCAAGTTTAAAATAAAACAAAAAACAGGATTTGTGCATTTATTTTTTAATTTTATTCCTGGAGCCTGCCCGCAACGCCTTGCTTGCATGGCAGGCGGGCCCGACATATCTATGGTCTAATAAATTTTTCAAAAAAATCTTCTATTCTTCACGGATGTTTATTTACAATTCGACGGAACAATAAAATTAAAAAATAAATGCACAAATCTTAACAAAAACCAATGAGCCAGATATTTATCATTTTTTACTTACTTTTACTTTTAGGCTGTTTCATCGCTGCTGCTTTTGTTATTTACCACATCACTCGCTACTCTATCAACAAAAAATCTTCCACTATAATGCTCTTTTTATTCTTGACGGTTTTTATCTTTTTAATCGCCGTCAATTTTTCTATTTTCAGAACCATCGATTTCAACAACACGTTCAATTTTTTATCTATTTTTAATTCAAACTCGGGAGGTTTTTAAAAAATATGCTTAATTTTAAAGATTTTCATTTCCATGGCCAGCACAGTGGAGAAAAAATTATAAAAATAATCCGCCGTCACTGGTTCAATATCGCCCAGCAATATTTTATAATCATTGGCGTCATCTTATCAATGATTATTGCTTTGGAATTTTTACCAATGCAATTCATCCAGAATGAGCAATTGCCGATTTTTAATTTCGTCCAAAGCTTTATGGCAATTCTCATTTGGATTTATTCTTTTATTATTTGGATTGATTTTTATTTCGATGTTTGGATTATCACCGACGAAAGAATTATTAATATCGAACAAAAAGCGCTTTTTGTCCGCGTAGTTAGTGAATTAAAATTCGATAAAGTTCAAGATGTCTCTACTAATATTACCGGATTAATTCCCACTATTTTAAACTACGGCGACGTTCACGTTCAAACCGCCGGCACTACTGAAAGATTTTTATTTCACAAAGTTCCCGATCCGCAAAAAATCAAAGGCTTAATTATGAATATGCAAGCTATGACCGCCCGCCGCGACGAAGCCGAAACCATCCACAAAATTTCCCCTTTTTTCAAAAATGTCTAAAAAAATTCTATCAAAAAACCCGGTCAAAAACCGGGTTTTAAATTTTAAATATGTTTCCAAAAAAATCAGAAGCTAACTGACACGGTTTTACTTGCCGAATCTTCATTGCCATTATCATCCTTTGATTTTGCCTCAATCTTTATATCAGAATCGTTTTTATCATCCGGCACCTCATAGGTTATGCTCACCGATTTACTGCTACCGGAAGATATTTCATCTCCGTCTGCATAAATTTTTACTTCATCCACTCCGAAAGCCGCATCGGTTTTAACGGAAATTTTTATCCTATTTCCATCACCACTTGCGCTCAAACTCACCTTTGGCATGTATTTTTCAAAATCATCTTTATCACAATCGCCTTCAATATCGCTATCCGCTACATATTTTTTATCCTCGTTTTTCTTATACCAATCCCGCACGCCTTCTTCCCAACGGTTAAATTGAGGATCATCTTCCGGATTTTCCGGTCTATCGCCCTGCGGATCATCTTTGTTTACATACCATAAAATAGTATGCGAAGCTATCACGATTTTTTTCTTCACTTCATCATCCGGACAATATTTATTAGCATTGCACCACTTATCATCCTTACCGGGAATCTCACACAATTCCACTTTTTTTTCACTATCCAATTTTCCGGTCAGAATATCTTTATCAATATCTTTCAAAACTTCCTCACTATCATATTTAGGAAATTCTTCCTTACTATAATTTGTCAAAACTTGGTTAAGAAAACTTCTCCAAATCGGCGCCGCCACGTTTACTCCGTCCGCTCCCGCTTTCATCGCTGTATTATCATTATTACCAGCCCAAACTCCCACTGCAATTGAAGGCGTATAGCCCATTGTCCAACCGTCTCGAAATTCGTTAGTTGTTCCGGTTTTAGCTGCCACATCTCTATCATCAAAGCGCAAAGGACTATTTTCTCCAAAAACCGGCGCTCGATTTTCATTATTAGCAATCACTGAATCCAACATAGCAATATATTCTTCTTCAACTACTTTTTCGCCCTCTTCATTTTTATATTCTTCCAAAACCTGTCCATCTTTATCTTCTACTCGCAAAATTGCCGTCTTAGTATATCTCACTCCATTATTAGCCAAAGTTGCATATGCACTCACATGATCCAGCAATTGCACTTCACCGCCACCTAATACCAAAGATAAACCATATCTATCCGGCTCATTAAGTCCTTCAATTCCTAAACTTTTCGCCAAATTAATACTGTCTTTTACCCCTGCCAAATAAAGTGTTTTTACCGCCGGAACATTCAAAGACATTCCCAATGCCTCTTTCATTTTCAACGGACCGCGAAAGGATCCGTCATAATTCTGCGGAATATAGTTATCATCACTGCCTTTATTAAAATCTGTCTCTACATCAAAAAGAATTGTCTCCGGAAAATATCCCTTAGTAAAAGCCGTTAAATATACATAAGGCTTAAAAGAAGAACCTGGCTGCCTATCGCGAACCGCCACATTCACATTTGGTTCAAACAAACAATTCTTTCCCGGCGTACATCCATCCGGATAACTCTCGCCAAAATAATCTTTCGAACCCACCATCGATAAAATTTGCCCGGTCTTAGGATCAATTGCCACCAAAGCTGCATTAGACGCGTTCCAATTTTTTTGGTTTGATTCCACACCCTCCTTTACAGCACTTTCGGCAATCTGCTGTTTCTCCCAATCCAAAGTCGTATAAATTTTCATTCCACCTTCTTCCATTTCTTCCGATCCGTACTTTTCATCCAAATATTCCTTAACGTACATCACAAAATGCGGCGCACTAATATTTTCCTTCTTTACGGTAATTTTTGCCAAAACATCCTCCGCTTTATAATTTTCCGCTTCTTCTGTTGTAATATATCCCAAGTTAGCCATTTTATCCAAAACCGCTTCCTGATTTGCTTTTAACCTATCCGTATGTGATCCATAAGGAGAATAATAAGTCGTCGCTCGCGGAAGCACAGCAATAAGCGCTGCTTCATCGAAAGTTAAATCCTTAGCGTTCTTGCCAAAAAAAGTTTGTGCCGCCGCTTCAATCCCATAAGCATTGGAACCGTACGGAATTTCGTTCAAATACATTCGCAAGATTTCGTCTTTAGAAAATTTCTGTTCAACTTCCAAAGACAAAATTAATTCTTTAACTTTTCTAGTAATGGTTTTCTCAGAAGTCAAAAGAGAATTCTTAACAAATTGCTGGGTAATCGTCGAACCTCCCTGCGCCGCTCCCCGATTCAAAACATCTTTCAAAGCCGCCCGAATAATAGAAGAAAATTTCACTCCATAATGTGAATAAAAATCTTGATCCTCCGAAGCAATCGTTGCCCAGCGAATACTGTTGGGCATATCATCAAAAGAAATCAGCGTTCGCCTTTCCTCGCCATGAATTTCATAAAGCAAATGATTTCCGGTTCGATCATAAATTTTGGTCGATTCTGCCACTACCCGCTTATTTACCTTATTAGGATCCGGCAAATCTTTGACAAAATAGGCAAACACACCCACCACTACCAAAATTCCCAACGCCAAAGAAGCGCCCACAAAAATTAAGAGCGCCTTCCACCAAACAATCTTCCCCTCTTCATTTTTTATTTTCTTAAAAACCAATGCTTTGCCTAAAAATAATTAAATCCTAACCTATCTTATTTTAACAAACTTTCCCCAATTTAAGCAATGGCAAAAATTATTTTACTCGTCCAATTTATATTTATCCTTTATTTTATCCCAAACTTCCAAAGCATAAAACTTCGGTTCTAAAATATCCACATCTTTAAGCAATCCCGACTTTTTCATAAAAATTAAACTATCCAAATTAACTCCAGAAAAATAAACATACTTTTCGAGACCATATTTTTTCAATTTATCAAAAAGAATTAATTGCTCAACATAAGCAGTGTCCTTACTGCTAATCAACGCACCACTTCCTGGAGAATCAAATTTAAAATCTCTAAATAATCTTTTTGTTACCTTTATTGCTTTTTTTAACATATCCTCACTTTCTTTATTAAAGTCTTTTTCCGAAATTTTTCCTAATTTCTTTCTTAATTTAATTGGGACCATTGAGCTGTCGTAATAAGTTCCTACACAATCTATATAACTTCCACCATTTATTTTTTTTAACATCGTCTTAATATAGTGAGGCTTAGGCAGTGATTGACACCCAAAAGCTTTTTGAGATATAAAATCTTGATTCTGCATTGCTCCACACTCTGCAAAAACATCTGAACGACCCGATCCTATTCTGTCAAAAATTTTTAAAGGTAGTCTAGATTTATTTTCATGCTGCAAAGCATGCCCCTCTATCTCATGTCCTATTATAATAGTCACTAGATCAATAACACTACAATTTTCATCTGGCGATTTAACAATCTTCTTTTCTTCCTGAACGCTATTGGTTGTAAAATTTTCCCTAACAACAAACTGCCATTTATCATCTTCCGCTGGTCCACTTCTACTTTTTTCATATTCCTCCTGAGGAACACTACTTAAAATATTATATTTATTCAGAATATTATTTGCATTTTTGCTCTTTTCATCCACTTCAATACTTTTGTCTCCCAATTTTTTAATATCTAATCCTTTTTCCTTAATCTGTTCCTCTTCCATGAGTACACTTTTTACATATTCATCTTCGTATTTTTCCACAAATTTTTTCAATTCTCCACTTATTTGTTCCCTTTCCCCGTCAGAATTATATTCCCTTGATGCGCCATGAACAAATTTATCTAATCTAGATAAATTTCTTTCTAATCTTTCTAATGCTGGCATTTCCATTAATATTTCTTTCTCTGAATTATTCAACATATCATCGCCACCTAAAAGTTTTTTCGTTTGAATAGCAGAAGCAATTCTTAAATTCTCAACCAACATTAAATTGACCCTTGACTGATACATCTTTAGAATTCCTTCGTAAACATATCGATACTCATTTGTTTTTTCTTCAGGAATATCTTTCCTATATTCTTTAATATCTTCTTTGAAGTTCCTAAGCCTTAAAATTTTTTCCAATAAATTATCATTATCTAAAATAAGTCTTACATTATGAGGTGGCTCTACTTCACCCATTTCAATTTCTCCATTTTCATCCATTAACTTCATAAGATCACTTTTCAGCTTATCTTCACTATATTCTCGTGAACGTTTTATGAGACCACTTCTAATTTTATCTTTCAAACCCACTATTTCATCTCGACAAGAATACAAAAATACTTCTACTTCCTCAATTGTGCCAGTATTCATATCTTTACCAATAATTTTTTGAAAATCTTCCTTTCCTTCTTGAGTTAAAAAATATTCCGCATACAACATTATATTTCTAACATTAACATCAAAAATGCTTTCCAATTTTTCACCAATATTTCTCTCAAATTCCAAAACTTCCCGACGTTCTTGGTCAGAAAGTCCTATTGACTCTCTCTCACCACTTTCATAAGCACTCAGTTTTCTAACTTTTTCTTCAAGAAAATCTTTTGTAGTAATTCTTTCCCGATACAATGATCTTTTAATCTCTCCTGCTTCACCCAAAGGCACCTCAATTTTATTCATATAATTTTTGTTATTATTTTCTAATAGCAATTTCAACTAAACATTACCTGCATAAGATATTTTTTCACAAAAAAGATTATCTTTAAGATATAGCAAAACAAGAAACTACTTTTGGCTATATAATTTAAAACACCAAAATTTTTATCAAAAATTTATTAATTTACTCTTTTTTCAATTAATTTTTGTATTATTTTTCCTGCAACATTTATTCCCGTAGCCTTTTCAAATCCTTTAAACTGAGCTGAAGTGTTAACTTCTATAGCAATATAATCATCTCCTTTTTTTATAAAATCTATTCCGGCATAGAATATATTACCTTTTTTCAATATTTCTTTAACATATTTCTCTAATTTCTTATCCAACTCCACTTTCTCAGCCCTTCCTCCTAATGATATATTAGATTTAAATCCACTCTCAGCCGTTCTCCTTATTACGCCCAGTATTTCCCCATCCAAACATAAAACCCGATAGTCAACACCTTCAACATCTTTAATAAATTCTTGCAAAATAAACTTTATCCTATTAAACGCCATTCCACTTCTTCCAGCTCGAGTAAAAGTATCATCTATAAATTTCTCCACTTCTTCTTTATTATTAACTACTTCCACAAACATTCCCATACTTCCAATAGTTTTTTTAATAATAACAGGAAATCCTCCTAAATAGTTTATAATATTATCTATGTTATTTTTACTGTTTATAAAAACTGTCTTAGGAGTTGGTATATTATTACTGAAAAAAAATACGCTACTATCAAATTTATCAGCAAAAACTGTAGCTCCATCATTTGGCCAAGATAATATATTCTTGGTACTTAAAAAATTTGCAATAGATTGGACTGTTGTTAAATTTGAAAATAACCACACAACACTATCATTAAATTCTATTTTCTCGCCTCCATCATATAAACCGTCATTACTTATGACAATTTTATGCATATCCTTAATAATCAATTCAATATTTCCAATTTTCAAAGCTTCTTCTCGAAATCTTTCCATTCGATGTCCCCCATTTTCACCAGTAAAAATATATAATTTCATATTCTAAATTTTAAATAAGCTTTTTATTATTTCATCAGCCACAGGATAAGGTTTTCCCTTTACGGGGTAAATGTGCAATAGAATCCCAGGATAAGCATTCATTTCTAATATACAAAAGTCGTCACCCTCTATATCTTGCGTTAAAAAATCTATTCCAATAACATCCATATTCATATATTTACTAATTTCAATAGCCATATCTTGCATTTTTTTTGATATTTTTCCAGTAAGATCCGTTGCTGTTCCTCCACTTTTCACATTAGCTGTTTTTCTTAAAAATATTTTTTTATCCTTTTCCAAAACACTCCCCAATTCATATCCCATTTTTTTTATGTGATCTATGGTTATTTCATCTTTTTTAACCCAATATCTATCCAAAAGAACTGAATTGCGTTTATCTATAAGATCATCAATAGTTAGTTTGCCGTCACCAACAACAAAAGCTGGCTCCCGTTTTGAAGCAAAGACTTTTTCCTTCCCTATTACTAAAACTCTACAATCATTTCCATTAAAAAATTTTTCCAAAAGTACATCTCCTTTTTTATCATATTTTTTAGCAAAATCAATGGCTTTTTCTAATTCATCCTCATTCTCAATTCCTACAGTTATTCCTTTACCATGTATTCCACCAATAGGCTTAACTACTATTTTTTTATTTTTTTCTAAAAATAACTTTGCCTGCCCTAAGCTTTCCAACTTCTCACAATCTAAAACTGGAAAATTATTTCTTTTCAAAAATATATTGCCCATTAATTTGTTTTCAGTAATCCTATAAGATAAGGCATCTGTGGTTTCCGGCATACTTTCTGAAAACAAAATCCTCTTATTATCTTTCGATAAATAAAAATATGTCCTATAAACAAACTCAAAATCAACGCCTAATCGCTTGGCACTTTTTTGAAATTCCAAAACTATTTTATTTTTTATCATCTCTTTTTGCTTTACTTATCAGAAAATCCACCATTATACCAGAAACATCGCAGTTTGTAGTTAATTGATTTCTTGGAAAATAGCAAGGAAAATTAACTTCTGCTAAATGTGGCTTATTATCTTTATCAATTAATATATCCACTCCACCAAACTCTATATTCATGGAATTTACAGCTTTGATAGCTATTTCTTCAAATGATTCTGGAAATTTTTCTGCCCTAACAACTGGATCACCAGCATTAGTTCTAAAATCGTTTTCGGGCACTATATATTCTATACTATCAACCACCTTTTCTCCAATAACAACCATTCTCGCATGTCTATAGGAATCAATAAATTTACGTAAAATCATATTATCTACATCCATCTTTTTTAAAAATCCTAAAACAGAAATCAAAGAGTTCATTGATTCTATCTTCATTACACCTTCTCCGTGACTTTTTCCAGTAACCTTAATTATAATTGGAAAGCCCCCCAATCTCTTCACACATCCATTTAGATACTCAATATTTACAGAAGAAATATGACTAATTGTTTCAATTATGGGAATATTATAAAATTTTTGTAAATCAATATCTTTTACATTAAAAAAAGCATCTCTATTATTTTTATAAAAAGTAATTAAATTCTTATTTTCAATCAATAATTGATTTTCAACATTTTTCGCTTGTTGCCCAGAGGCGATTCTATAAAGAATAGCTTTTTCTTTTTTTTCTGATTCAGAAAAAAAATCTTCATAAAATTTAAAATCATCACTAAGTATCTCTATAAAATCAAGTCCTCTATCTAAAGCGGATTTCTTTAATAAATCTTTTGTTATCTTCTGATGATCTTTAAAAATACAATAAAATTTCATATCTTTGATTATTATTTTGTTACGTCAATTAAAAATTTTTTCAAATTTCTCTTACCAATTATTAACGGGTATCTCAAATGAGACCTTTCAATTATACTAGCTTTGGCAGAAATCACCAATCCATCAAGATTTAATTTTATTCTCACCATCGGTCTATATGTGGTTCCATGAGAAGAATGAATGATCGCGGTATCAGCTAGATCAGGAATTTCTCTAAGGAGTCTTTTTTTATTAACCTTATCTATATTTCTAGCTTCATCCTGAGAAAGTTTGCTTGGAAAATCCTGTTTATCAAAACATTTTATTGTTTCGCTAAATCCTAGTTGTTGTGCCAACTCTCTATCAATAGCTGTTAATCCTGCTCCCGTATCAATTTTAGCTTCAACATTAATATCCTTTTCGTTTTTCCCAACTAACTTTACTTTCTCAATAACCCCGATCACTCTTCGTCCGGAAATATCTTCCACCTCTTCTTCAATTTCTCCACCAAAAAGATCCATTCCCACGTTTACTCCTCGTTTAACTGTTTTTATTTTCAAACCGGAAACTCTTTCCATTCTTTCTTGCAATCCGGCTTGATTAGCCACTTGAATAGACAAACCCGCCCGTGCATTCACTTCAAAAAAAACTGGTCCCCTTTCTCTATCAATCGCCACATCCGCTCCTAGAAATCCCAGACCGGAAATTTCCTGAGTTTTTACCGCCAATTCCAAAATTTCCCGCCAATAAGGAATCCTTAAACCGGAAACACTCAAGCGAGAATTAGGAATTGTGTCAATTATCTTGGATTTTTTTCCTTGCACTGCCGTAGTAGTCACTCCGCTCGCCAAATCAATTCCCACACCCACAGCACCCTGCTGCAAATTAGCTTTCCCTCCCGACTCTCGCGTCGGCAAACGCAACATCGCCATCACCGGCACTTTATTATACACGATAACGCGAATATCCGGCACTCCCTTAAAAGCATAGGGCTTAAATAATTTCAATAAACGCAATCTTTCTTCAAAAAAAGCCGTATCCGGCACACCGGACAAAGAAAAACTTCCATCTAAAATATTTCGGATGTGATTTCTAAAATCTTCAATTGTTATAATAGAACCATCTGCTTTTACCCAAGCATCCGGTCGATTTTTCTTCCTTCCGTAAACCACAATAATTCCCTCACCGCCCAAACCTCTATTGGGCTTTAAAGCAAAACTATTTGGCAGAAGATTCCAGTTAAAATTCTCAAGATCTTCTTGACTTTTAATCTCCGCAATTAATTTCGGAACTGGAATTCCACCCTTCTTTAAAACTTTTTTACTCAAAAGCTTATCATCCGCAATCCGAATGGATTTTTTAAAATTATTAGGACGAATATATTTAAGATTTCGAGCGTTCATTCCCAAAATCTTATTTCTATTTTTCAGAATATTTAACATAATAAAGTAATTTTATCCTAAATTAGAAAAGTTTTTTATATTTTTTTCAAAACATCCCGAAACCGCCAATACTCAGTAATCCTAAGCCCGGTCCATTTTCCCAGAAATATATTCAAAGGAATAGTTAAAAGCACTATCCAGGGATATTCAAGGACTAAAGAAATTAAAAATCGAGAACTGATAATTGCATAAACCACCAACGACATAAAAAGTGTTTCGCTGGCCAAGATAAAAGCCGTTTTATTGCCCTTTTCAATTTGAGCTGCCACAAATTTTTCCAC
>Ga0116152_10005020_pt1 | contig 10360 bp, 7 predicted proteins | sample AD_UKC119_MetaG_FD_89894 | JGI IMG/M metagenome (GOLD analysis project Ga0116152, IMG submission 89894) | Active sludge microbial communities of municipal wastewater-treating anaerobic digesters from Hong Kong - AD_UKC119_MetaG | ecosystem: Engineered > Bioreactor > Anaerobic > Digestate...
ACGTCAAAGCGTTGATGCAGACGCCTGAGGAGTTTGAAAACATCTCGCTGCGCACGCTCGAAGACGGCTCGCAAGTCAGGGTCCGCGACGTTGCGCGCGTCGAACTCGGCTCTGAATCCTATCTGAGCGATGCGGAATTCGACGGCACCACCTCTTCGGGTATGGGCATTCAGCTTGCGCCCGGCGCAAACGCCATTCAGACCGCTCAGGCCGTCCGTGCGATGGTCGATGAACTCGCACAATATTTTCCGCCGAAAGTGCGGGCTGCGGTTCCGGTCGATACGACGCCCTTCGTGCGGGAATCGATCAAGGAAGTTCTGAAGACGCTTGTCGAAGCAGCGTTCTTCGTCGCGCTCATCATGTTCCTCTTCCTGCAGAACCTGCGCGCGACGGCGATCGTCATGATCACCGTGCCCGTCGTCCTCCTCGGCACCGTCGGCCTGCTCTTTGCTTTCGGTTTTTCCATCAATACGCTCACCATGCTCGCCATGGTGCTCGTCATCGGCCTTCTCGTCGACGACGCGATCGTCGTCATCGAGAACGTCGACCGGTTGATGCATGAAGAAGGCCTCGCCCCCCGCGAAGCGACTCGAAAATCAATGCAGCAGATCACCGGCGCCCTTGTCGGCATCGGCACCGTGCTTTCAGCCGTGTTCGTGCCGATGGCGTTTTTCGGCGGCACCGCCGGCGTCATCTACCGTCAGTTCTCGATCACGCTCGTCTCGGCGATGGCTCTCTCGGTTCTTGCGGCGATTATCTTAACGCCGGCGCTCTGCGCGACCATCCTGAAGCCGCACGATCCAAACAAGGAGCCCAAGCCGGGCAGCCTCCAGGCGAGGCTGATGGGGCCGCTGAAAGCCTTCAACAGGCTGTTCGACGCAAGCTCGCGCGGTCACAAACGCGGCGTCAAATATGTGCTCGCCCGCAGCGCGCGTTTCTTCCTCATCTTTCTCGTTATGAGCGCCGTGACTGGTTTCGGCTTCACGCGCATCAAGCAATCGTTCCTGCCGGACGAGGATCAGGGCCAATTCCTCGTTCAGGTGCAGTTGCCGCCGGGCGCGACGGAAGACCGAACCAAAGCTGTCTTCGAACAGATCAAGAAATATTTCCGAGAGGAAGAGGCCGATACGATCGCGCATTACTTCACCGTTTCGGGCTTCAGCTTCGCGGGCAGCGGACAAAATATGGGCCTCGCCTTCGTCACCATGAAGGACTGGAACGAACGCAAGAGCCGCGACAAGAGCGTGCAGGCCACTGTGCAGCGGTGCATGCAGGCATTCTCGCAAATTCGTGACGCCCAGGTCTTCGCATTCGCCCCGCCCGCCGTGCCAGGTCTTGGACAGGCGAGCGGTTTCGACCTCTATCTCCAGGATCGCGCCGGACTGGGCCATGACGCGCTGATGAATGCCCGCAATCAGCTCATCGGCATGGCGAACCAGGACCCGATGTTCGCCGGCGTTCGTCCCAACGGGCTGGAAGATGTTGCGCAGCTCGATCTGCACATCGACTATCAGCGTGCGGAAGCAATGGGCTTGTCGCAATCAACGATCAATTCGACGATCGCGACGGCGATGGGCGGAACTTACGTCAACGACTTTCTCGATCGCGGCCGCATCAAACGCGTCTATGTCGCCGCGGACACGCACTACCGCATGACGCCGGAAGACCTCAACAGATGGCGCGTTCCGAACGCTTCCGGCGAACTCGTGCCGATTTCTGCTTTCACGGATACATCATGGTCGTTCGGCTCGCCGAAACTTGAGCGCTTCAACGGCGTCGCGTCGAGAGAAGTCCTCGGCGGCACAGCGCCGGGCGTCAGCACTGGCGACGCGATGAAACGGATCGATGAGCTCGCAAAGCAATTGCCTTCCGGCTTCGGCATTGAGTGGACAGGCATCTCGGCGGAAGAACGCGAGACCGGCGCGCGCGCGCCTGCGCTTTACGCCCTTTCCATTCTCATTGTCTTCCTTTGCCTCGCCGCGCTTTACGAGAGCTGGTCTGTGCCGGTCTCCGTTCTCCTGATCGTGCCGCTCGGCGTGATGGGCGCCGTCATAGCCGCCTTCATGCGCGGATTTGCAAACGACATCTTCTTCCAGGTCGGCCTGTTGACGACTGTCGGCCTCTCCGCGAAGAACGCCATTCTCATCGTCGAATTCGCAAAGGCGCTGCAGGAACAGGGCCGCACCGCTGTCGAAGCGGCGATCGAAGCCGCGCACACGCGCCTTCGTCCCATCCTGATGACGTCCTTCGCGTTCGGGCTCGGCGTTCTGCCTCTCGTCTTCAGCTCAGGCGCCGGGGCGGCCGGACGAATGGCGATCGGCTCAGCGGTGCTCGGCGGGATGATAGCCGCCTCCATGCTCGGTCTCTTCTTCACCCCGCTCTTCTTCGTGCTCGTGCGCGCCCTATTCGGCGGCGCGGACGCACGGAAACAAGCAGCGGCGCAAACTCAGGAAGCCTGACCGATGCCAGCTCCCCTGCCCGCAAAAATTATCGCAGGCCTGCTTTGCGCAAGCGCGCTGTCAGCTTGCGCAACCACCATGGCGCCCCGCTATGAGCGACCGAGTTCGCCTGCGCCGAGCGCTCTTCCCTATGCAGAAGAACGCGGGAATGAGACCGCCGCGCTCGTTTCCTGGCGCGCCGTGTTCATCGACCCGGAACTTCAGCGCCTGATCGAAACTGGTCTTGAGAACAATCGCGACCTTCGCCTCGCCGTTCTCAACGCCGAACGCGCGCGCGCCCTTTATCGCGTCCAGCGCTCTGACAGCCTGCCGAGCATTAACGCCGGCTACCAATATACGCGCCAACGCACGGGCGCGAACGCGGCCACAGGTATAGTCGGCGCATCGACCTCCGGCCGCACCGAACCGATTACGACCGTGCAGAATACGGTTTCAGCAAGTGTGAGCTCTTACGAACTCGATCTTTTCGGGCGCGTCCGCAGCCTTAACAAGCAAGCGCTGGAAAGCTATTTCGCCGAAGAGGAAACGCGTAAAGCCGCGGAAGTCACAATCATCGCAGAAATCGCGAGCGCCTATCTTCAGCTCGTCGCAGATACACAATTACTGGCGATTGCTGAGGAGACGGTGAAAAACCAGCAGGCGTCGCTCGATCTCACGGAACGCCTTCTCGATTCCGGCGTCGGCAATGACATCGATGTGCAACGCGTCCGCATCTCCATTGAGCAAGCGAAAGCCGACGCCGCCTCCCTCGCGGCGCAAGTCGAACGCGATCGAAACGCCCTGCGCCTTCTCCTTGGAACAGCAACGCCGGATGATCTCAAGATCGCTTCGACGATTGATGCAGTTAAAGTCAACGACGACATTCCGGTTGGCCTCAACTCGGACATCTTGCTGAACCGGCCAGACATTCAGGCCGCCGAGCACCAGCTCAAGGCGGCGAACGCAAGCATCGGCGCGGCGCGCGCGGCATTCTTCCCGCAGATTCTCCTGACAGGCAGCGCCGGCACGGCGAGCGCGGAGCTAACCGATCTCTTTGCGCCAGGCACCGGCGTATGGCGCTTTGCACCCTCCGTCAGCGTGCCGATTTTCACTGGGGGCCGGAACCTCGCCCAGCTTTCGGGCGCGAAAATCGACCGCGATATCGCCAAGACGCAATATGAGCAATCGATAGAATCGGCTTTCCGCGATATCGCCGACGCCCTTGCGACACGCGAAACGATCGACGAACGGGTGAATGCGACGGAGCGCCTTGCAGAGGCTTCAGCGAAAGCTTTCAACCTTTCCGATCTGCGCTTCCAGAACGGCGTTGATGATTATTTCGCTGTCCTCGAAGCGCAACGGACGGACTATGCCGCTCGTCAGCAGCTCGTGGCCGCGCAGCTCGCGAAAGCCTCGAACGCGGTGAATTTCTTCCGCTCCATCGGCGGCCCCGCCGAAGAGCAGCAGGCCACCGACTAAGCGCGCAAGCCTAGCCCTGACAAGATTCGATCGCGGCGGCTCCCGCCGGACCGACAGAACTCATTCTTGTTTCGAAATCCGGAATGTCGAGGCCGGGTTCGAGATCGGCCATGACAGCCGGATCGGCTTCCGCCTTTGCCGCGAGGCACGCGCAGGCCGCAGCGACATCAGCTTCAGTGTATCCCTCTGGCAGCGTTTCATTCTGCGAAACCGCCACGCAGCGCGCCTCAAAATTACTCGCTTCAGCCGAAGCCGTGAACGCCGCCAAGGTCGAAACGCAGGCGATCGCCGCCCATGCAAATCGCGTGGTCATGAGTTCTTTCCCCTTGTTGAGAGCGTCCCCGCGTCAGGGACGGATGAAGACTGTCTTACCGTCCCAGGCTTCAGCCTGTTCCTTGATTGAATTGAAAAGGTCCTCGACCACAGGCGCGCATTCGATAAGTTCGATCATGCCGCGCGCTGTCGCCATGGCGTCTATGTAAGCGAACCGAAGACCTCCAACCGCGCGCACATTGCCCGCAAAAGCGATTGGCATGTCCTTTCGCTTGTAGGCCGCAAGATCCTCATCGAATGTTTCCGTGCACACGCCCCAATGATGGAAAGCACCAAGCCCGCTTTGCGCGATGTGGTCGTTGTAGACTGACGGAACATCGTTGTTCTGCTGAACCAGTTCGAAACACATGCTGCCGGAATAAGCGAGCGCGATCGACAGGTCGATATTGGTCGGCTCGCCATAGTAGGTCGTATTGTCCGCCTGGAAGTGCTCTAAAATCACCCACGGACCGATATTGAGCGCCTCGACCCATTTCGCCGCGCCCGCCTCAAGATCATCGACGATATGCGCGATTTGCATGACGCCGCCCAAAGGCTGGCCGAACTTCAGCATTCTCGACATGCTTGCTCCTATCCGATCAGTTGCATGCCGCCATCGACAACCATGCGCGTGCCGGTGACGTGCCGTGATTCATCCGAGGCAAGATAAAGGGCCGCATTGGCGATATCGAGCGGCGTTCCGAACTCGCCAATGGGGATCATCTTCAGATAACCCGCACGAGAATCCGCTTCTGAGATGCCAGCGTTTTTCGCTGTGCCTTCGACAAGCGAGTCGTGCATCGGCGTCTTGATCTGTCCGGGGTGAATGGAGTTGCAACGGATCTTATCGCCGTGCTGCGCGCAATGGAGCGCAACCGACCGCGACAGATGTTCGACCGCAGCTTTGCCGGCGCCGTAGCCGATAATGAAGGGCGTGACGACAAGCGAGGCGACCGACGACATATTGATGATCGAACCGCCACCGGCCCGACGCATCGGCCCGAGCGCCGCGCGGCACCCCATGAACACCCCGTCGACATTGATGCTGAAGAGCCGGCGCCAGTCCGCCATCGAAACAGTCTCCAGCGTATCCTTGTCACCGACAATGCCAAGGCCGGCATTGTTGACGAGCACATCGACGCCGCCAAGCTTCGACTCGGCGAGCGCCATCACTTCGCCCCAGCGTTTCTCATTAGACACATCTTGAAGGGCGAAGGCGGCGCCGATGCGCTTGGCTTCATCGGCGCCCGCCGCCTCGTTAATATCCGTAATGAGAACGCTTGCGCCCTCTTCTATGAAGCGCGTCGCTATGCCGAGCCCAAGCCCGCTCGCCCCGCCAGTCACAACGCATCGTTTATTTGCAAGACGCCCCATAGCGCAGTCTGTCCTCTCTTCGGTTACTAGAACGAAACCCGGGCTTCGACGCCGATCCAGCGCGGCGGCGCATAGTTATTCTCGTCAAGGCTGAGCGGGGTTGAGATGTCGAATGCATAGATCTGCCGCTCTTCGTCGAAGACGTTCCGCGCAAAGAAGGCGAGTTCGAAGTGCTCATCAGGCGTGAAATAGCTTATGCGCGCATTGGCGAGCCAATTGCTCGGAACGAGCGTCAGAGGCGCATTGTTGAGCTGGGAGTAGTATTCGTCTGTGTAGCGGACATCGAATTGCCCGCGGAACAAGCCGAACGAAACCGGTGCATCCGCCGTGACAGCGAAGTTGACCGTGAATTGCGGCGCCTGCGGCGACTCGCGGTCGACAAGGCCCGTCGCGATCGGCACGTCTTTCACTTCCGTCTCAATCCAGCTTGCGCCAGCGAGGAAAGTGATGTTGTCGACCGGTTTCAGGATGAATTCCGCGTCAGCACCATAGATAGACGCATCGGTATTATAGAGCGTGAACGATGTGCCGCGCTGATCGAACGCCTGATAGTCCGTGTAATCATAATAGAAGAAAGAGGCGTTGAGGCGGGCGCGCGATTCCCAGAAATCCAGCTTCGCGCCGACTTCATAGGCGTCGATCTTCTCGCTGTCGAAGCGGACATCGGCCACCGCCGCCGCCCCGAGGAAGCCCGCATTATAGCTGAAAGCCTTCCAGCCACGGTTCCAGCTCGCATAGAGCATCGCATTGTCAGTCGGCCGCCAGTTGATCGCTGCACGTGCTGAAATGCCTGAATCATCGTATTTGTCAGTGACGAGCCCTGCGCCGCCGATGAGGAAAGGCGGCAAAGCGAACACGGCGTCGCACGAACCGGCGGGGAAGCCTGTCATGTCGAGGCAGGTGCGAAGGTAAGCGTATTCCTTCTCGTCATAAGTCCAGCGAACGCCGCCCGTGACGCCAATCGTTGGTGTCAGCGCATACTCGCCTTCCACAAAGCCGGAGTAAGACGTGGTCTTGACCGAGTAGTTGGCGCCGACATCGGCTCCCGCGATCAGGAACTGGAAGCGCTGGTCATAAACGCCATCAATATTGATGAAGTACCCGCCGAGCGTCCATGCGAGCTTGTCGAATTCGCCCGCTAACCGCAGCTCTTGCGTCACTGTGTCGGAGTCCGCATCCATCACGAAGTCCGTCACCGGATAAGGCGAAAGATCGTTGTCTTCGATATAATTCGCCTTGACCGAGGAATAGTTCGTGATCGACGTCAGCGTCGCACCGCCAAAATCATAGGTGATCTTGCCCGTGCCTGACCAAACGGTGCGATCCATGTTGCCCGGATTGTTGAATGAGCCGGTGAAGGGGTCGCCATCCGCGTCGATATACCCGTTCGGATCGGGAATGAGCCCGACCAGGATGCCGCCGCCAGAATTTTCACCGAGCCCGTCAACATTCGTGAAAGCGCCCGTCGGGTAGGCGGCGCCCGCAGTGACATTGTCGATCTTATAATACTCGCCTGTCAGCAAGACGCTGAACTTGTCGGTCGGCTCGAAGAGCAAGTGAATGCGCCCTGCCCGCGTATCATCGGCGTTCACATCCGGGCCGATATCGTTCTTGATCCAGCCATCATTGCGATTGAAATAGAATGCGCCGCGCGCGCTGACCGTATCACTCAACGCGCCGCTCAAGGCGCCCTCGACCTTCACCTGATCGAACGAACCGTAAGCCGCGCCGAGATAGCCTTCGAACTCCTGTGTCGGCTGCTTCGTGATGATGTGAATAAGACCGCCCGTCGTGTTCCGGCCGAAGAGCGTTCCTTGCGGTCCTTTCAAGACTTCCACGCGCTCGACATCGTAGAGCGCTTGAATGTTGGCGGAGATCGACGGACGATAGACTTCGTCAATGTAGAAGGCGTTCGCCGCTTCGAGGTGCCCCGCGAAGTCGTTCTGCGAGACGCCGCGAATGGAGATGAGGCCGACAGCCGGCGTTGAGCCTGCCGCTGTGAAAGAAAGGCCAGGCGTAATGTTCGTGAGATCGGACGAGTCGACAATATTCCGCTCACGAAGCTCATCGCCAGAGAAGGCGGAAACAGCAATCGGAATATCCTGCGCGCTTTCTTCGCGCTTCGTCGCCGTAACGGTGATGGTGTCGATTCCGGCGGACTGCTGAGCGCTTGCGACGGTGAAAACGCCCTCGGCGATGAACGCGGCGGCGATCGCCAGACATGAAGCGGAAATCACTCGATTCTTGTGCATATATCCCTCCCGAACGCAGCGCCGCTGTCTCTCGCAATCGGGACAGAGGTCGCATTTCTTTGTTTTTCTCTCCCGGACGATTCTCCGGGATTGCAGCGGATTATAAGTTTTCTGAAGGCCCGCCCCATAGGGGAAACCTCCTACGAGAAAGCGTCGCATGCTGATGGGGGTTTCCACCTATCCGCCTTTTCCGGCGGTTCAGCTAGCGTTCGACATCCATACTAATTCGTCTGGCGCCGGCGCAGTCGCGTGGAAGCGCACAGACAGTCAAACTGGAGAACGCTCATGTCGACCGCAACACTCGCGAAGAAAAACACCGTCAGCGTCATCAAGCCGACTGCACCGGCCTTTTTCGACCCTTCGAAACTACCCTGGACGCCTTGGGTGATGGACGGGACCTACTTCAAACTGCTCGCTGTCGACGTCCGTTCCGGCGGATTCACAATGCTCCTCAAGGTCGATCCCGACATTGAATCGCCGCCGCACTACCACATCGGGAATGTCGAAGGCATCGTGCTGGAAGGCGAGTTCGGCTATGGCGACGACCGCGGCGCGGCCGGCGCCTATATCTGCGAGCATGGCGGCGTCGTTCACCAACCGGACTCGCCCGGCGGCACGGTGATGTTCGCCATCGGCCATGGCCCCATCGTCGGTTACAATCCCGATGGTTCCATCGCCGTCGTTGTCGACGCCAAATACATGATGAATCTGGCGCGGGAAGCAGGCGCCGCCGATCACATCGACGCGAACTTCCACGTCTAAGGCGCGCGCGGGCCGGCCCGCCGCGTCCCTCCCGGAAGCGTGCTGCGTGCTTTTTTGCATCGCAGCACGCTCTCTTCACGCCCGTTCCACCCTTGACGATGAGCGAGACATTTCTAATCATCGTTCACGAGTGGGCCGGGAAAAAGGCGTTGAAACAAGAACCTTCCCCGGCGCATCGGGAGGATTACGATGCGTCGAACGGATTCCGTTGAGCGCGCCATCAATGTTCAGAATACGATCGCGGAATGCGACAGCTTTGAAGCGCTAAGCGGCGCTCCGCTGCGCTGCATGGCGGATTATGTCAACGCGGACGCCGCAATCCTCGTCTCGATCGGCCCTACGCCTGAAACCGCCGAGGAACTTGTCCTGCGCGCCTCTGTCGACATTGAGGGCAAGCAACTCGAAGACTATTTCACGACTTTCCAGCGTCAGGACCCGGTAATTCACTTCGCGCTTTCGACAGCGCGCCGCCCGCGCGTTCAGAAAAACTACTCTCTATACCGTCTTTTCGACGTTTGCGAGAATACGCAGTTCAATCGTACGCGCTACTATCGCGATTTCCTGCGCACCACCGGCATCTTCGACATTCTCATTTTTCAGCTCTGTTCGCAGAGCGCGACATCCCTGCCCCTTCTTATCGGCTTTCACCGGCGCGATATGAAGAAGGTGTTCAGTCAGGAAGAGATGATGCGCGCTCGGTTCATCGCGCCTGTCCTCAGCGCTTGCCTTTCGCGCATGGCGCTTGCTGAAAGCATCCGCCCGCTCGAAACTGCGCTCGGCGCCTATTCGCGCTCGACCTCGCCTGACTCGACCATTCTCATTTTCGACGAGCGGCTTAACATAACGCAACGTTACGGCGCCGAGGTCGAACTTTCAGAGGCCATGCTCACCCAGCTGAAGCTCGCCTGCAGCCAGCTGAAGGAAGGCTCCGGGGCGAACCGCCCGACGACGCTTTGCGATGAGGCCGGCGCAGTGTTGTTCACTGGCGCAATCGAAAGGATTTCCTCGCCGCAGAGCGGCGACCGGTTCGTCGCGGTGTTGCATCCGGATGATCGCTTCCCGGCGCCTCGGGCCGCCGCTGCGTGGAAGCTCACCCCGCGCGAAACCGATATTGTCGAGAGAATATATTCCGGCGCGCGCAACGCCGATATCGCTACGACGCTTTCGATCAGCCTAAAGACGGTCGAAAATCACATTTGCAACATCTTCTCGAAGGCGAATGTCTCCTCCCGGTCCGAACTGATCTCGCGCCTTGCGACCGGCCGCCTCTGACGCCGTTCGCCATATCTTGTTATTTCATCCTTGCGCCTGACGCGCTAATGATTGCGCGGCAACCGCATGACGCCCGCAGAGGAGCCGCCTGATGTCTATCGAATCCAATATCCTTGTCGAGCATAAGGACGCGGTCGCGGTCGTGACGCTCAATCGCCCGGCGGCGCGCAATTGCCTCACCTTCGCGACGATCGCTGAGTTGAGGGAAGCGTTCGAAAATCTCGGCGCCTCGCGCGACGTTCATTCAATCGTTCTCGCCGCTCATGGCCCCGTCTTCTGCTCGGGGCATGACCTGAAAGAACTGACGGCCGCGCGCGCCGACGCAGATGGCGGGGAGACGTTCTTTCTCAACACCATGCAATCCTGCAGCGCGATGATGCAGTCGATTGTCAATTGCCCGAAGCCTGTCATCGCCGCGGTTCAAGGCATTGCAACCGCTGCCGGTTGCCAGCTCGTCGCAAGCTGCGACCT
>Ga0116152_10005022_pt1 | contig 10359 bp, 11 predicted proteins | sample AD_UKC119_MetaG_FD_89894 | JGI IMG/M metagenome (GOLD analysis project Ga0116152, IMG submission 89894) | Active sludge microbial communities of municipal wastewater-treating anaerobic digesters from Hong Kong - AD_UKC119_MetaG | ecosystem: Engineered > Bioreactor > Anaerobic > Digestate...
CACGCGCATGACGCTGATCAGCGATACCTGGTTGCGCGAGAATGGTGTGCCGGGTGAGGACTATGTGGCCCGTCGTGCCGCGTTCTACTCGCAGAAGCTCTCCGGCGACAACTTGATGGTCAAGATCATGAACGACGACATCGCCCAAGGTGTCTGGCAGCTCTTGAGCCAATCGGGTTTCGACCGCTACGGCAAGCCCGGCGCAGCTCCGGCCGCCGGTGGCGAAATGGTGCAAGTGATCGAAGTCCTGCGCGGGGGTCAGTATGTCCATATGGGCATTTCTAAGGCGACCCCCAAGGCCGAAGGCGAAGCCTTCAAAACGTGCCTGTTTGGCTTCATGGACGTCTACAACAACCTGCTGCAGTTGCAAACGGTGGATCGCATGCCCGCCTTCCGGTCGTCCACCACTTCGGGGAACCCCCGCTAGGGGTACCGATGGGCCCACGCAGCATCGCCATCCTGCCGGCCCGCCTCGGCTCGACGCGCCTCGCCCGCAAGGTGCTCTTGGCGGAAACCGGGCTACCCCTGTTCGTCCACACGGCGCGCAACGCCGCACGCTGTAAGGACTTGCAACGGGTCGTTGTGGCCACCGACTCCGAAGAAGTGTTGGTCGCCGCCCGCGAGCACGGAGTCGAAGCCTGCCTCACCCGGTCCGACCACCAAAGCGGAACCGACCGCGTCCGCGAAGCCTTGGATAGCCTGGGAGGCGACTGGGATGTGGTGCTCAACGTTCAAGCCGACGAACCCGACCTGAGCCCCGAGGACTTGGCCACCCTGATCGGCGCCTTCGAGGACCCGCTGTGCGAGGCGGCGACGCTCAGCCTCTCCATCGAGGACGAAGCCGACTGGCAGCGCAGCAGCGTGGTCAAGATCGTGCTCGACCAATCGGGCAGCGCGCTGTACTTCTCGCGCGCCCCGATCCCCAGCCGCGTCCATGCACGCATTCCTGCCCAAGGCCCGTTCGGGCTGCGGCACATCGGGGTGTATGCTTACCGCCCCGAGGCCCTGCGGCGTTTTTGCGACCTGCCGCAAGGACGGCTCGAGGCCATGGAGAATCTGGAACAACTGCGCTGGCTGGAGCATGGGCATGCCATGCGTGTGCTGCCCGCATCCTGGGTCCCACGTGGGATCGACACACCGGAAGACTACGCAGATTTCGTGGCCCGCCATCGGACCGGCTCTCAACACCACGACCGCAACGCGACATGACCAAACACATTTTCATCACGGGCGGCGTGGTTTCGAGCTTAGGCAAAGGCCTGACCTCGGCGGCCATCGGCATGATCCTCGAGCGCCGTGGCCTCAAGGTAGCCATGCAAAAGCTGGATCCCTACATCAACGTGGATCCCGGCACCATGAGCCCATTCCAACACGGCGAGGTCTACGTCACCGACGACGGGGCCGAAACCGACCTGGACCTGGGCCACTACGAGCGTTTCACGCACACCAAGCTGACCCGTTCGAGCAACTACACCACCGGCAAGATCTACCAAGAGGTGATCGCCAAGGAACGGCGCGGCGACTACCTGGGCCGCACGGTCCAGGTCATCCCGCACATCACCGATGCGATCAAAGAAGGCATCCTGGCCGGGGTCTCCGAACCCGATGTGGACGTGCTCTTGACCGAAATCGGCGGGACGGTGGGTGACATCGAAAGCCTGCCCTTCCTCGAAGCCATCCGCCAGTTTGGGCTCGAGCGCCCGCAAGGCGACGTGATCTACGTGCACTTGACCCTGCTGCCCTACCTGCGGGCTTCGGGCGAACTCAAGACCAAGCCCACCCAGCAAAGCGTGGGCAAGCTGCGCGAAATCGGGATCCAACCCGACATCTTGATCTGCCGCACCGAGCAACCGATGTCGCCCGAAATGGCGCAGAAGATCAGCCTGTTCTGCAACGTGCGACCCGAACGCGTGATCGAAGAGCGCGACGTGGATTTTTCGATCTACGAGGTTCCCGTCGACCTGGTGCATGCGAGCCTCGACCGCATCATCGTCGGCGTGTTGGGCTTGGAATGCGAACCGGTGACCGATTTGGTCGACTGGCTCGACATGCTCAAGCGCATCAAGAACACGACCCAAGAAGTCGAAATCGCGATCGTAGGCAAGTACATCGAGCTCCACGACGCCTACAAGTCGATCTACGAGTCGCTGTCCCATGCGGGCATCGCCAACGGGGTCCAGGTGGTGCTGCGCAAGATCAGCGCAGAAGAGTACGCCGAAAAGGGTGACGTGCTGCTGAAAGGCGCCTCGGGCCTGTTGGTTCCCGGAGGCTTTGGCGAGCGCGGCCTGGAAGGCAAGATCCGCGCCATCCAATACGCGCGCGAGCACGGCTTGCCGTTCTTTGGTATCTGCCTCGGCATGCAATGCGCGGTGATCGAGTTCGCGCGCAATGTGTTGCACCTGGAGGGGGCGCACACCCTCGAACACAGCCCCCACAGCCCGCACCCGGTGATCAGCCTGATGGACGACCAAGCCGGAGTGCCCAAAGGCGGCACGATGCGCTTGGGCGCCTACGATTGCGAACTGGTCGAAGGCAGCCGGGTCCAGGAGCTCTACGGCGAAACCACCATCTCCGAACGGCATCGCCACCGCTTCGAATTCAACAACGCCTACCGCGAGCGGTTCGAAGCTTCCGACATGCAACTGGTCGGTCGACACCCCGGCCGCAACTTGGTGGAGATCATCGAATTGCCCGAGCACCCCTTCTTCGTTGGGGTTCAATACCACCCCGAATTCAAGAGCCGCCCGCTCGCCCCCCACCCCATCTTCCGCGGTTTCGTCGCAGCAGCGAAAGCGCATCAAGCCCAGAGTTAGTCCCGTGACGCAACGCACCGCCAGCGACATGCCCCTGCCCGGGGGCGATTTCCGCCTGTTCCTGACGCGCCTCTCGCTGCAAGGTTTCCTCGCCTGCGGGTTGCTCGAAAACCCCATCACCGGCCGCAAGGACGTGAACCCGGCCGGCGCCCGGATGGTCCTCGACGACCTCAAGATGCTGCGCGAGAAGACCCTCGGCAACCTCGAACCGGGCGAAGAGCAGACGATCGACAAGGCCATCGAAGACCTGGGCCATGCCGTGGCGGCTTTGAAGGCCTAGGCCGACCTGGGACTTGCTACCGTAGCTCCATGTCGAAACCTGCGCTGGTCGTCCTGGACGACTTCTTGGACGAGGAGGAGTGGACCGAGCTTTGGACGGCGTTCCAGTACATGGAATTGCACCCGGTGGCACGCACCGCCGGGGCATGGAAGCTGGAAGACGGAACGCCGCTGGGTGGCCAGGAGATCGTAACGCCCATGCGCGACGATCCCTTGGTGCCCGACCCCGAGAACCCTTGGCGCTATCCGAGCGGGACCGCGCTCGACTTGGTGCTCAGCGCGCTGCTTGCGGAATCTGCGAGCTACGCCGAACTCATCGGCGACGATTGGCGCAAGGTCAGCGCGCGCCCCTACGTGTACCCTGCCCGCACCGGCCTCTCGTGGCACCGCGATGACAGCGAACTGTATGCGGGGGCCTACATCTACTACGCGCACCCCGTTTGGGACGCCCATTGGGGCGGCGAGTTGTTGGTGGCCGAAGAAGTTGCCGACGACCTGCCCATCATGGCGCACCGCTTCGAGACGGGGTCCTACTCAGAAGCCTTGCTCGAGCGCGGAATGGGCCGCTTCGTGATGCCCAAACCCAACCGTCTGGTGATCCTGGCGGGAGCCCCACACGCGGTCGCACCGGTCTCCCCCGCCGCGGGACACAACATCCGCGCCAGCGTCAGCGGGTTCTTCCTGCGCTAAACACCATGCCCACCTATCGCCTCACCGTCGCTTACGACGGCAGCCCGTTCTTTGGCTGGCAACGCCATCCCGGCCAACCCACCGTGCAAGGCACGCTCGAGGATGCCCTGCTGCAAACCACCGGAGTCCGTGCCCCCATCGAAGGCTCGGGCCGCACCGACCGGGGCGCGCACGCCGACGCCCAAGTCGCCAGCGTCACGGTGCCCGAGGGCACCGACCTCAGCCAACTCAACACGGCCCTACCCGAATCGATCCGCGTGCTCGAGGTGGAACCCACCCACGAGGGCTTCCACGCGCGCATGGAAGCGAAGGGCAAGACCTATCGCTACGTGATCTGGAATGCGCCCGAGTGCCCCCCCGAACTCGTCGGCAAGGTCTGGCACATACCCGGCAAGTTGGACGCCAAAGCCATGGGGCCGGCTTGCCGTTTTTTTGTGGGCCAGATCGACTTCGCATCGTTTGCCAAGAAGACCAACTTCCAACGCCACAGCACGATGCGGCGCATGCACCAAGTCGACCTCGCCACCGATGGGCCCAAGATCACGATCACCCTCCGGGCCGATTCGTTCTTGTACCAGATGGTCCGTAACATCGTGCGCACGATCGTGCGCGTGGGCGAAGGCCGGCTGCAAGCCGACCAAATCCCCGCCATCCTGGCCGCCCGCGACCGAGCCAAAGCGCCCGGCAGCGCCCCCGCGTCGGGGCTGCATTTGGAGCGGGTGCACTACTAGCGCCGCGCTCAGGCGCGCCATGGGCGCTGAAACCGTGTGCCCGCCCCCTAGCCTCGACTTCTGAGCGGAATCGACTAGGCCCTTTGGAGGGGCCTGCACGCCAGCGACCCGGTTCCCGGCTGCTTTCGATGCAATCTCGTGGATCGCACGGGCAGTGGAGCGAGGAGAACAGATGGCCACGATGGGGTTTTGGATCGGGACGTCCATGCTTCCTGACGGAGCGGATCCTCGCGCGGCGGTCTTCGACGCGAGCCGCAATCGGACTGAGCCCGCTAGCCTAGCGATCGCCGGTCACGATGCGGGCCACACGCGGCGCAACCCTCACAAGCAAACCGTGCAAGCCCAACGCGAAGCACACGACCCCCGTAGGGAGCACGAGGAACCAGGCGAAGTCCGCCAAGGGAGCCAATGGGCCCCAAGCCTTGTCCCCGGCTTGCCGCAGCAACGACAAGAGCGGTTCATGGATGGCAAACAGGAAGAACGCCGAGCCCGCCCAGCGTTCCAAGCGTACGGCGACGCGCGCATGTCCTTGGGGCCAGCGCGATACTCCCAAGACGGTGAGCACACCGAGGCCGATGCCCACCTGGTGCACAGAAGGATAGGCACGGCCGGTCAACCCGGTGGTTTCAAGCACCAGCAGAACCAAGTACACGGTCCCCAGCAGCGGAGTCCAACGGTCCCAGGCGAACAACGATCCTCCGCGCAGCGCCACGCACCCCCCCACAAAGAAAAACAAACAAGCCACCCCGCCGGGGATGGGCAAGGGCCAAGCATGCAAAAACCAAGGCACACCCAAGATCCCCAACCCCAACCAGGCGGCGCGCCGCGCCAACACCTGCCACAGCGGCGCCAGCAACGCGACGAGCATCAGATCGCGCAAGAACCAAAACGGATAGACCACCGGTGCGTGGGGAAATCCGAAGATCGCCTTGGCCCAATCCAGCGCTCCCCCATGCACAAAGGCGTATGCGGGCTTTTCCACCAAGCCGTGCAGGCTTGGAATCTGCGCGGCCAGCGCAATCGCTAGGGCCAAGCCGCCATTCCAAATCAGGAAGGGAATCAGCAGGGTTTGGATCCGTCGCCGCAGCTTGCTTCCGTAGCTGACGCTGGTGAGCGGCTCCCCCCAAAAGAAGAGGTAGCCCGAGACCAAGAAAAACAGAGGCACAGCGGTGGCCGCCAGGCCCTCGGAAACCGCCTTGCGCAGCCAATGCTCCCAAAGCGCGAGTCCGCCTGCCGGATCGGGCAACCCGATGCGGTCGTTGCCCATATGGATCCACACCACCGCCACCATCAGCGGAAACCGCAGCCACTGGATGCGCTGGGAGTCGGCGTGGGGCAAGGGGCGGGCCATGGGAACAACCAGCCTACCAAGCCCTGGCGCCTTCCCCACGCCCGAACAAGAGACTTGGTCCTGGAACGGCCAACCTGTGCCAACGCCGTTCCAACGAGACATTTCAACGACTTTCCATCCAAGCCGGAGCATCCATCGCACGGCGGAAGAAGTTCGCGCGGTTCCCCAATTCGCGGCTGGTTGCTCCCTACCCAAGCAAAGGTGGCCCCTGCAGGGCCTTCGCTGTCCCCAGGAATCGCCGATTGGGCCCCGAACAATGACCGCACCCCCTGACCGCTAGGGCGGCCAGGGGGTGCGCGGGGTGGCGAAAAGGGAAGCGCCCTACTTCATGTTGGCTTCGACAAAGGCCCAGTTCACGTGCTTCCAGAAGCCTTCGATGTAACCGGGGCGCGCGTTGCGGTGGTCGATGTAGTACGCGTGCTCCCACACGTCGCAGGTGAGCAAAGGGGTGTCCCCGCTCTTGATGGGGCACCCGGCGTTGGGCTCTTTGGTGATCGCCAAGCTGCCGTCTTTCTTTTGCACCAGGAAGGCCCAGCCAGAGCCAAACAGAGTCGCGGCGGCATTCGAGAACTCGGTCTTGAAGGCGTCGAAACTACCAAAGGCCTTGTTGATCGCGGCCGTCGCCTTGGCGCCCGGCCCGGCGGCTCCGGCGGGAGCCAAGCACTTCCAATAGAAGCTGTGGTTGAAGTGCTGGGCGGCGTTGTTGAAGACCCCACCGTCTGACTTACGGATGATGTCCTCCAGGGACATGGTGGCAAACTCGGTTCCTTCGATCAGCTTGTTGAGGTTGGTCACGTAGGCATTGTGGTGCTTGCCGTGGTGGTAGCTGAACGTTTCGGCCGAGATCCACGGTGCCAGGGCATCGGTGGAGTAAGGCAGGGCGGGAAGGGTGTGGGTCATGACAAATTCGGGGTGGGGATCGATTGGGAAACCCCTGCTAGGGGCGTTGTTTCCCTTTAGACCGACAAATTACCCCCTCAACCCTCACGTGACAAGGAGAGTCGGTGGGAACGGCTCGACGGGCAGGTTCGAGCCAGCAGGAGGCCCCTGTGGGCCCAGGTTCGGGGTTTGCCCGACACACCCCATGGGCCCTAGCTAATGGGGCGAATTCCCTCGCAGGCGCGGGGGGACGACCCAAAAGCCAAGCAACACAAGCCCGAAGAAGGCCACATAGACCTTGTTGAGCGTGGCCTGGGGCACATCCACAAACAAAATGCCCGAAAGCAGTTTGCCGATGAAGCTGCCCTCGACACCGCTTTGCCCCGCGGTTTCGCGCAGGTTCCACTCCCAAAGGGTGAGGAAGCACAACTTGCCGCGGACGGCATTCTGCACGATGTAGACCATGATCGCCAAATGGGTGAACCGGAACCACGGATTCCGGATCCAGCGCAACTTGAGCGGCCAGCCCACGAGGACCAACAACTGGCCCACAAGGATGAACGCCACGATCGAGAGATGCACGGCGGCGATCAGATCGGCTTGCAACGCGGGGTTCTGCAACGCAGGAAACATAGAAACCTGGGGTCTGCCTAGTATCCTAACACCCAGCCGCGCCCAGCGGTGACCTCGCCAACCCATCGATGAAGCACCAAGAACCGACCCGCATGGCCAACACCCATATCAGCCCATTGGGACTGGTGGGGTGCGCAGCAGGGGTCGCCACGTTGGGGGCGATCTACTTCGCGCTCTTCGTTTGGCCGCGGGTGATCGAGTACAACGGCAAGAATCCTCCCAAGGATTACCTCCTCGGTGTGCCCAACGCCCTGCTTGCGGGGACCTCGCTATGGCTCTTGGTGCTCGCCAAGCGGCGCAATCGCCCGGGTACGCTGCGCTGGTACCACTTCTTGGCGATCGTTTGGGTGTTCTTCCACGCGCTCATGGCGCTGATGCTGTACTTGTAGAGCTGCTACCTTGAAGGCAGGCCCAAGCTAGGACGAAGCCCATCCAACCGGAGGAATCGTCCAGGCCCCTGCCCGGAAGATCGACTGCCCGTCGATCAGCACATCCTCGGTCGCAACGAACACGTCGACGTGTTGCCGCACGTGCTTCTTGTGGATTTCGGGTTTGCTGTAGACCACGTGCTTGCCGCCCAGCGAGAGGTGCACGCCACACATACGCTCGAACGAGCCCACGTCGCGCACGGTTCGCTCGGGGCTGAAGGCTCGGTTCATGCCCAGTCCCAACTCGCGTAGCCAAACCTGGCCCTCGTCGGCTCGGATGCTTGTGAGCACCTCATCAAAGATCGGTGTCGAATCGAGGGCCTGGACCACGCGCCCCTGTTCCACCACCAGGGTAATCGGTCGTTCGGGTCGGTGGACCGTGAACTGCATGTCTCCGAACAGGTCGATGCAAACGCGCCCATGGACGGCCTCCAAGGCACGCGATTCGGTGAACACCTCGCCGATCGGATACTGCCCCCCCACGTTGGCCATCCCGGTGTAGTCCCCCACGTTGAGCTTGGCGTCCTCAAACCCAGCCGGGAAGACGAGCCGTTCCCCACCGCTTTGCACGACCCCTTCCTGCGCTGCGTCCAGTCGCGCTTTCAAGGCCCGCCCCACGCCGCGGTAATAGGCGGGGTCGTAAGCCAGCGCATCCACGTACACCCGCGCCTCACGGCCGGTCATGCGCGCCAGGTGCGGGTGCTCGATCACCCGTACCGAGCGCTGGAAGAGCTCCAGTCGGATCCGAAACGCAGTCAACTGGAAGCGGGTGGATTGCAGCAAGACCACCAAGTCACCCGCGCCAAGCTGCGCGAACGCGGCCAAGATGGCTTCGGGAGGAACGCGGTCGAAAGCGAGGAATTCCGCTTCCGGCAACGCGCGTCGGTAGGCTGCCGCCAACCCCACCGAGAGTTCGCTTTCGCCATCCCAAACCACGAGCGCGCGGTGCGTGCGGTCGAACTCGATGGCCTGATCCACCACGTCGCGCACGTGACCAGTAGCTAGGGCGATCCACTCCTCCGGCCAGGGTTGGAGTTCTTGGGATTCGGACATGGAGCGGGGATTGGAATTGGGGGCTCAGGCAGTACGCCAGCGAGCTGCCGGCGGGTGCAGGAACGCCAGATCCTACACCCGTGACCCTACGGGCGGGACTCCGCAAAACTTGCCAACGCCGAGACCGACCGCTGCTAGCTACACCTTCCAACAAGGCCGCCCCCCGAACGGCGAGGTTCGGGGGGCGGCCCAGCCTTGCGATGCTGGGGGCTTAGCGATAGGCCGGAAGGCCGGTCAGCTCGTGGCCAATGGCCAGGGTGTGGATGTCGTGGGTACCTTCGTAGGTGTTGACCGACTCCAAGTTGAGCATGTGGCGCCCGGTTTGGTACTCCAAGCTGATGCCGTTGGCACCCAGCACGTCGCGCAGCGTGCGCGAAGCGCGCAGGGCCATGTCGACGTTGTTGCGCTTGGCCATGGACACCTGTTGCGGGGTGAACTTGCCCGCATCCTTGAGCCGCCCCAGGCGCAGAGCCATGAGTTGGGCCAGCGAAATGTCGGTTGCCACGTCGGCGAGCTTCTTCTGGGGCAGCTGGAAACCAGCCAGCTGCTTGTCGAACACGATGCGATCCTTGGAGTAGCGCAGGGCTTCGTCGAAACAAGCCAAGGCGGCGCCAATGGCACCCCAGGCGATGCCGTAGCGGGCCTGGGTCAGGCAGCCAAGGGGCGCCTTGAGGCCTTCCGCGCCGGGCAGGCGCATCGAATCGGGCACGCGCACGTCCTCCAACACCAGCTCGCTGGTGATCGAAGCGCGCAAGCTCCACTTGTGCTTCTGCTCGGGGGCGGAGAATCCGGGCAGGTTGGTCGGGACCGCGAAACCGCGGATGCCCTCTTCGGCCCGCGCCCAAACGATGGCCACCTGCGATACGGTGCCGTTCGTGATCCACATCTTGCGGCCGTTGAGGATCCAGTCGTTGCCCGAGCGCTTGGCGGTGGTCAGCATGCCACCGGGGTTCGAACCGAAATCGGGCTCGGTCAGACCGAAGCAGCCGATGGCCTTGCCCGAAGCCAACTGGGGCAGCCATTCCTTGCGCTGCTCCTCGCTGCCGTAAGCGAAGATCGGGTACATGACCAGGCTCCCCTGAACCGACACGAACGAACGCAAACCGGAATCGCCGCGCTCGAGTTCCTGGCAGATCAGACCATAGGCCACGCTGTTGAGACCGGCACCGCCGTACTCTTCGGGGACCGTGGGGCCGAACACTCCAAGCTCACCCAGCTCGGAGGTCATTTCCATGGGGAACGTGCCGTTCTCCCAGTGCTCCATGATCACCGGGAGGAAGCGTTCTCCGACCCACGAGCGCACGGCGTCGCGCACCATGCGCTCGTCTTCGGAGTATTGGTCGTCGAGGGCGAAAAAGTCGAGGGCTTGGAAGGGGTCCATCGCTGGGCTTTCGGCGCTGGGGCCGGGTGGGGATCTGGTCTGCGGCGGAGCCGCGAAGTGGTTTCTACGAGATCGAGGCCGACCATAGTAGGACCCGGGGGGGCCTTTGGGAATCCGAGAA
>Ga0116152_10005023_pt1 | contig 10359 bp, 7 predicted proteins | sample AD_UKC119_MetaG_FD_89894 | JGI IMG/M metagenome (GOLD analysis project Ga0116152, IMG submission 89894) | Active sludge microbial communities of municipal wastewater-treating anaerobic digesters from Hong Kong - AD_UKC119_MetaG | ecosystem: Engineered > Bioreactor > Anaerobic > Digestate...
ACCAATCATCCGCAAATTGTGTACGATTATGTTGAAACCTCGAAAAGATCGTGGGCGGCCGAACCGGCTCAGTGCGTCAATTATGCTTCCTGCCACGACAATTACACCCTGTGGGACAAACTTCAGTTCAGCATGTCAAAAGTTTCGGATAACGAAATGAGGAAAATGATGAAGCTGGCAGGTGCATTGATTCTGACTTCGCAGGGAATTCCGTTTTTACATGCAGGAGTCGATTTTTGCCGGACAAAAAATGGAAATGGAAATTCTTATAAGTCGCCCGATTTGGTTAATCAAATCGACTGGCAACGAAAGGAGATTTATTTTGATGTTTTCGAATATTACAGAAAGCTCATTCACCTTCGCAAAAATCATCCGGCATTCAGAATGACCAGTGCTGATAAAATTAGTAAAAGCCTGAATTTCTGTACTAAATATCAGATTGGTATTGTGTCTTATTGCATTGAACCTGCAGATACCGAAGATACATGGGAAAAAATTATGGTGATTTTTAACGGTAAACAGGAAACGATTTCGGTACCTCTTCCTGAAGGAAAATATCAGTTTATTGTAAGAGGAAACGAAATTAACGAGTCGGGACTTGACCAATATGCGGAAAACAATGTTGAAGTTGAAGCGATCTCCGCAGCAATTCTTGTACGGGTTTAAAACACGGCAAGCAATAAATCAATATCTTTTGAAGGAATATTAAAAAGGTTTCCTACATCGTGATTCGTAAGAATTCCATGGTAAATGTAAACGCCTTTACGGAACCCTCTCGACTGTTTTATGTAGTTATCTACACCTCCTATATCGCCAATGGAGAGTAATATCGGGATTAAAATATTACTTAACGAAATGGATGCAGTGCGGGCCACTAGCGATGGTGAGTTGGGAACACAATAATGAACTACTCCATGTTTTACAAATGTGGGGTTATTAAAATCGGTTGGTTTTGAGGTTTCGAAACATCCCCCCTGGCTCACATTTAAATCGATAATAACTGAGCCTTCTTTCATCTTTTTAATCAATTCTTCGGAAACCTTGAATTTTGGGGTTGTATTGAATGAAGTTGCGCCGATAACAACATCTGCCGAAATTAGTGCTTTACGCAAAACTTTGGGGTAGAAAACTGAAGTAAAAATCCTGCGGCCCAGTTTTTCTTCCAGCTTACTTAACTCGTAAACCGATGTGTCGAAAACCTTAACAAAAATTCCAAGTCCGAGTGCAGCGCGCGCAGCATATTCCGCGGCAGTACTCGTTCCGATGATAACCAATTCTGCCGGAGTGATTCCGGTAACTTCACCAAAAAGCACCCCTTTCCCGTTTCTTGATTTGCTTAAATATTCACTGGCAATGGTTATCGAAGTAACACCGGCAATCTGGCTCATCTGGTGGACAAACGGCAGATACCCGTCTTCATTCTCAAGATATTCAAATGCAAGGCAAGTAACCTTTTTTTGTAATAGTTTCTGAATCGATTCGTGGCAGTAAGCCTGAACCTGCATACTTGAAAAAATAACCTGATTTCCTCGAAGCATGTCAATTTCTTCGTCGTTAAACGGCGAAATCCGAATAATAATATCACATTGAAAGGTTTCTTCTTTTCTTTCGACTATTATTGCACCTGCTTCCTGATATTCCTTATCGGAGTAACTGGCTGATTTTCCTACATTTTTCTCAATCAAAATTTCATGTCCGTAAGAAACCAGTAGGTCAACGGCCTGAGGTGTCAATGGAACGCGATATTCAACCTTAGAAAAATCGGAAGGTATGCCAATCTTAATTTTCTGACTCTTTTTGATGACCTCCAGCATTTCTTCCTGGGGCATTAGCATGGTTTTCGAAATCAGACTGTTTTCTTTCGTTTTTTCATTCGCTTTCATTCCAAGTTATTTAGCCAAGTTTGATAAATGGTTTCCCAATTTACACTCAAAAGCCGGATTTTCAAAATATCGTTTTCCTAACTAATTTCAGCCGAAATTAATCTCGATTCATCTTCCTGTACCTCAATTTTTACCCGTACAATATTCTCCGGCAAAAGAGGTTCAATCATTTCTGGCCATTCAATCAGGCAGTAATTACCACTGAAAAGATAATCTTCATAACCCAAATCGAACGCTTCTTCCATGTTTTTTATCCGATAAAAATCGAAATGAAAAATTGATTTGGAAGTGGCCGTTTTATATTCGTTTATCAGCGCAAAAGTTGGGCTTGTTATATTGTCATCCGAGCCTAAAGTTCTACAAATCGTTTGAATAAAAGTAGTTTTTCCGGCTCCCATTTTCCCATAAAAAGCAAAAACCCGTTCGTCGGGAAACATTGAGATTAACCTTTCAGCTATGTTTTTTAGTTCACCTATTTTTTTAATTTTTTCAGAAAACATTGTCCTCTAATTTTTGCAACGTTACAAAAGTGCTATATTTTTTTGGGATTATTTTTTTAAAATACGATAAATATCAGCGAAATGGTTCTTTTTTGTGGGTGTATGTTTCATTAAAAAATATTATTTTTGGCAATAGGTAAAAAATTAAAAAATGTGGTAGGGCGTGATGTTTTATCGCGTCATCCACAAATCTCTGTTTAATAAAAAAACTAAAAGAAATGAAAATTCCTGCTGATTTAAAATACACCCAGGATCACGAATGGATTCGTGTGGAAGGTGATATGGCTACTGTTGGTATTACCGATTTTGCACAAAATGAATTAGGTGATATCGTTTATGTTGAGATTGAAACAGAGGGCGAGGATTTGGAAAAAGGAGAAACGTTTGGGACAGTAGAAGCTGTAAAAACCGTTTCGGATTTATTTATGCCGGTTAGCGGAACAGTGAGCGAACTGAATGAAGCGCTTGCCGATGAACCTGAATCAGTTAATAAAGATCCGTATGGCAAAGGCTGGATGATAAAAATTAAAATTGCCGATATGGCTGATTTAGATGAATTGTTATCAGCGGAAGAGTACGAAAAAATGATTGAAGCTTAAAAAAACTTTTAAAGGATATTTTTTAACGGCGCAATTTTTATTGTGCCGTTTTTGTTTTTGGAAGGCGCCTTAAGGGCAAATTGAGTTATTTCAATGGCGGTTATCAACATCTTGGAATATTGAGATTGGACTGGAAGCAATAATTTGCTTTATTTGACTTCGAAATCAAAAATAGCTCTCATATGTCAACAATCTTATTAGGTTTTATAGGTCCGCAGGAAATTGTGGTAATATTTATTTTTATTCCAATTGTACTAATATTGTTATTAATTGTTGCGCTCATCAGGTATCTTAATCGTAAAAATAAGGCTGAACTGGTAAAAAAGGAGTTGGAAAAGCAATTCAACAGATATGAAGAATCTGTTTTTACCCAAAAAGACATTAAGGATTATTATCCTGTAAAAGAGGGAAGCAAAATTACGTTGATACGATTCGATGAAATTGTTGATTTTTCTGCTGATAATAATTACATTTTCCTGACGGATACGAATGGGAAAGATTATGTTGTTGATTCAAATTTAACCGATTTGGAGTCTAAACTTTCAGCGGATTTTATAAGGGTGCATAAATCTACAATCATTAATAAAAAGCTGATTAGCGAAGTAAAAAAACTGGCTAATGGAAGATATGATTTGGTAATGAAATGTGAAAAAAGCCGGGTAATTTCTTGCAGTAAAAGCTACAATGACAAGATTAAGGAGATTATTGATTTTTAAATAAAAACAAAAACCAGGACTGAAATCAATCCTGGTTTGTTTTTGATTATTTAAGTTTAAATTAACCGCATTTGGATGAACCACAAGATAAACAGGTGAGACATCCTTCCTGGTATACTACTTCATCTGAACCACACTCGCCGCAAATACTGCCTTCTGCCAGAGTTCCGTCAGGTATGTATTTTTTCAGTGCGCGGGCAACACCCGATTTCCACGAGTTAATGGTCTCATTGTCGAGTTGCAGACTGGTAACCAGTTCAACAACTTTATGAATGGGCATACCATGTCTCAACGTTCCGGAAATCAGTTTTGCATAGTTCCAGTAAACTGGGTTGAATTTGTGAGAAAGGCCTTCAATGGTTGTTTTATATCCTCTTTTATTAATGTACTGAAAATCATACCTGGAATTTTCTTCGTCATCCCAGCTTTTAATGATGTAACCTTTTGTGATGGAACGTGGCAGTAAAATGCCATCTTCATCATCAGAAAAACCGGTGAAAATTTCGTAAGGTTTATTGTCGATTACGCCAACAAATGCAATCCATTTGTCTTTGTTGTTTTGGAAACGAACAACGTCAGCTTCAAGTTTTTCAGGACGTTTTGTTGGGAATCCGCCGCCTTTTTTCTTCTCTTTTCCATCATTGGAAATAAGAACCCCTGAACGTGATCCATCGCGATAAACCGTTACGCCTTTACAGCCACTTTTCCAGGCTTCAAAATACAAATCGCCAACCAGTTCTTCGCTTACATCGGCGGGCAAGTTAATGGTTACACTAATAGAATGATCTACCCATTTTTGGATTCTGCCCTGCATTCTTACTTTGGCGAGCCAGTCAACATCATTTGAAGTTGCTTTGTGGTAGGGCGATACTTTTACCAGTTCATTTAATTCTTCCTGAGAATAATTCCGGTTGGTCTCATGTCCGTTAACTTCCATCCAGGTTTTAAATTTGTGATGAAATACGGTATATTCTTCCCAGTGGTCGCCAACTTCGTCAATAAAATCTACACGTACGTCTTTATCATTCGGGTTTACTTTTCTACGGCGTTTGTAAACCGGCATAAAAACCGGTTCAATACCGGAAGTTGTTTGTGTCATTAAACTGGTCGTTCCGGTTGGGGCAATTGTTAATAAAGCAATATTTCTACGACCGTGTTTTATCATTTTTTCATACAGTTCTGCATCTTCTTTTTTAATCCTGTTAATTAACGGATTGTTTTTTTCACGCTCTGCATCATAGATTTTGAATGAGCCACGATCTTTTGCTAAATAAACAGAAGAACGATACGCTTCCAAAGTAACAGTCTTATGAATTTCTTCTGAAAAGTCGATGGCATTTTCACTTCCGTAGCGCAAACCAAGAGCAGCGAGCATATCACCTTCTGCGGTTATTCCAATTCCGGTACGACGACCTTCTTTTGCTTTACGCTTGATGTTTTCCCACAGATTTTTTTCAGTGAATTTTATGATTTCATCTTCCGGGTCGGAATTTACCTTTTCAATAATAGCATCTATTTTTTCGAGTTCAAGATCAATAATGTCATCCATAATCCGCTGCGCGTAATGAATGTGTTCTTTGAAAAGTTCGAAATTGAATTTGGCCTGTTTTGTAAACGGATTTTCAACATACGAATACAGGTTAATTGCCAAAAGGCGGCAACTGTCGTACGGACAAAGCGGAATTTCGCCGCAGGGATTGGTAGACACCGTGCGGTAACCTAAATCGGCATAACAATCGGGGATGGATTCCTTGATGATGGTATCCCAGAACAAAATTCCAGGTTCGGCCGATTTCCAGGCATTTTTAACAATTTTCTCCCAGAGCCTGCGGGCATCAATTTCTTTTTCATACAAAGGTTTGTCGCTGTTTATTGGGTACTTCTGAGTATAAGGAGTTCCGGTTTCAACAGCCTGCATAAAATCGTCCTGAAGTTTTACCGAAACGTTCGCGCCGGTAACTTTTCCCTGTTCCAGTTTGGCATCGATAAAGCTTTCAGAATCGGGGTGTTTTATAGAAACTGACAGCATTAATGCTCCACGACGTCCATCCTGGGCAACTTCGCGTGTTGAGTTCGAATAGCGTTCCATAAACGGAACAATCCCGGTTGATGTTAATGCTGAGTTTTTAACCGGTGAACCTTTGGGGCGAATGTGGGAAAGATCGTGTCCCACTCCACCACGGCGTTTCATTAACTGAACTTGTTCCTGGTCAATTTTCATAATTCCACCGTAAGAATCTGAGTCGCCATCGTTCCCAACTACAAAACAATTGGAAAGCGATGCAACCTGAAAATTGTTACCAATGCCGGTCATCGGACCACCTTGGGGCACAATATATTTGAAATCTTTTAAAACCTTATAAATTTCATCTTCAGTCAGCGGATTTGCATAATTAGCCTCGATTCTTGCAATTTCTTTTGCCAGTCTTCGATGCATGTCATCAGGGGTTAGTTCAAAAATATTGCCGAAAGAATCTTTGAGGGCATACTTGTTTACCCATACTCTTGCAGCGAGATCATCTCCTTTGAAGTACTCCAATGAAGCTTTTACTGCTTCGTCCTGAGTGTAAATTTTTTTGCCCACCGTGGCTTTTACTGATACTTCATTTAGTGCCATTTGTCCAGTTAATTTGTGTTAAAGTATTTTACTATTTTCTTAGGGAAATTTGTTTTTCCTTACGTCTGATTTTGTGTGATGCAATATAAAAACACAAACGAAGAATTGGTGTATTTTTTTTCGGAAAAAAATTAAAAGTTATCAACTTAAAAGTGTTAGTGTGTTTATATACAGTTGATTGTTTATTTCATATCGGAAAAAAGTTTACCAAAAGTAATGATGAGGCGGTTATCGAAAGAGTTTTTTGTTAATAGAATTTTTGGCTGAAAAAACCAAATTTTTCGAAGATGATTTATTGTACAAAATTCAATCCAAAAGACGTTGTTTGTTGAAAACTTTTTCTATGATAATTTGGGTGGCTCCAATATTCTCTGCAACATAATTTTTGCAAATTTCCGACTGGTTTTTCAGGACTACATTATTACTCAAAAGCTTATTGAAGACGGATTCCAGTTCATTGTAATCCTGAATTGAAACTGCTCCTCCTGTATTTATTAGCTCAACTGCTTCTTTGAATTTTTGGTAATTAGGGCCAAAAATAACTGGCAGTCCAAAAGTGGCAGCTTCCAGTATGTTGTGAATGCCTACACCAAAGCCTCCGCCAATGTAGGCAACGTTTCCGTAGCGATACAGTGAGGATAAAATTCCGATGGAATCAATTATTAACACATCGTAGCTCTCGATTTCCGATTCAGTTAGTTTACTGAACGAAATGGCTGGCTTTTTCAACAGTTGGTGAATTCTGTTAATATTTACAGTGGAGACTTCATGTGGGGCGATAATAAATTTAAGATTTGTGCTTTGGTTAATAAACGCTGTAAGCAGCTCTTCATCGGGTTTCCATGTGCTACCGGCTATTATTAACAGCGAGTTGCCTTTAAACTTGTCAACAACAGGGAGCTTTTTTGAACCTGTTGCGATGGAATAAACCCGGTCAAATCGCGTGTCGCCCGAAATGGTGAAATTGTTAATTCCGATTTTTTTAAGGAGTAATTCCGAATTTTCATTCTGAATAAAAAAGTGTTCAACCTGGAAGAGCATTTTCCGATACCATTTTCCCCACATCGAATTTTTAAAAAACGGTTGATTTTCCCTGAAGATCGCTGAAATAATAAACAGTGGAATATTTCTTCTTTTTAATTCTGAAATATAATGATGCCAGTATTCATATTTCACAAAGAATACTTTTTTCGGCTTAACAATTGATAAAAAACTTGTTGCATTTCGTCTAGTATCCAAAGGTAAATAGGAAACAATATCAGCAAGATCATAATTTTTTCGAATTTCAAAACCTGACGGGGAAAAGAAAGTAAGAATGATTTTGTATTGAGGAAACTGCTTTTTTATTTCTTCGATTACCGGGCGGCCCTGTTCAAATTCTCCCAGTGAAGCACAATGAAACCATATGTAACTTGCTTTTTTATCGATTTTTTGTTGCAGGTTTTCCTTCCAGTTTCTGCGGCCTTGTACAAACTGGCGGGCTTTCTTATTAAAAAGAGCAGCAATTTGAACAATAATGGAGTAAAAAAACAAAGCCGTATTATAAATCCAGGTCATATAAGAATTTAATTTAAATTGTACGGAGTTTTAAATCAATAAAAACGCCGTTCGTTCAGGTATTCAAAAATGGTAAGGTTCATTAATACCAAAAGAAAATAATAACCAAAATCTTCGATTGGAACATTTGCGATATAAACGCCAAGAGTACCAATGGAATTATATGAAACTACAGTTAAAGAACACAGAATTGCTTTAATAATAAAGATAGGGACAATGATAACAAGATAGGTTATATAGAATTTTGTGTAAGATTTCTTAAACCTGTTTCTGAAAATGGTGTATCCGAAATAAACCGAAAGCAGAAAAAAAGTGAAAAACGGATATACTTTTTGGCGTGATAAAAATGCAGTTAATCCAAATATTACAAGAAGTACAAGGCTAATGGCCAAAAAAACATTTGGTTTTTCGAATTCTGAAAATCTTATTTTCGCCCACTCATAAACCGCCACTGAGAGAAAAGAAACAACCCATAAAAAAAGCCACTCTTCCAACGGGAGATTCCACAATTGGATTCCGGTGGTGTATTCCGGGTTAAACGACCAGATTCCGATTTGGCTGAAACGAGTGCCCCAAATAAGATAAACCGCAAGCGAAAAAAAATTGGCCGGAAGTATGTATTTAACCAGGTTACGCAGGCGTGCTATTTTATTTGGCCCGGTGAAAAATACTGTCATCGACAGCAGAATAACCAGAAAAAGATATGTTAATTGCTTAAATTCCATGGTTGTAATTTGGCGCAAAGTTATATTAAAAACAGCTATTTTATTTTTTGAAATTCTAAACAAAGAAAACAGGCATAAACTGAAACTGAAGTTTGCTTATTTATGCCTGTTTTTCAATAAATCTTTTCAACTATAATTTTTCCTTTGCAGTTTTTAGAGCTTCTTCACCGGTTAACAGAGCTTTCATTCGGAATGAATAGCTAAATTCTTTTTCTGTAAGTCTGTATTGATCGTGAGTCCAGGCTCCCCAACTGTTGTCGCCTCCAACTCCCATTTGCATATAATCGATATTAACAGAAGTGAGGTCGCGTGGTTTAACATCGGTAGTGTGACGGTTTACAACAATGTCGCCATCCTGCTGGCGTCCGTCAGTTCTTTCCATCGACTCAAAATCTTCCTGTAAATTGTGGTGTGCACTTACTTCAAGCAAAGGCATGCCCTGGAAAAATAACCCGTTTCCATCGGCATCGGTAATTGTTAACCACCGTACATCGGTTTTATTACCATTTTCCTGAGGGCGCAAATATGCCCAGTATTGTTCTGCAACAGTTCCACTGTATAATCCAACAAAAGCCGACGTTTTTCTGTCTGCATAACTTTCCTGCGGGCCACGGCCAAGCCAGGTCATCTGGTCAAATTTTCGTGGCATGATGAGGTTCATTCCCATCCGGACTATTTCAGGCAAGTCATTTTTTGTCATTTTAAAATGGTTGGTTACCACAACGTCGCCTGAACCATATATGGTGTATTGGGTATTGTATTTCGCAATTGGTTTGCCCGATTCATCAACAATGTCGTAATCGAAAGTAACAACAGCTTCATTTTTATTTGTTCCGGTAGAAATAACCCGGTTCTTTCCGCCTTCCTGTATTCCGGCTTCTTTTTGGTTTAACGAAACGGTAGCGACTTTCATGTTTTTACCTGCTTCGCGCCAAACCCGGCTACGTTTATGCAAATCGTTCCCAAAATCGTTGTCGATAGGAGCACGCCAAAAATTTGGAACAGGGCCACTTTGAATAAATTCAATATCACTTCTTTTAAAGCTGGTAATTACACCTTGTTTTTTATCGAAAGTTACTGAAAAGCTTTCGCCGCTAACCGTTATTTTATTATCGTCTTCATTGGTTGACACAGCGGGAAGTTCAGCCAGGTTCATTGGTTTTACAGGGATAAAAGCCGGTAGCTCAAATTGTTCGGCAGCCAGTTCGGTGCCCGCTTCCAGTAAACTCCAGTTGCTTTTTAATGTAGCCCGTAAATTCAGAAAATATTCCACACCCGGCTCAGGAACCAATGAATATCCCAAAGATACATTTTGGGCTTCGCCAGGTGCCAGATTCAGAGCATCCAGCTTTCCGCCGGCAATGATTTTACCGTCGCCAATCACTTCCCAAGAAAAATCAAATTTATCCAGATTTAAGAAGGCATATTTGTTTCTCACCGAAATCATTCCGGTTTTTAAGTCGACCGGAGAAAAGCCAATATACTGGTAAACCTTTTTAACTTCCAGCAACTGCGGTTTCGGTTCCCTGTCGGGGTTAACCAATCCGTTTAAACAGAAGTTGCCGTCAGACGGAACTGTATCCGGACCAAAATCGCCACCGTAAGCCCAAAATTCTTCACCCTCGTTATTTGTTGTTAGCAAACCCTGGTCAACCCAGTCCCAGATAAACCCACCCTGAAGTACTGAGTATTTTTCTATTACATCCCAATAGTCCTGCAAATTTCCAACGCTGTTGCCCATTGCATGAGCATATTCGCATTG
>Ga0116152_10005024_pt1 | contig 10358 bp, 6 predicted proteins | sample AD_UKC119_MetaG_FD_89894 | JGI IMG/M metagenome (GOLD analysis project Ga0116152, IMG submission 89894) | Active sludge microbial communities of municipal wastewater-treating anaerobic digesters from Hong Kong - AD_UKC119_MetaG | ecosystem: Engineered > Bioreactor > Anaerobic > Digestate...
CCGATCGACCCCAGCGCGGTACCAGCCTGTTCAAACGGCCCCCAAAGGGCGATGGCCAGAGCAAGCAAGTTTGCCAGAAAGGCCAACATCACCAGCATGAAGGAGGTGTTCCCGAGGATCCGCAACTGCGTCGCCGGATGTGACCAGAAACGTCCATGGTCTGACAGGATATAGTTTGTGTACTGAACCTGCCCCTGGATGCGGGTTGCCGCGTAGGCATCGAGCAATTGCTGCAGCGCTTGACGGTTTGCAGCAACCGTTTCGCGCTCTATTGCAGCGCCCCAGGCGGGTTCGATCCAGAAGGCTTTCGTGTCGAGGTCGGCGATCGTGTAGATGCTGAGATGGCCCGCCGAATTGCGCTGCGTGTATTTGGAATACTCGCTCGCAATCTGGGACAGGAAGCCGCGCCGGAATCGCTCGTAAGCGATCTTCCGGGCCGCCAGGAACTCCACCTTTCGAGCCTGGTCACCGGCCGCAGCGGCGATGTCGGCGGCATGCGCGATAATGTACTGCGCGTGCCATTGGCGCAGGCGCTCCGTGGCGAGCCTGCTGCGCAGCCAGCCTCGTTTGGCCTTGCCGAAGCCAAGGCCGATATTCCCGAACACGATGGCCAGCACGCCGCAAAGGGCACCGAGCAGCGCGAAAATCCGAAACATCGAGCTGCTCTCGCTGCCGGCTCCGATCAGAAGCGAAATCACCGGCTCCAGCGGAAAGGTCAGAAGCGAAGCAACCGCCAGGACCAGCGCCGCCTGTCCAATCAGGCGGCTGTGCGCCTTCTTCTTGTTCGCTTCGGTGTCCAGACGTTTGAAATCGCTGCGTAGGGCCGGATCGTCCAGAGCAAAAAAGACGTCCGGAAACGCCTCGGCCGCCAGATCGCGGTCGACGGTGCTGAGCAACAACTCGTCATTGAATCGAAACACACCGCCACCCTCCGCACCGGGTCAGAGTGAGGACTTCAGTGCGCGGGTCAACCGCTTTTGGAGCCCATTCCGCCCGACGAGGGCGGTCCTGCGCATGGTCGCTCACCAGATCGTCGCCGGTCCGAAGAGGCAGATCGAACGGTCTCCACGCCGCATTTTCTTGGAAAAACCCGCGGACCCGGTCATTATTTCATTGTTTTTATGGTGTTTTTAGAGCGTCAGTGGGATGGCGGAGAGGAAGGGATTTTAGGAACATATCACTCTCTTCTCAGGGCCTTGTTTTATCTAATAATTATAACGGTTTAAGGTGAAAGGTTCCAATGAAATCGGAACACTTATTGGAACACTTTGGAACACCCTACTCAGCCCATACCGAACGCTCTTTACGCGTTTCAGAAATGAAAATAGCGTTCCCGCTTCTACAGAAGGAACGGGTGTCGATGACTCCCCTAAATGACCAAAGAGCGTTGGTATTGCGTGTACTTAAACACGCGACTGCAGATGAAAAGGAGGCGCTAAAAGCTTGGGCCGAGCAACTTCTGCTATTGCGGCAGACCAATTTATCGGTCGCAAGGAAAGCCCGTGAAGCGCTAGCGCTGTCCGTCAGCAACCAGGTTGCCATTCCAATTATGGCGCTCATCGCCAAGGAGCTGAAGCTCGACCGGATCGATGTCTCAAAGATTAGATTGTCCTCTTATCGACAGGTTTTGAGTTCCATTCGCCGCTTCTGGGCAGATCGAAGTTTGGCGGCAAAGCTAGGCATCGGTGCAAGCACAGTTGCCTTGGCAGTTTTTGGAACTAAAGGGGCCGGTATTGCTGCACTCGGAACCGCGGTTGGCGTACCCCTCTGGGTCGTATTTGGTGCGGGCGCGACTTTTGCCGGTGTGATGTACGAGGAGATTGCAGGCAAGAAGCCCGATCTGACCACGACCTACAAAGTGATCGATGCAATCAAGACAGATGACGAGGGAATTGTGTCGCGCACATTGGCGAAATTAAAATTGGGTCGCCGTCAATAATAGCGGCGCCGAGCTAATTGCAATTGATTGCATTCCCCCGTTCGATACTTCATCTACGCACAGCGATCCTGGCATCTGAGGACGAAAGGCACCCCGAGCAGATAGCTCAACCCTTTGATTGGGTGCTGATCTATCCAAAGAGTCTCGACCAAAATGATCTTTGCTTAGCCTTCTTCTCGATCTTGGCGAGCTTCTTCTGAACTTTGCTTTCAAGCTTTTCGGCCTTACGCTCTAACTTGGCCAGCTGACGTTGACCAACCTCCGTTTCGCGAGCGGGGATAAGTTGGGTGTTAGGATCGGCACCATTCCGGACAAGTAACTCTTCAATGTCTTTGTGACCGCCAATCCCCGCTCTTTGTAGGGCTGTTAGCCCATCCGAGTCCTGAAGATTGGGGTCTGCTCCATGCTGCAAGAGCAATTCCACCAGCTGCGTCGAGCCATTGTTCGCCGCCAGACATAGTGCTGGCTTGCCGGAAGCTGTCGAATTGGGATCGGCCCCAGCCTCCAATAGGCGCGTTGCGACCTTGATTTGGTTGCCAGCCGCTGCGATGACAAGCGCGGTTGCACCGGTTCTGGAAGAGACCTGGTTGGGATCAGCTCCGCATTTCAAAAGGACATCCGTTGCCAGGCCATGGCCGAAATGGGCCGCCACCATCAGCGCTGTATTGCCGGAGGAGCTTTCAGCCGTGATATCTGCGCCATGCTTAATCAAGCTACGAATATTGCTAGGAGCTCCGTCTTGGGCAGCCTGGATGATAGGAGTTCCGCTATAGCCTGCGGATTGAATGTTGGCATCGGCTCCTGCGTTGAGCAGCTTCCCTACGATACCGGAGTACCGGTTCATGATCGCACCGCCCAAAGCGTGGGTTCCGTTTGTCGGATTGACGAGGTTGGGATCCGCTTTTGCCTCCAGCAGGAGATCCACGACTTCCTCATGTCCGTTCTCGGCCGCCATGAGCAGCGGGAACTGTCCTTCTGGCATCGCGAACCGGTTCGGATTGGCTCCAGCGCTAAGGAGTTCCTTTACTGTGTCCGTATGTCCGCGGGCCGCTGCAGCGTTGAGCGGGAAATCACCAGCAACGGTATCGTCGTAATCTTGTTCAGGCATTGTCATATCGACGTCTGCACCTGCCGAGATGAGCACTTTGACGTTTTCGACGAGCCCCTCAACACTCGCCAAATGGAGAGCGATATCGACGAACTCTTTGGGAGAGTGACTGGCGACCGTTGATAGCGCTTGGCCGTCAATCTCAGACATGGTTGCAAAGAATCCAATTAGAGGGGCTTGGCCGCCATCTAGCTCCAGAAGACCGCTTGTGGCCCCACCGACAAAGAGGGCTTTGAGATGATCCAGTGAGCCCACAGCGACGGCTTTGACTAAAGCAAGATTCATAAGCTCCGGACTCGAACACTCAGCGACCATCGTGACTGTCGATGGCGAAATGCCTGGCGTTCCCGTAATTGCATCTATAGCCGAAGCCGCCTGCCCTTCCATATCAACCGGATTATCCCTAGCCCCCGCCGATTTGAGCGCACTCAAAATTGAAACAAGCGCAGTTTCCTCAATGTGGCCCGCTGCCAAGCCGGCCATGAACAGAGGTGAAATACCCTCGCCGATTACTTGGCCATTTTTCAGATATGGTGACTGCTTGTTTGGATCCGCGCCATGCTTCAGGAGGCTCTCTACGACTTCAGCCCGTCCCTTCCGGATCGCCATAGTGAGAGGCGTCGTCCCGGATTCCGGGTTGGCTCGATCTGGGTCAGCGCCGGCTGACAACAATACGTCGACGATTTCGGCGTGGCCTTCGCGGGATGCGAGTAGCACAGCATCCATTCCAAAGTGATGAATGTCCGAAGGCGAATGGCCTGACGCCAATAGCTCCCTCACCAGGCCGACATCGTTATTCATCGTCGCAGCGATGATCGGGTTTGTTTCGGAATTTAGGTCCGCAAGCCCATCTCCCACAAAGGACGCGGGTTCCTCATGCTCGTGAGCATCGTCAGGAATATCGTCGTATCCATCCTCAAATTCTAGCTCCTCGTCGGCGCCTTCTTCGTCAGAAAGATCAAGCGCCGCAGCTATTGCCGGCAAACAAACAAGCTCGCTTATGTCCACTTCGCCGTCTGCAGCCGCGACCTCAATTGCGATTTCCAAGATTTGCTTTCGTAAATCTTCGGGGAGTGCTTGAGCTCCAGAAGCGCGTTCAAGGTGATCGTCCTCGTCTATTTCGCTTGCTTCCTGAAACACCCCGCTGACCACTTCAGGCTCGAGATCAATATCCAGGCGCGCTTTGATTGCATCGATGAAGGCGTACATTTCTGCGTCATCGATCACGCCGTCAGCCGCTGCGACCAAGTAGGCGGCGCTAAAAGCTGCACCAATGAATATTTCAATGCTGTCCTGATCCATTCTTTTGACCCATCCCGAAGTCAGACAGTTCAACAGCCTAAAATCCTGGTTGTCACGACATATTTGATAGCGATGAGAGCCATGTCTTTGCTTGAGCAAGCAAGCACTCCGGCAGCGCCAAAGCGCAATTCTTGATTGAGTGTTTGATGTCAGGAGAAAGGCGACTTAATACGATCTGCACCTTCCTCGCTGTAGCTTATTTGCGATTGTGGTGAATCGAGCCACGCCTACAATCTTGGAGGGCAAGCGGAATGGAGGAATCAGATTCCATATTGGCTGTGATCGAGCCAATCGCCGAAGATTCCCTCGCGGCCTTTGCAAAGATATCAGACGCGGCTCGGGAAGAACTGAGACAATCGCCGCGTCCTGAAGGCACTATGGCGCTTGCTCAGGTGAACACATTCACAGATGGGAGCGCGGTACGAAATCGACAGGAAATCTCGGACTCAGTCATCAAGTCGACGTCCAAGCTTATAGACGAGCCAGCTATTGCGCGCGTCCTTGTTGAAAGTGAGCGCGGTGAAAAGCGGACCTACTTTATTTGTCGTACTTCACCAGTCTCAATGAAGCATTCTAGAATACAGCTGGCGAGCGCTCGCGCACCTGTCGGGCGGTTTGCTTCGCTGCAGGCTGGTGATGCGCTGACAATCGACGGAGAAGAATTCTTCCTGGTCGAAACCGCAAAGCTGAGACCCAAACAAAATGATTCCCTGTGGGATTCGGTAAACACTGTCCTTGAAGGAGAAGACTTCGGTCCCGTTACGGTCGTTTCACTACGACGTCTCCTCGAGAAAGCCAGAGAAACAAGTGACCTCGATCCGCTTGATCAACTTCTCGCGGAGGACTCCGAAGACACGTTGGTTGTTGAAGGAATTCGTAAATCTTTGATCGAAGGCATGTCGCTACGCGACCAACCTATTCTCGACAAATTCCAAGACGAAGTCTTCAGATTGCCTATCGATAGCCAACTGCTCTTACTCGGACCACCAGGTACAGGAAAAACCACAACGCTCATTCGCCGTCTCGGACAAAAGTTGGATGCGGAGTATCTCGACGAAAGTGAGCGCATTGCTCTGGAAAGGTTCTCGGCGCCGGGCCGAAACCATCGATCCAGCTGGATCATGTTTACACCGACAGAACTGTTGAAGCTCTACATTAAAGAGGCATTCAACAGAGAAGGCATCGCCGCTCCAGACCAGCGCATAACGACTTGGGAGACCTATCGAAACGACCTCGCGCGCAACACCTTCTCCATCCTGCGCAGTGCAAGTCGCAACTCGGGTTTCGTGCAACGGAGCCAGGCAAACCACCTCAAGCCAGAAACCCTAGGTAATCAGATCCAATGGTACGAGGACTTTCTGCATTGGCACCGGGAACAGTTCTGGAGAACGCTCAAGGAAGCTGCGGAACATCTGGTTTCAGAACGAGCCGAAGACATTATCCGAGTCGGCAATGCGATGAGCCAAATTGTTGATACAGCCTCAGCAAGCAATTCGGTATCGAGGCTGGAAGACATCTACGCTCGAAGTGATGCAATCCGAGCTCGATCCCAGGACCTTAAGACTGAAATCGATAGGTCACTTCGATCTATTCTAAATCTTCGCCTCAATCAGGAAAAATCCTTCATCGATTCACTTGGCACTTTCCTCGACACACTTTCTGAATCTGAAGAGAGTGACGACCTCGAAGATCTCGATGAGGATACGCCTTCCTCCTCAGGCAAGAGGGCAGAAACGGTCAATGCCTATTTGAGAGTGATACGCTCATATGCCCGCAGCAGAGCGAAAAAGCGTAATCTTTCTGCGAAGTCGCGTTCCAGCCAAATCATCGAATGGCTTGGAGATCGGATGCCCAACAAAGATGATCTGCTAAGCTTAGGTGAGAAGCTGGAACTACGCAGCGCACTGGCAACATTTTCTAATCCTGCCCAGCAGTATGTAAATGGGATACCAAGATCGTACCGTGCATATCGCCGAAACGCTCAGGCGCAGGACCAATGGTATGCTTCAGATGTCAAATTTGAGAGTACCATTGACCCCCTCGAAACCGACCTAGTTCTGCTGGCAATTCTGAAAGCATCATCCGAAGTAGCCAAGCTTCCATCGGTTTCGCGCAGCGATACTTCTCCGGCGAAAGCAATTGTGGATCGGCTCCTCTCAATCCAAGTCAACCAAGTTCTAGTGGACGAGGCGACAGATTTCTCGCCCATCCAATTGGCAGCTATGTCTACCCTTAGCCCGGACGGCCTAGACTCCTTCTTCGCCTGCGGTGACTTCAACCAGCGTGTCACGCGATGGGGTAGCCGCACCGAGAATGAGATTAAGTGGGTTGCTCCGAAGTTGCATTCGCGCGCTGTCACCATCGCTTATCGTCAGAGCGGCAAGCTGAACGTGTTTGCGAGTTCGTTGGTCAAACTGGCAGGCGGATCCCAGAAAGATGTTATTCTGCCGGAATTCTCAGACAACGAGGGCGTGCAACCGGTTTTGATCACAGGCCTGCAAGAGCCAGCTGAACTGGCTGGTTGGCTTGCGTCGCGCATCGTTGAGGTCGAACACCTAGCAAAAAAGTTGCCGTCCATTGCGGTACTCGTACCGGAAGAGGCTGACGTGGGCCCAATTGCTGAGGCTTTACATACAGCCCTGGAGCCGCAGAACATCAATGTGATAGCTTGCCGGGATGGTCAGGTTAAGGGACACGAAGCGGCTGTACGGGTGTTTAATGTCGAGCACATTAAGGGTCTGGAGTTTGAAGCTGTCTTCTTTGTCGGCTTAGACCGCCTGGTGATCCAGAAACCTGATCTTTTTGATAAGTACCTTTATGTCGGGGCGACCCGTGCAGCCAGTTTCCTTGGGGTGACTTGCGACAACGTCTTTCCGAAGGCGTTAGAGCCTATTCGGAACCAATTTGGCACCAGTTGGGCGTATTAGGCATCAAAACTCTATGGGCGGAAGAGGTTTGACCCGACGTGCGGCTCCACCCATCTGTTCGTCCGGTCCTCAGAACAAACTGCCTTGAATCCCCTGCCCTTCTTCCTTGAGGCTCGCTCCGCTTTCAACGCGAAGAAATGCCTCTCGGGAAGATATAGCTGCTTGAAGGTCGCCACGGCGCACCAGGGCGACGTAAAGAGCTACTGCGCTTGCTTGGCAATTGATTGATTTCGACGGATTGAACGCGATATCTGTGAAGATGTCATATTCAGCGACCGCCTTTGCCAATTCCGTGTGTTGATGAAGTGCGTTGATGTATATCCAATCGTAGAAAGCTGTCGGTGGTTCGTTTGGCCAGTCCTCTCCAAAAAAGCAAAAACCAGTCAACCGCCCGGACTCCTGCAATCTCGGATCACGCTTAGCATCGGCCGGGCTTACATTGAGCAAATCCAGGAATGGTCCACCTCGCTCAAAAACCTTCGATGCCTGAAAAGCGTTTTCTACTGATACTTCGCGCCGCCCAACTTTATCTTCAAGCATGAGATTGAATGCACTCAGCTGCCTTCCCAAGGCATCGTCCGACATACGTGAGACTTCTAGAATTCGCGCGCCCGGATGTCGCTCCTGTGCGGCTTCATGTAGAGACCGCATAGACATCTGCCTCTGGGACATTGCCATGCCAGCGTGCCAAGTGAAATCAATTGATTGCACCCGTACGAGGTTTGGCCCACTTGCCTCCGCTATGTAAATGGGGCGCGCCGCCATTGAAATCTCCGTCAAGTGTTTATTGTTTGAGTGCGCATCCGGAACGTGTCAAAAAATTGCATCGGGATCGTCCGGAGCCACCTTCTTCTGATGCTCCGCGATGATGCTGAGGAACAGATCCCCATATCGCTTCGCTTTCTTTTCCCCGATTCCTTCGATCCGCATGAACTGGTCCATATTCTGTGGGCGGTCCCTGGCAATCTGATAAAGAACGCGGTCATGAAAAACCGCGTGAGCCGGCACGCCCCTAGCTGCAGCCAGCTCAGTTGTCTTTAACCTCAATGCTGAAAACAGTTGCTGATCCTCTGAAGGGGCGGTGAACATCAGTGGCTCGCGAATGAGCTCTAGTACGGCTTTGTTTTTTTTACCGACCGTATGATTTCGCTCGCGCGCACGATCACGCGACGAAAAGAGGCCAGTGTTTCGTTCGGCAATATTGGTTTTGACCCCACCGCATTTACGCCGCCAACGGCTTTCGATTGCCTCAGTCTCAAATGTGATCTCTTGAATGAAGTGCGGCTCAATAGGCTCGTAAACAAGCACTTCTGCCTGGGCGTCAGTTGGATCGTAGGAATACAACCGCTCATCCCTGTGCGCATTCTGCGCGTCAAACATATCACGAAAGGATTTTGGCAATCTCGCTTCCTGTCGCCGCCGATAGCGCATGCGAGAATCCGCGGCATTGTGCTGGTAGAAGCCGCATTGTTTCTCCCACAGGATTTCCGGAGAGAGGCTTAAAACAGCCCATTCAGTGGATGCCTCCTGCCTACGATATTTGTAGAACATTCGATAGTTTGGGAACCCGATCGACAACGAAATCCCATCGAGTTGTTTGTCGAGCCGCAAGGTATCATTGCGCAACATAGATAACCCTAGCGCATTGCCGGTCGCGACCGAATGAAGTCCATGACGTGCGATCGACTCGAGGTTTTCGCACCGGGTGAAATGGACCAAACGCGGGATCTGAAATTCTTCCACTAAGGCACGGATCTCATTGGACCGCGTCCAGTGATTGGAACTTTGTTTCCCCGTAAGGATAGGCTTGGTTCGGAATAAGGGCGCTTCTGTCGAAGCAACGTCAGTATTTAGATTGGTGGTCTTATCTTTCGGGGTATCTTGTACCGGTTGAGAAATTGCGGCTCCCTCGACTTCGGAAGCTATCAGCTCCATCAGCTTTTTGATTTTATCGTCATCATCAGAAGGCTGAGATGCCTGCGCGTACTCTTTCTCACGTTCATTTAGGGCTTCAAGTTTCCTACGCATCCTCCAGTTCATGAGGCGCAAAATAGCCCCAAGGACCCAAACAAAAGTCACTATAGGGACCGCAAAAATAAGATAGATAAGCACTTAGTCCCCCTCAAACCTATTTGATCTCTGGTGGAGCGTTACCTGGAAGAGAACGGCCATCCACATCGAAATAAGCTAATCGACCTCAGCATCTTCAAGCTCCCGTCGAATGTCATCGAGCGTCCGACCGTTGTACTCCCAGTACTCGGTGCCTGCGACGGCCTTCCACGTGTAACCCATGTCATGGACTACTTTGAGCGCGGCCTGGGATAGGCTCATGACCTCGCCCTGGAAAAGTACCCGGCGGTTGTCGACGATTTGGCAGGTCGCTGTCTCGTCTTTGACATGGGTGAGAATTTCTCCTGGCTCGAGCCCTACCATCCGGAAATTGAAGTTGCCGCGCCTTTGCCGGGCTTTGTTAAGGGCAATCTCGTCATCAATATCCTCGACGACGTCGTCCCTTGGTGTGACGTCTTCCAATGCTGCGAGCTTCAAGGCTGACGCGATCCGCTCGGCACTGATGCGGAAAAACTCCCGGCGGGGTCTTATGCGATGATCCCCGAAGGCGTCGTGAAGAAGCCTTTCGGCCTCATGGCAATTGGCAACCCGCGCGGCGAAAAAGCACTCAAACGGCAGCGGAACACCGGTTGTATCCAGCTCCCGCATGCGCTGCTCGACCGAGGATGTGGTTTTGCCCACTTTCACATAGCCCGGCATGGCTTCGTTGATCAGAATATAAATGGTTCCCTGCATTCTGCCTTTGTTGCGCAATCCCCCTGAGACGTCACCACCTTTTCGAGCGATCCCGTCATCCTTTGATTGCAGGGGTTGTATTGCGTTGGCCCGTGGCGAATCCTCAAGCCCAAAGAGCGGGGAACCCATGCGCCTCACCAAGACGGAATTCGTCGAGTATCAAAAATGCTCGAAGGCTCTCTGGCTGAAACATGCCAAGCCTGACGCCATTGAGTGGCCTGCCTTGAGCGACTTTGACCGCCACCAGATGCAGATGGGGTACGAGGTCGAGCGGCTC
>Ga0116152_10005027_pt1 | contig 10345 bp, 10 predicted proteins | sample AD_UKC119_MetaG_FD_89894 | JGI IMG/M metagenome (GOLD analysis project Ga0116152, IMG submission 89894) | Active sludge microbial communities of municipal wastewater-treating anaerobic digesters from Hong Kong - AD_UKC119_MetaG | ecosystem: Engineered > Bioreactor > Anaerobic > Digestate...
ACGGGGCAATTGCAGCTTAGTCTTCTGTTTCCCTTCGGGCTCCAAATTCCAGAACAAATACGCGCAGCTCTTGCTAAGCTGAAATGACACCGAAACGATTGATATATCGGGGCAATCATTTTCGGAAGACTCCGGAGGAGTCACATATCTGTAGTTTATGAATATACAAACCACGACTCCGGAGGAGTCGAATATAAAGAGTTTTGTCTTCTGATTATGCCAGTATATACGAGCTATGTGTTGCTAGTCCGTTTTAAAAATACAAAGCATATTACGCTATTCATACTGTGAAAAATGACCGGTATAAAGAAGGATAATCAAAACACATTGTTCTCTGGAAATTTTATGAAACGGCCGATGAAAAAAGAAAATCCAAAAATATGGCGAAGACAAAAAACATTTGCTGGCCACGAAAAACAATACCGGGACTTTTGTCACTCGAATGCAGTGAAAACATCACGCAAAACGATGCCTGTTGATATATTGCGCTGTATTGTGCTTTTTGACTTCAAAGAATCATTGCGGAAATACGATAGTCTATCGATAAAAAATATTTTCCGGAAAATTTTAACATAAACCACCATTTACAACAAAATCCACGTTTTTGGTTTGTAAATAATACCTGCAATATCATAAATCCGACTTAAGCGAATTCTTAAATTGTTTACAAAGTTAAATATAAAAACATCAATTATAATGTCTAAAAGGCATATTTAACAAATATAACCATTTCGCATATTTACAGAAAACATGCGGTAACCATAACAACAACCCCAAAAAAATGATGGAAAAACAACCCACTCAGTTTATGGGTTTAGCAAAACACACAACAATATTTCACTTTTTTTCGGCGCAAAAAAGCATTAATTTAGAATTGTTAAAATCAGGTACATTAAACCACTATATAAAACAAGATATGTGAGCGGGCTCTGTTTTGACTTCATAGGCAACAAATTATAAGGAGCGGCAAAGTAGGGCAACAATCCCGAACTGTCGCTCCCATTTTCGGAATGAAGTTCAAATCTTCAAATAATTACTTACTTAAACTATCCACTATGAAAAACTTTATATTTAATAACGGAATCGGCACTGCATCAATTTCGTTTGCAGACAAGGCAGACAATGTTTATCTCTTGTCAATAAAAGACCGAAAAGGAAAACTGGTTTTTAATAAAGCTGTGGTTACTGAAGAAAAGAATACAGCACAGATAAAAGTTCCGACAAAAAATATAAAACCGGGTTTATACTCATTGATTATCCGTTCAGCAGAGCAGGTTTACAAAGCACGGATTTTTCTCGGAAATGTCTGCGGCAAACTAAGACATTGAATTTATAAAGCATAAAGTCATCAGCAATCAGCTTTGAGGCGGGGCTGAGGAGAAGGTGCGTAACATGTGGTCTGTGGCGCAATGCACAACGCATGGAGCAAGAGCATGGCTTAGTATCGCTCGCGCGCAGAAGTCACTCTGAACCCCGCCTGCTGTCATTCAGAGCCCTGCGTTCCGCAGGATAAACTCCGTCGAAGAGTTGACAAAAGGATAGACTCCGTCTGAATGTCTATAGTTTGGGATACTCCGTCGGAGAGGCGCTCTGAATAAGACATGCGTCTCTGCGTTCTCCGGGCGGTTTAATCTGAATCGGGCTTCATTGCAGGCCTGCCTGTTGCAGATTCGCGGAAGAAAGATTGGATTAGCTTCGAAGGTTTTCAAGGAGATCCCGGCTCTCCACAAGCTGCACCATTCGATAAGCTGGCGCCAGCTCCGGCCGGGAACTCAGTGGTGTAATGATTTTTGTGCCTTCGTGGTAAAATTTCCCTGCGCCTCTGCGAGCTCTGCGCGAAACCCTCTGCGGGCTTATCCACCAAAGTCGTCAAAAGCAATATTCTCTTTAGGCACTCCAAGACTATCGAGCATGGCCTGCACCGCGTCGTTCATCTGCGGAGGTCCACACAAATAATATTCAATTTCTTCAGGCTCCGGATGCTTATTCAGATAATTTTCGAGAATCACCTGATGAATGAAGCCCGTATAGCCAGTCCAATTATCCTCGGGTTTTGGCTCTGACAGAGCAATATTGAACTTAAAATTGGGATGAAGATCCTCAATCCGCTTAAAATCTTCAACATAAAAAAGCTCACGCAAAGAACGTCCACCATACCAAAAAGTAGCTTTTCGATCGGTTTTATGCGTTTCGAACTGATCAAAGATATGAGAACGCATAGGTGCCATACCGGCTCCACCACCAATAAACATCATTTCCCTCTTTGTTTCCTTAATATGGAATTCGCCATAAGGGCCGCTTACAGTAACCTTATCGCCAGGTTTCAAAGAAAACACATAGCTGGAACAAATACCCGGATTAACTTTTTTGAAACTGTTGGATTTGCGGTCCCAGGGCGGTGTTGCGATGCGCACATTGAGCATGATAATATTATCCAGCGCAGGGTGATTGGCAACAGAATAGGCCTTATACATCTGCTCCGGATTTTTCATTTTCAAATCCCACATCTTAAACTTATCCCATTCATCCCTGTATTCCTCTTCAACATCAAAATCCTTAAATGCCACTTCTATTCCGCCGGGCACATATACCTGAACATAGCCCCCACTGCGAAAAACAAAACGTTCATCATGTGGAATTTTCAAAACAAATTCTTTAATGAATGTAGCAACATTTCTGTTGGAAATAACCTCGCATTCCCATTTTTTCACACCGAAAATTTCAGGAGCAATATGAATATCCATATCGTTGCGCACTTTCACCTGACAACCCAGCCGCCAATGTTCCTTGATTTGTTTTCGTGTAAAAAACCCAACTTCGGTCGGCAGGATTGAACCTCCGCCCTCAGGAATCTGACATTTGCACATACCACAGGTTCCACCTCCACCGCAAGCAGAAGGAAGAAAAATACCATTGGTACTCAAAGTAGATAAAACACTGGACCCCGGCATCACCTCGATTTTCTGGTCGTCGTTGATGGTGAGAGTTACCTTACCCTGTGGCATCAGTTTTTTGCGTGCGTAAAGCAACATACCAACCAACAGCAGTATTACAAATAAAAAAACAACAACACCCGCTGCTATGATTGTTCCCATTGATATATCGATAAGTATCATACCCCTATTTTTGAATTAAATTGTAATGCCGAAAAAACTCATGAAAGCAATACCCATCAGTCCTGTAATGATAAAGGTAATGCCCAATCCACGCAAAGGAGCCGGAACATTGGAATAGGAAAGTTTTTCGCGGATGGCGGCAATGGCAACAATGGCCAGCAACCAACCAATACCAGATCCAAGACCAAAAGCCAGGGATTCTCCGACTGATTCAAGTTCGCGTTCCTGCATGAAAAGCGATGCTCCCAGTATTGCGCAGTTTACAGCAATTAACGGAAGAAAAATTCCAAGCGCACTATACAAAGCAGGGCTGAATTTTTCCACAATCATTTCCACCAACTGCACCATAGCCGCAATAACCGCAATGAACATAATAAAACTCAGAAAACTCAGATCCAGTCCGGCAAACGAATCGCTGATCCAGACCATAGCGCCCTTGCGAAGAAAATAACTATCGATTAGAAAATTGACAGGCACTGTAATCACCAGCACAAAAACAACTGCAATTCCTAACCCCATGGATGTTTTTACAGTTTTCGATACAGCCAGATAGGAGCACATGCCTAAAAAATAGGCAAACACCATATTGTCGATAAAAATGCTCCTGACAAATATATTTATTAAATCCTGCATAGTTTTTCAATTTTAGCTTTTATCAATCAAATCCTTGTTGCTGCTGCGATGAACCCAGATAATTATACCAACGATAATCAGAGCCATGGGCGGTAAAATCATCAATCCGTTATCTTCATAACCGAAGGCATAAAAACTTTCTGGAATAATCTGATAACCATACACAGTTCCTGAACCAAGAAATTCGCGGAAAAACGAAACAATAATCAGAATAATACCATATCCCAAACCATTCCCTATCCCGTCTATCAATGATTGCCAGGGTCGATTGGCCATGGCAAAGGCCTCAAGACGCCCCATGACAATACAATTGGTAATAATGAGCCCCACAAAAACCGACAGTTGCTTGCTTACATCATAAACAAAAGCTTTCAGCACCTGATCCACCAAAATTACCAGCAAAGAAATAATGACCAGTTGCACAATAATGCGGATTCGGGGCGGGATGGTTTTGCGGAGCAACGAAGTTATAAGATTCGATAGTGCAATCACAATGGTAACTGCCAAAGCCATCACTATGGCCGGCTTAAGTTTTACCGTCACTGCAAGTGCCGAGCAAATACCAAGCACCTGAACCGTAATCGGATTTTCCTTACTCAGCGGTGCAGTAAGCAACCTCAGATTTTTGGCCGAGAACGCAGATTCTCTGTTAGTGTTTCCGTTACTCATGACTTATTTTTTTTGAAATAAAGGGGACATACATTTTCAAACTGCTTTCAATCATCATCGATGCACCGTTACTGGTAATGGTTCCTCCGGAAATAGCATCAACACCATGAATTTCCGGAATCTTACTATTTTTCACGCCACCTTTGATAACCTGCACACTCACAAACTGTCCGTTTTCATCAAGGATTTTTTTTCCGACAAATTGCTGTTGAAACTCAGGTAAGGCAATCTCAGCGCCAAGTCCTGGAGTTTCGCCCTTATGGTCGAATACTGAACCGAAAATGGTAGTAAAATCGCTCTTTAAGCTGATGTAACCCCAAATGGGCCCCCAGAGCCCTTTCCCTGTCAATGGAATTATAGTCAGCGTATCTTTCCCGTTTACAGCAATAAACACCGGAAGCTCAACGGCACCACCATCTTTGATTTTTTTAAGCTCGGTCCGCAAATCAATATCAAAAGCACGACGACTACCCTGCTCCATTTTTCCATCTTTAAAACGACCCATGATTTCACCATCAACGCTGATAACAAGTTCTTCAGTAACATGTTTTTCATACAACTCTTCGGCATTGTCAACCGTACTCTCTACATTGATTGCTGTGAGAATATATTGCATTCTTTCAACACGGATATTTTTATCCTGAAAGGGCTGAAGCAGCGTTGCCGCCAGTGCCAGCAATACAGCCACCACAACGACCATAATGGTGGAATAAATAAATATGTATCTGTTGCTAAACATAAGCCCTCCTATTTAATTTCCTGTTTTACCCTTCGCAAACGACGACGGATATTGGTTTCAACAACATAATGATCAATCAATGGTGCAAAAACATTCATCATCAGAATAGCCAGCATCATACCTTCCGGATAAGCCGGATTGAGGACCCGAAGCAAAATGGTAAACATTCCGATGAGCAATCCATAAATTATTTTTCCCCACTGAGTCTGAGCTGCAGTAACCGGATCGGTAGCCATAAACACCGTTCCGAAAGCAAATCCACCCACCAATAAATGCCACAAAGGAGGCATTTCCATGTAAGCATTGGCGCCCCATGCATTCATGATGAAAGACATCAGAACACCACCCGCAATCACACTCAGCATAATCCGCAAACTGCCGATACCTGTGAAGATAAGAATCAATGCGCCAATTAAAACCATAGCAACCGACGTTTCACCGATAGAACCCGGAATAAAACCAAGAAATGAATCCATCAGCGAAGGCATCTGATCGACATTGTACGATGCTGCCTGAGCCAGCGGAGTCGGACCACTGACTGCATCGGCGGCAACACTCCATGGAGCATCGCCCGACATATGCGAAGGATAGGCAAAAAACAAAAATGCGCGCGCCAGCAAAGCCGGATTCATAATGTTCATACCTGTTCCTCCAAATACTTCCTTACCAAACACTACGGCAAAAGCTACGGCTACAGCCAGCATCCAGAGCGGAGTTGTGGGAGGAACAATTAATGGTATCAGCATTCCGGTTACCAGAAATCCTTCATTTACTTCATGTCCTTTGATTTGCGCAAACATAAATTCAATGCCCAATCCAACAACATAAGATACAATTATAATGGGCAACACTTTAAGAAAACCATACCAAAACAAAGGCCAGATGCCGGCTGCAGAAATCACTTCCTGCCAACTCATGCCTATGAATTCTTTTTTCAGCAAAAAATGCTGCACCCCAACATTGAACATGCCAAAAACCAATGCCGGAAGCAGCGCAACAATAACAACCGTCATTGTACGCTTCAGGTCTATGGCATCGCGGATATGTGCGCCTTTTTCAGTAACCTTGTCAGGCACAAACATAAATGTTTCAAACGCATCAAAAGTAGAATGAAGAAAATAAAGTTTCTTCCCTTTCTGAAACGATGGTTTGATTTTGTCTAAAAATTTTCTGAGTCCTTTCTTCATAGAAATCATGTATTAACTCATTTCCTTAATCATCAGATCAATGCCGTCGCGTACAATTTGCTGTGACTCGATTTTTGAAGTGCAAACATATTCACATAATGCAAAATCCTCTTCTGCCACTTCGTAAATGCCCAGCTTTTCCATTTTGTCAATATCACCGGCCAATATAGCTTTGAGCAGATACACCGGCAATATATCGAACGGAAAAACCTTATCGTATTGATCACTCAAAACAAATGCGCGTTCACCACCATGAAAATTTGTATCCAGTCTGAACTTACGCTTCGGTGTTAAAAAAGCAGGAAACGCACGAGAAGCACTGTGTTTATTCAAGCCAGGTGCAGCCCAACCAAAAAAATCAAAATATTTTCCTTCTGGAATAACCGTCAGCATTGTTTCATAAAACCCTAAGAAACCCTGCTTCCCAACATGGGTTCCTGAAAGCGCATTGCCACTGATAACACGTACATCACCTTCTTTGATATTACCGGCAAGCAACCATTCGAGCGAAGACTCAGCCGGCATTTCAACCATATACGTATCTTTCAGTTCACTGCCGGCAACAGATACAAAACGTGTAATTTCACGATATCCGGTAAGAAACAATTTGCCTATTGCCACAACGTCCTGCGGATATAAATACCAAACCGTCTCGCCTTTATTGACAGGAGCAATATGATGAATCTGAACACCAACATTACCGGAAGGATGCGGCCCGCTAAAAAGACGGAGCTCCACATTTTTGAATGGTGCATATACCAATTCATCGGTTTTTTCTGCATGCAATCCGATATAGACTTTGCCAGGAGTCAGCTTTTTCAAAACATCAATTCCGACCTGAAATGATTCTGAATTTTTCTGAATAAAAGCATGATCGGAAACAGCCAGCGGAGCCGAATCAAAGGCCGAAATAAAAATGTCGCGCGGGGTATCATCAGGGTTTGCAATAATGGCATATGGTCGCTGACGAAGCAAAGGCCAAAGCCCCGATTTCAGCAATTTTGCAATCATGGCTTCGCGATCAATCAGCGATGGGTCGCTTTTGCCAAAATTTATTTTTGATTCTTTTTTGTCTGCTTCTATTTCTACAGAAAGAAGTTTTCGCTTGTCACCCCGAATGACCCGCTTCACAAGCCCTGTAACAGGCGAAGTCAGAAACATTCTTTCATCAAGTTTGTTTTGAATCAGTGGCGTTCCACATTCTACCAAATCGCCCTCCTGTACCAGCAATCGCGGTTTCATCAGACGAAAACGAGCGGGCTCTACGGCAAAAAGATCCGGAACATGACTGCGGATATCATCAGTCTTTACTTCTCCTTTCAGATTAATATCAAGCCCTTTGCGGATTTTATAAATCTTTCGCATATGAGATAGAAATTTCAGCAAATTTAAAAATTAATCGTTACGGAACAACAACGCGATAAATCGCATCAACACATATTTACAACATCTTGATATTTCACCAATGCGATTATCGCTATATTTGCGTGTGAATTGCGAATATATGAAAAAAATACTGATATATATCATGTTGTTGACAGGCCTTTTTTCCTGCCGCACAACAAACCCTGTGTCCGGCACAGTAAGCAATACTGACAGCACTTCTGCCAAGCACGAAACCATCAATGAAAATGCGGACGATTATTATCAGCCATCACGGATAAAATATACCGACGAAGTGTATGTGCAAAGCATCAAATCAGTCCAATTGCATTCATCTGAATGGGTATTTGGTCCGCCCATCATATGGCTCGGAAAACAAAACCAGCTCACACTGTCGTTTGATGAACTAACCGATAACAAAAAAGATTATTATTTTACGTTTATTCTATGTGATGCCATGTGGAACTTTGTCGATTTACCTCAAATGGACTACATCGATGGATTCTTCGAAGATCCGCTTACTTCTTTTCAGTTTTCAGTCAATACGCTGATCAATTACGTGCATTATTCTGTCAATTTTCCTTCCGAAAACATGAAGCCGAAAAAAAGCGGAAACTATATTCTTCAGGTTTATTATTATGAAAACAACGAAAAGAAAACTGTGCTAACTAAACGTTTTTTTGTTGCTGAAAACCTTGTAGGAATCACGTCCGATATAAAAATGGCAACAAATATCGAATTACGCAATTACCAGCATGAAATCGATTTTACCATCAACAAAAGCGGAACTGAAATTGTTGATCCATACCGCAATCTAACGGTTATTCTGCAGCAAAATGGCAGAACAGATAATCTGATAACAGATCTGAAACCAAAACTTGTGAAAGGCGATGAACTTGAATACAACTACGAAAACGGAAATATTTTTGATGCAAACAACGAATTTCGTCATTTTGACATCAAAAGCATTACATACAACACCGACCGCATCGGAAGCATCCTTAAGAAAGACGGAGTATTTCACGTATATCTGAAAACAGACTTCCGCCGACCTTTCGAACGATATCTTTCTGAAGAAGACATCAATGGACGACTGCTGATAAAAAATGATGACGGGAAAGACAGCAACCTTGAATCGGAATATGTATGGGTGCATTTTCTGCTGAGCTACGAAGCGCCTCTGACCGAAGGATCTGTTTTTTTGCAGGGCGCTTTTACTCAATGGGGATACAATGAACAGTTTAAACTGAATTACGACTACAAGCTGAAAGGTTATGCCGATTCACTGCTGCTGAAACAAGGTTATTACAATTACCAATATGTATATCTCAAAGATGTGGAAACCGCAGCCGATGCGGCCTACATCGAAGGACGCCATGCAGAGGCCGACAATGATTACACCATCTATGTTTATTACCGCGAACCCGGAGAATTGTTCGATCGTTTGATTGGATGGCAAACTGTGAATTCGAGAAAATAATCTAAAAATGATGGATAAGAAATAACAGAGGAGTTATTCGTAATCAGCTGAACAATCACAAATCACTTGCAGTGTTTGCTTTGCAGAGTCAGGACTTCGTCGCCATACATTTCCGTAAAGCCATTATTCAACGCCGTCTGAAGATCCTCGCAGGCCTCTTCAAATTTCTCCTGAGCAATATAAATCAAAGCCCTGTTTCGGTAGGCATATGAATTTCCGGGATACATTTTGATTGATTTCTCAATATCCTGCATGGCGCCTTTCAGGTCGCCTGTCATCAAACGACTATAACTTCTGTTGCTGTATAAAAGCGGTTCGTCATCTTCATACACTATTGCTTTATCAAAATACACAAGGGACTTGTCATACAAACCCATCTGCTGGTATTTGAACCCAACATTAATATAGGCGCCATAATACGTTGAATCAATTTCAATAATTTTGAACAGATATTTGAATACATCATCATCTTTACCAAGCTCATCACAAACAGTACCCAGATTATTCAATACATTCAGATTCATTGAATCAATGGCATAAGCACTCATTAAATCATTATAAGCCATTTTGAAATTCCGGGTTGCCATATAACATGCAGATCGGTTCACATAACACATTATGCTTAGCGAATCGTCCTTGGCCAGTTTAATGGCAATATTATGATTGGCCAGCGCTTTGTCAAATATCCTCATCGATTGCAACTGAACACCTCTTAAACTGTAAAGAAATGCCGAATCAGGAAACAGCTGTATGGCAGCATCATAAGTTTCCAATGCCTCGTCATATTTCTCAAGGTTGTGATAGCAAACGGCCTTGATAATATAATAATCTGCTTTATCCGCATCGAGACTGATTGCTTTATCAATTAAACGCAATCCGACCGAATAATGATTTGAATTGACCGAATTTACAGCTTTTTCATAGTATTCATCAGCTGTCTGAGAATTAGCTATCAGAAAAAACAATGATAAAACCAATGTTGAAGCAAGTTTCATAATATTCTGATTTTTATTATGCAAAAATAAAATATATTTCTAATAGTTCGTTTTTGTTTTACACAACTTATTCTTTGTACAAAAAATCGTTGATTACAAGTCATGCCAAATGGAAATACAAAATAGTCAATTGTAGCAATTTC
>Ga0116152_10005028_pt1 | contig 10345 bp, 8 predicted proteins | sample AD_UKC119_MetaG_FD_89894 | JGI IMG/M metagenome (GOLD analysis project Ga0116152, IMG submission 89894) | Active sludge microbial communities of municipal wastewater-treating anaerobic digesters from Hong Kong - AD_UKC119_MetaG | ecosystem: Engineered > Bioreactor > Anaerobic > Digestate...
CTGCGAAACACCAAACTGCAACAGCTCGTTACGCACCTCGACCGGTTCACGGGCAGTAAGGATCATACCTGTATAAGGCACAGCCAGACGCAAAATGGCAACAAGACGGGCAAAATCCTCGTCGTTGACAAAATATTTTTCGCCCAACTGCAGCATCGATGCATCCTTGATACGTGGAAATGAAATGGTGTGAGGCCCAACATTGTAACATGCTTCGAGATGGTTTGTATGCCGCACCAGTCCAAGAACTTCGAAGCGCCAGTCGTACAAACCGAATAAAGCACCAATACCGACATCATCCAGACCGGCTTCCTGAGCGCGATCAAGCGAAGTCAAACGATATGTATAATCGGCTTTTTTTCCGCGAAGATGATACGTTTTATATGCTTCAGGATGATAAGTCTCCTGAAAAATCTGATAAGTGCCGATGCCCGCTTCTTTCACCACCTTGAATCCTTCAATGTCAAGCGGAGCTGCATTGATGTTCACGCGGCGGATTTCTCCATTGTTCTTTTTTACTGAATAGGCAATGCGCACAGTGTGTGCAATGAATTCAGGATTATACTGTGCATGCTCGCCATACACCAGAATGAGTCTTTTCTGTCCATTGTCTTCGAGCGATTCAACTTCATGTACAATTTCTTCATCGCTCAGGGTGACGCGTTCCGCAGCTTTGTTCGATGCGCGGAAACCACAGTACAGGCAGTTGTTCTGACATTTATTTCCAATATACAAAGGAGCAAAAAGTACAATGCGATTTCCGTAAATGCGCTTTTTCAGTTCACGTGCACCAGCTTTAATTTCCGCTATCAGAGCCGGGTCTGTTGTATTTACCAACACAGCTGTCTCTTCAAGATTCAGCCGTTTTTTCGACAACGATTTTGCAATTATTTCCCTGACGCGTTCCGGAGTCGAAACGGTGTTGTCAAGATATCCCTGAATTTCAGCTGCATCAATAAATGGCTGCATCGGAACATCGGGCATGTTGTATTTTTCCGGAGTGAATTTCATTGTGTTTCTCCTTTTTTATACCTCAGGAATTCTGAGGAATTTCTACGATAAATGTACTTCCTTTATCAGGTTCGCTAATAACACTAACCTGACCATGATAATATTCTTCAACCATTTTTTTCATGATTGACAACCCAAGTCCGCTGCCACTGATCCCTTTGGTTCTCTCATTTTTAATACGGCTGAAATCCTGAAAGAGCTTTGTTATGTCTTCTTCACTTATTCCAATGCCTGTATCAGCCACAGAAACTTTAATTTTGTTTCCTTCCGATTTTATCAGAATAGTGACAGAACCATCCTGCACATTGTATTTTACTGCATTTGAAACCAGATTGTTGAAAATGATTTCAATTTCAGAACTGTCAGCGTTTAAATATACACTGGGTTCATCGCTGTCGATAAAAACTTTAACGTTTTTCTGAATAGCCATTGGGGTCATGGTGTCGATTGACAGACGTGCAATCTGTACCAGATCGACTTTAGTAATCTCACGTTTTTTCTTTCCATTTTCCAGTTTGGTCAGGTCGAGCATATCCATGATGAGCGAACGCATTCCTCTGATTCGCTCCAGCGAACGGTCAATCATGGTTTCATAATCTTCCAGATTGCTGCCTACCTGTTTGTCCTGCATAATACGAAGATAACCTTCCACTGCATTGATTGGAGACTTCAGCTCGTGAGATAACACCGACAGGAACTGAAAACGGATTTGTTTGCCTTCGGTATTGAGCTGCTTGGTCATACGCGAAAGATAAACATGCTTGGTTATACCTTCCATAGCCGTTTTCAGCTCCTGTGGTGTGAAGGGTTTGGGTACAAAATTGTATGCGCCATTGTTGGTGGCTTTTATCGCAAGGTCGAGCGATGCATACGAAGTTATCATCATAACCGTTGTGTCGATTTGCTTCTGATTAATATGCTCCAGGACTTCAATTCCATGAATTCCCGGCAGTTTATTATCCAGAAGAACAATGTCGATGGGTCCGGCATTGAGAATATCCAAAGCTTCTTCGCCGGTTCCTGCTTCAATCGACTCAAATGTGAACGCTTCGTCAATGAAAGGGAAGTCCACCGAGAAATTTTTCAGAATCCTCGAAATTCCGGAGCGGATGCCCGGTTCATCGTCCACAATCAATACTTTAAGCGTTGCCATGGTATATTGTTTTTAAAGGTTTAAGAGCTTACCAACTTCAATTTCGAGCTGATCGTAGCGTAATCCCTTTTCAAGATACAGATCGGCTTTGATCCATTTCTTTTCTTCTTCGGTATTAAGTCCGAACAACATTCCTGTTTCAGCGGTAACTGCTGTTGCAATGATAACAGGAACATCGGGATATTTCTTTTTAATTTTATAGCTGAGAATAAAACCACTGTCCTTATTGTCCATCATGAGGTCAAAAATGGCCAGGTCAGGTTTGTTGGCATTAATCAGCTCTTCGCCTTCTTTCTGATTGTCGGCCGAAATGACATTGAATCCCATTTTTGTCATGTGCATGGTCAGCTGGGTCATGCTGTCAATATCGTCATCCACAATCAACACTGTTTTCTTCTTGGTTTCCATAACTATCTTTTTTTTACAATTTTTTCTGTCTTGGAATTTTGATTTTAAAACACGTTCCTGTTTGTCCCTGTGAAGGATCATCATTGGTCTCGATGTTGATTTGTCCGTTGTGCATTTTCACAATTCCGTAAATCAAAGGCAATCCGAGACCTGTACCCTTGCCTATCGGTTTTGTTGTGAAAAACGGGGTGAAAATTTTATCAAGGTTTTCCTTCGAAATGCCAACACCTGTATCACCAATACTGAACTCAATTTCATCACCGGCTTCGTTGATCTCAATTTTCAACGTACCACCATCCGGCATGGCTTCAATGGCATTCTTCTCAATGTTGGTGAGCACCTGCATCCACTGATCATTGTCAATCCATGCAAAAGGGTTCGTGAGATTCGACTGAAAATCTATCTTGATATTTGTGGGCAAAATGATTGAATCAATGCTGTGATGCGTGAATGTCACCACATTTGTTTCAACAAGATTGACCTGATTTTTTCTTGCGAAATTCAGCAACCCACCTACAATTTTTTTACAACGATCGGCCTGTTCAACAATGAGCTCCAGGTCCTTGCGGACAGGGCTTTCAGTTGGAGCTTCATCCATCAGAATGCTGGAATACATAGTGATAATTCCTAGCGGATTATTCAGTTCGTGTGCAATGCCAGCCGAAAGCTGACCCATATTGGCAAGCTTTTCTGATTGTTTCAGCGACTGCTGAGCCGAAGCAAGCATTTCGTTTGACAAATTCAAATTATTAATTGAGTCGTGCAGTTTTTCGATGGTAAAAGGCAAACACATCTCAGTTTCGGCCAAACCTTCCACAATGGCAATGGCATGTTCAACACAAGTGTCATAGCCACAAGCACCACAGTTAAGATGATCGGCGGGAGTCATTTTCCCCATGGCCATCAAAGCTTTCTGAATTTCTTCATCCGAAGGGGTCGGAATACGCCGGTCTGCCGGTTCAAAATGCTGCGAATAATCAATATCCTTTGCCGCCTCGTATTCGCGTTTCCATGCTTCCTTATCAAAATTAGTGAGTTTATCTCTCACATAATTGCGCAAATTCATTGTGCGCGTAAAAATCCGGTTGTTATTCGTCATTCCGGGTCCCATAATACAACCTTCGCAACAAAGAAGTTCGAGATGCTGCGAACGGTTCAGATCTTCCGCAAATTCCTTGATAGCTTCGCGGAAATGAACACGTCCCGAAGCAATAATGATATTCTCATCACAGATATTATCGGACTTATTGATGGAATGAAGTTTTCCGCGTGTTACCGGGAAAATGGCTGCCCTACCCGCTTTGGGCGGATCGAAGTCTGAAGACGTTGTGGTTTGCGGATTCAGATTGAGTTTTTCAAACATATCGCGCAATTCCTTAAACGTAATAACATGATCCACCTCGGCTGATTCCGCTTTTTTCGCAATGCAGGGCCCAATAAAGACTGTTTTCAGATCATCGCCATGTTTCTTTTTCATGATGCGATCCATGGCTACCATGGGCGATACAATCTTTGCGAGATAGGGTGTGAGCTCAGGAAAATAATGACGGACATAATACACAATGGCAGGACAATCGGACGAAATGGTTTTTTCGGCCTCGTGGTCATCCATTACTTTTTTGTATTCCTTCCCCACCAGATCGGCTCCAAATCCCACTTCGACCACATACTCAAAACCCATCTGACGCAACATACCAACCAATAAACGATAATCGGCAATATCGCTAAACTCTGCTGCAAAGCTGGGGGCAACAAGAGCAGCAACCTTATTATTGCTGCTCAGCAATGAATAAACACCCTGGGTTGTATCAACAAAAACCTTTGCACCCTGACTGCAGACTTTTGTGCAATTTCCACATCCAATGCAACGCGAAGAAATTACCTCGGCCTGACCATTGATGATCTTAATCGCCTTGACCGGGCATTCTCTGACACAGGTATAACAAACCCTGCACCGGTCTTTGACCGTGTACACAAGCTCGTTGTTAATCAGATTGCCCATTTTCTTTCCTTTTATGATATTAGCTGAACTGTCCACCGATTATAATAACACCTCGCGTTTGATATAGTGTGTATGTAACAAATCATGACTCTTGTGACCCAGCGGTTCGCCAAGGAAATTATCATAGAGTTCAATGATTTCGGGATTTTTATGCGACACTTTCAACGATTCCTTGTCATCAATTTCGTAGAGTGATTGCATACGCGCCTCTATCACCGATTCATCAATACCTATGCGCTGTCCGCCACCGGCAATACAACCACCGGGACAAGTCATTACTTCGATAAAATGAAGATCGTTTCGTCCATTTCTAATTTCATCAATCAGGGTTCTGGCATTGGCAAGACCGCTAACAACAGCCACCCCCAGTTCCAGATCATTAATCTTTATTTTTGCTTCTTTGCGACCTTTCATGCCACGAACTGCATTAATTTTAAAATTGGTCAGCTCATTACCAGTCAACTTTTTATATGCTGTACGCAAAGCTGCTTCCATCACACCACCCGATGCGCCGAAGATTTTACCAGCCGTACTGCGCACTCCAAGCGGAGAATCAGTAAGTTGAGGTTCAATCTGATGCATGTCAATACCATAGAGATGAATAAGCTCAATCAATTCACGGGTAGTAAGCACCAAATCAACATCATTATACCCTTCGCGTCCCATGGTATCGCGCTGTGCCTCAAATTTTTTGGCAGTGCAAGGCATAATCGAAACAGAAAGAATATCCTGTGGTTTGAGGTTGACCTGTTCTGCAAAATAATTTTTAATAATTGCACCAGTCATTTGCTGCGGTGATTTGCAACTTGAAAGATTTTCGAGATATTCAGGTGCAAATTCTTCGGCAAACTTTATCCATGCCGGGCAGCAACTGGTAAACATGGGCAGTGTTTTGCCTTTTACAATGCGATCGATCAATTCGGCCGATTCTTCCATAATAGTAAGGTCGGCGCCAAATGTTGTGTCAAACACAAATTTAAAGCCCATTTTACGCAATGCAGCATTCAAAATACCATTGATATCCTGTCCGGGTTTCATGCCGAATTCTTCGGCCAGCGAAACCGAAATAGAAGGAGCATATTGAACGATTACCGTTTTTTCTGTCTGATGCAGCATGGACTGAACCTCCGCAATCTGATTCCGTTCAGACAATGCACCAGTAGGACAAACCATCACGCAACGTCCGCAATTGACACAGCTGGAAGTGTTGAGTCCTTTGTTCATTGTGGCACCAATCACGGTTTTACTTCCGCGGTTAATGAATTCGATGCAGGAAACACCCATGGTTTCTTCACAAACACGTACACAACGACCACAAAGAATACATTTGTCAGGATCGCGGGTAATACTCAGACTGGAATGATCCAGTTTATGATTGTTTTTCACTCCACGGATACGGCGGTCAACCACATGATATTCTTTTGAAAGACTCTGCAACTCACAATTTCCGTTGCGGATACAATACAAACAGTCGTCCGGATGGTTTGAAAGCAACAGCTCAACAATGGATTTGCGTGCTTCAACTACGCGTGGAGAATGGGTGCGGATTTTCATTCCGTCGGCAACAGGAAAGGAGCATGAACTTACCAGTTTTCCGTTACCTTCCATTTCAACCACACACATGCGGCATGCACCGGTTGGAACAAAATCTTTCATGTGACACAGCGTTGGTACTTTAATACCATTGCGGTTGAGAACTGTCAGAATGGTTTCGCCCTGAGCAGCTTCGTATTTATTTCCGTTTATTTCGATTGTCAGACTCATAGTTCAATGGTTTTTTAGTACATTTCAATTGCTTCGAATTTGCAGGTTTCATAGCAGGCACCGCATCCGATACATTTGTCTTCCTGAATAAAATGCGGATTCTTTTTCGTTCCGATAATGGCGCCGGTGGGGCATTTTTTTGTACAAGCCGTGCAACCGGTACATTTATCCACAATAATTCTGAATTTACGCAAATCCGTACATTTCCCAGCAGGACAAACACGGTCGAAAATATGTGCTTCGTACTCATCACGGAAATAACGGAGTGTGCTTAAGACCGGATTTGGAGCCGATTGACCAAGACCACACAATGAGGTGTCCTTGATAACTTTTGCCAGTTTTTCGAGTTGCAACACACCCTGAAAACGCTCAAGGGCTGCATTGTTGTCACCGGGAGCAGGTTTAGAAGTAATGCTTTGCAGAATCTCGAGCATGCGCTTGGTTCCTTCGCGGCATGGGATACATTTTCCGCAGCTTTCGCGCTGAATGAAATCCATGAAGAATTTGGCAATGTCAACCATACATGTGTTTTCATCCATCACCACCAGACCGCCCGATCCCATCATGGCTCCAACAGCAATCAGATTCTGATAATCAATCTCTATATCAAGATTTTCTTCAGTGATACAACCACCTGAAGGACCACCAATCTGCACAGCTTTGAATTTTTTATCAAAGGCAATTCCACCCGCAATGTCGAAAATAATTTCGCGAACCGTTGTTCCCATCGGAATTTCGACAAGTCCAGTATTTTTCACATTACCCGAAAGGGCAAATACTTTTGTACCCTTGCTCTTTTCGGTACCGGTAGAACTGAACCAATCGGCGCCTTTGAGAATAATTTCGGAAACATTGGCAAAAGTTTCGACATTATTGATACAACTGGGTTTCCCAAACAAACCACTTTCGGCCGGAAACGGCGGACGAGGGCTGGGCATACCGCGGTAACCTTCGATACTGTGCATCAGAGCGGTTTCTCCACCGCAAACAAATGCACCGGCACCCATTTTAATTTTTATTTTGAGGTCGAATCCCGAACCCATGATATTGTGTCCGAGCAGACCATAATCTTCAGCTTGTTTAATGGCAATTTTCAAACGTTCAATGGCCAGCGGGTACTCGGCGCGGATATAAATATATGCAACCGTTGCACCAATAGCATAAGCGCCAATAGCCAGCCCTTCGAGCAAGCGATGTGGATCACCTTCAATAACGGCGCGATCCATAAAAGCACCAGGGTCGCCTTCATCGGCATTGCAAATCATATATTTCTGATCTGCAGGAGTTTTGTGAGCCAGTCTCCATTTGGTTCCTGTAGGAAATCCACCGCCGCCGCGTCCACGAAGGCCACTTTTTTCAATGGTATCAATCACATCTTCGCCACTCATGGTTTTGAGCGCTTTGATAAGGCCGGCATAACCACCATTCATGATGTATTCATCCATGCTGACCGGGTCGATGACGCCACAATTCTTAAGAACCAGACGTTTTTGTTTTACAAAGAAAGGATGTTCCTGAATATTTCTGATATTATCCCAGGGTTTGAGATCGGCAGTAATAAACTGCCCCAAAACATTTTGCTGATCTATATTTCCGGACATTACCTGTTCGAAAACACCATTGACTTTATCAGCAGTAACTTTAGAAAAAGAGATTCTGTTTTTGCCCGGGAGTTTAATATCCATAATCGGTTCTACAGCGCAGAAACCGATGCAACCGACTTCGATGATTTCGCCGTCGATATTGTTGTTTTTCAGATATTCTTCAATAGCAGCTTTTGTTTTGGCTGCACCAGCACCAAGGCCACAGGTACCGGCACCAATAAAAACAATGGTTTTTTTGCTGTCGGTTTCTTTTTCTGGTAATGCTACCGAAATTCCCTTTGCATTGCTTGCGGCAAGGTTCTCCAGATATTTTTTGATTGAGTTATTCATGTCTGTTATTCTTTTGCGCGGTAAGTTTCAATGATTTCCTTAATCTTTTCCGTTGTCACCTTGGCAAAGAATTCGCCGTTGATGCAAATTACGGGAGCAAGACCGCAAGCGCCAATACACGCAACTACTTCAATGCTGAAAAGTCCGTCGCGCGTGGTTTGTCCGGCCTTGATTTTCAAAATCGATTCCAGTTCCTGCAGTACTGTGGCAGACCCCAGTACATGGCAAGCCGTACCACGACAAACCTGAATGTGGTATCTGCCCACCGGTTCAAACCTGAACTGGTTGTAAAATGTAGCAACACCATAGATCTTGCTGGTTGGTACCTTTAATTTATTTCCTGTTTTAACAATGGCTTCTTCAGAAAGATATCCTTCCTTTTCCTGAATTTCCTGTAACAGCGGAATGAGTGAATCGCGTCCGCAGTTTTCGTAGTTTGCCAGAATTTTGTCAATTGTCGTTTCCATATCCATGTGTGTTGCTACATTATTTGGTTTAGTGATTAGCCGAGAATACGTTTGATTTCCGGAACAACTTTTTTCGCATCAACCGGTTTTCTTACAAATCCGTCAACCGGGAACCAGATTGATCTTCCGTCTTCAGACAGATAGTCAACACCAGCTTTTCCCGAATTGATGTCTTTCACAAGAATCACATGCAGATCCTTGAAACCGGGGTTTTTGCGGAATTCGCGTGCCATGGCCTGCACGTCGGGCTTGGTGGTGGTCAGAATGTCAATCGATGTCTGCATCAGAACCGGCATTTTGCTCAGTTCGGCATCGTCGGTGATTTCTTTGGCCAGTTCAAAGCCTTCGTAATGTGTGGTCATCATGACATCAAGAATGGCGAGATCGGGTTTTTCTTCCCTGATTTTTTTCATGCCTTCTTTCTTGTCATTGGCTGAAATGACGGTGTAACCTTCTTTTTTAAGAATGGTCTCGATGATGGTGATTACATCGATGTCATCGTCTACGATTAAAATTTTCTTGGTTTCCATAACTGTTTTTTTTTGAGGTTAGTTAAAACTTCTTGGCGCCGGGAAAAATTCCGGCTTCGGGGTTATTTATTATTTGAGAAAGCAAATCATAGTTATCGCCCGATTTGGTCAGATATCCGCATGCTCCGGCTTCAACCATTCTGTTCACATAATCCTCGTTTTCATAGGATGAGAATCCGATGATGTGCATCTCCGGATGACTCATTCGCGCCTTGCGTGTGGCCTCAACTCCGTCGAGTACCGGCATTTTTACATCCATGAAAACAATGTCGGCACTGGTTTCATCGATCAGCTTCAGAAACTCTTCTCCGTTTGAAGCTTCGCCCACCACTTCCACATTACCTATATTGGTAAGGATTGCTTTTAATCCTTTGCGGAAGGTTGGTTCATTATCGACTATTATTACCCGTGTCATTGTTGTTTGTATTGACGTAACAAAATTAGTTTGAGTTCGGGGTCTGGAAAAGAGTAAAACCCGCATCTGAACAATCAGGTAAAATTACCTGTATCAAAACAATACACTCGTACTAAAAATATGTTTTCATAGTCGAATTAAATGTTTTTTAAGACAAATGAAAAACAAGCTGATTCAACAATAATTATAAAATGAACCACAAATGGCCAGATTTCATAGAAATAAACTCAAAAATATTTTCATTACAGGTATTTTTACGGGGTAGAAAAACGGACTTTTTGCGGAGAATTCCGGGAATGATTGGAGCACAACGCATGGAGCTTAAAAGCTTAAGGTTTAATGCTTAAAGACTGAACAAATTCTTTTGCTTTTTTTACTTTAAACTTTAAGTTGTGTTTTACTTTCACTCTGTTTTTCGATCATTGAAAGCCGCTCCCATAGCCAGAAGCCGGAACTAACCGACTCTGCCAGGACACAGTCGTGACTCTGGCAGGTCGGGGGTGAAATTCTGGCGTTGGGAGAACGAAGTGGAAAGTATAAAGTATCCATGCAATAAAAATGGTCTTTGAGTAAGTTGTTAAGAGTAGACTAACTAAATTAGCTACAGTTTTTTCTTGAAAAACGATAACAACCTAAAACAAAGACCAAATATGAGAACACA
>Ga0116152_10005029_pt1 | contig 10342 bp, 6 predicted proteins | sample AD_UKC119_MetaG_FD_89894 | JGI IMG/M metagenome (GOLD analysis project Ga0116152, IMG submission 89894) | Active sludge microbial communities of municipal wastewater-treating anaerobic digesters from Hong Kong - AD_UKC119_MetaG | ecosystem: Engineered > Bioreactor > Anaerobic > Digestate...
ACTAGTATGTGCATCCATAACTCCAAACAAACACGATGTACGTGATCCTGTTTTATTATATTTCTCCCATGTTATTTTGCTGTCTCCCGTATATGTATCCTTCGTTTCATCATTCATAGTGATATTAGCTGTTACTCCTGCTCCTCCGGTGAAATCATTAGCGTAATTAAGATAATAATCTATCTTGCTTCTGTTACCATCTATTTCCTGTAATCCTGCTCCCGATACATCTATAGAAAATGTGTTAGGTCTTACTCCATTAGGATAGCCTATCAATGCTGTTTCTCCTAATGGCATACATTCTCTAGGACTTTCTATCTTAAAATATTTCCTTACCGAATGCAATAAGCAAGGAGGATTTACATTCATATGCATCCCTGAATCATACAATGGCTTTGGTGAATAGAAAGCATCTAATTCATTATATGTAGATGCCATCCCTTCTAACAGATTATCTCTATCATAAATAAATGTCTCATCATCCCTTACTGTTCCATCAAAAATATTATCTTGAAAAGGAACCATGTTAAATATCATTTCTCCCGGTCTAGCAAAGAAAGTCCTCCAACAGTCCGGCTTAAAATAGCTGTTAGATATATCTTCTACAACAGCCACATCGTCATTTCCTACTATACCATCTAATCCACTATAAATAGTTTTTCTTATAGGCTTTATATAATTAGCTTCCGTTATATCTACTTTATAATCTCCAAATACCACATCAGGAGAAAAAAATGCTCTTGTTAAATCATAAGGATGATACATGCATCTTGTAGTGTAATACTTCGTTGTTGCTACATTAGAAGCTCTTCTCCCTGTTCTTTGTAGACATGGCATATATCCTTTAAAGAATGGTATCTTCATAGCACCACCACCTATAGACAAAGGATATTGCATATTTAGGTATTGCCCCATATGACCAAACGTATAGGCAGCATCTACGAAATTATACCATTGTTTTCTATTTACATTTTCATATCCTAAATTAAGGTCATAAAATATATTCTGTTGTGGATACATTTTTTTTATACCGGTCTCTAGTGCATAGGTACTTAATTTAGCTACACTACCCATCTCTCCCCAAAACCAATCCATATTATTATGCAGGTACATGCTTTGACTATCATTATTATCCGTAAAGCATCCGAATGATACGGCACCTAATGCAGGAGGAGCATACATCGTATTACGATATGCTTTAGATATATCTGTCCTATACCATCCATCCCATTTATAGTCTACCCTATGAAAAGAATACATTCCTGAATATATAAATGACTTAGGACCGTACATCTTTATGCCATAATTATTATACATGTCTTTTATGGCATCAGGATAGATAACGTCATATTCATTCTGTGTTTCATCATCATATATCTTAATAGCACTATTTCCTAATTGTCCATGTAAATTTAATTTTGTTTTATTTGTATTATCTTTCCAAAAAGTATCTCTTATACAACAGTTATTATAGATATTCTCAAAATTATATGATATCAATTTCTCAAAGCTATTATGTGTATACATAGGACTAGTATTACCACTTAAATCTAACGTCTCATATTCGTAGAATTTAGGATAAGGGATAATAGTATTAGGTTTCTGTATTATTCCTTGTGCAATAAGATTATCGGCATTGCCTGTTCTCTCTGCTCTTAGGAAGATAATCTTCACAATATTGTTTCTTATACTTTGTAATCTTGATATATAATTAGAGTCTTCTGCTTTAGTAGAAGGATCTGCCTGTGAAAGCCAATTATAAGCCTCCTCGAAGTCGAAAGATATCTTGAATATATTTAGTACATTCTTTCTTGAATTGCCGTTAGTGAGCCTCTGAGTGAGGTTAAACGCATCGTCAGAATAATCATCTATATCGTCAGATAATGTTTCTTCTTTTATTAGTTTCTTAGTAGTACTATCTATATTCTTAACATAATTAGCTCTACAAGGAAATCTATATATCCCCTCTTGATTCTTAGTAAACATCCTCGTTCCAGAAGTAATAGTATAAGGAGATGCTGTATCATCTTTTAATTTACTAAAATGTATGCCTTCTTCATCATCTTCATAAGCATCATAATCTAAATCCGTAATCTTATTAGCGTAATAATGGTCTATACCTGTACAAGGGAATGGTCCGTATTTGTTGCCATACTTGTCTATAGCTAAAAGAGAGTAAGCATATATCTCACCACCAAAATATCCTACATCCTCCATTATATGTTCTTTCTTGCTATAATAAGCATCGTTCTGCTCTATCTCTATCGTATTGGAGCCATAAATATATTTTACTTCATTATGAACAATAGTAATCTCATTATATCTAATTGTCATTCTCATATCAAAACTACTACCATCACTTATATCATATATCAAATAACCGGCATACCAATAATCAGTAACCGGTTTAGTTACTTTATAACCTGTATAGGTAACACCTAATAATATAACCTCTACTAATTGATCATCTATTATTGTTACTTGGTCTCCTGTATCTAAATTAGTAGATGTAGGTTGATATATCTTATTATAGGTTTCTGCTACAGAGTAAACATATGTAGCAGGAGACCCTCCTGTATATTTTAAAGTAAATTCATCGCCATCGGCATTAGAATATAATTCATATTCTAACCATAAAGCATATTCATCGGTATCAAAAACATATTTAAATCCTGATGCATATATAGTGCTATCTGCTACCTTATCTTCATAGATATAAATATCATTAATGCTTAGAGGAGTATCATCCAATACAACCTTTATATTCCCTGTTATCGCTGTTATAGGAGTATCTTCTATTATATCAGTTAATGACCTTTCAATACAAACTATATCGTGAGGGTCGTCAGGGTCAGGATTCCATGGCAATCCATAATATATCGGTATTGTTTGGGTAGATAGTTCTCTTCTTATTATATTCTCACCATTACCATCATAATCTATTATAGCTTTATCTTGTGGCATCGCTATATCTTCATTCTGAACATGGCATTTTAACTTTACTCTCTTAAAAAATTCCCTTATAATATTTACATCTACTATCTCATTGGAAAGATTAGCTTGATATAAGATATTATTCATAGCATGAATATCCTGTGGTATCAGTTCAATATTCTTAGTATTCTCAGAACCATCCCAATCCGATGTGTTAGTTGAAGTAATACTTTGAATAATTATCGTTACCTTAGAGTCTCCTTCTACAATAGGATATTGGTCTGTTATTATTCCATCTTCCGGCTCCATCAATGTCTTCCCCGATGCATAATATCTGTATCCTACCTCTACGTATTGATAGGCATTGTCAATAGGGATATCTATTTCTATCGATTGGGTAGAACCACTATCTTCATCATATAAATTGCCTTGTATATATGTATCTATATTATCATCATAACCTCCGGCAGCTATAGTTATAGGAACAGTCTCATATATCCATTTAGTCATATCATATAATTCATTAGCATATCTAAAATAGAACATGTATGTTCCGTATTTTAAAGTGCCTCCTGTTTCTAATATTCTTATATCATCTTCCGTAATGATATTTTGTGTTAGTACAATATTTGGTGTTTTTACATTTCTCGTTGCCGACTCAAAAGAATCTCTTTTATACTTCCTATGTTCTAGTATTGCTCCTGTGTTTATATCAAAAGCTGTATTAACAACCCTTAATAAGTCTAATCCGGAACATATATATAAATTTACACTTCCATCATATTCTACTTTACCTTCTACACGTAATAGATGGTCCGTATCCCAATTAAAGGTAACTCCATTATTGAAATTACATTCTTTATTAACGCCCTGTATATTAAACAAAGGTTTGTATACTCTCTCAAAACCTACACCTGTTGATAAAGGAGAAGGAAAGCATCCTATCTCTAATCTATTTTCTAATTGCCCTGTAACGCTAAATAGGAATGCTACTCCACCTATCTCATATGCCCCTATAAGATTATAATTCTCCTTTAAAACTATCTCTGCTCCTAAAGATGTACTATGATAATTCTCCGGATAATATTCTTTAACGTATAACCATGTAGCTGCATCAGGAGGAGCAGGAATAGGTAATACAGGTACAGTCTGAATATATTCATAAACTTTACCATCATGCACACATTCTTCTGTCAAAGCATAATTATGGCTACTATCGAATTCTTCCGGTGTCGTTATAGGATAATGTTCTTCACTCTTTGTGTTGCCGGGGAGATTAATACAAGCAAAACCTTTTCCTGTATTATAAAACCTTGCATTAACAGTAGGAAACAACCACATATCACTACCAACAAAGAGAGGTGATAAATCACTATTAATTCCTTTATTAAATACATTTACTTGTGTTTCCATAATTAACTATTACTTGATGGTACTACTGAAATGGTATATGTATTTAAAGCATCATATACTCCACTTAAATCTATTATTATTGTCGTTGTGGTACACGTGATAGGGACTATAATCATAGAACTATTCATATATGCTGTTACTGCTGAACCTTCAAAAGTATCTACTCCTAATGTACCATCTAATGTTATTGTCCACGTATTACTAATAAATGTTCCATCTTGTCCTAATACAAACGTTTTACTAATAGTATATGGAAGTTCATTTATCCTTTGATTTATTAATTGTATGTATTGGTCCATTACGTCTCTTATATTTTGCTCTGTGTCATTAGTTACATTTATAGTATTAGGTCTTGATGTTGCCGTTCTGTTGCCTACAGAAGGCGTGTTATAGCCCAATACAGACATGTTCTGTCCGTATAGAACATTATCTCCTGCTCTCTCTGCTATACGTCTTAAAACGTCTTTAAATGGCTCGTTATATCTATGTAGAGATAATGATGCTATAGCATCTACTGTCCAATCCCTAAAGGATTGTTTAGTTCTCATTACTACACCTGAAAATTCCCCCCATCGTATCTGTTGCATCTTAAACATAGATACATCCATAAGAGCTTCCTCTTCATACATCTGCAAAATAATATATCTCTTACATGCATCCTTATGACTAGCAGCTATCAGAGGCATACAATCATAATCCATAGGGATACCTAAAAATGTTATCGTTATTATTTCTCCTTCATAGTCTGTTAACCCATGAACATACAATCCTCCTATAGCCTTATTGTTTATTATTTTCCCATCCGAATCTAATATTGATATAATCCTATATATGTTAATAGGTAACTGTACCCTTCCATTTGTTACCGTTGTCTCTACTTCATATTTATGCATGATGTCTACATCTCCGATATAATCTATCTCTACCTGCATACACCATTCTACAACATCAGCAAGACCAAAAGTCTTCATCTTAAATGTTCTAGATAATTCCATTAATATTTCTTCCGGTCTTATAAACATGATATTATTATTTAGTTACGTAAAATACACTCTCCCCTTCATACTCACACTCACTTAATCTTACTTCTTCCGCTGCATTAAACTTCACTCTCCTTCTCGTAGGAGATACAGCTTGTATATTATTCCATATAGTTATACCATTATGCTCTACCTGACCATGAATATCTATACCTTCTAATGCTAATACCAACCCTCTTACATCTCCTGTGTAATCAGACCAAAACTTACTCTTATACCAATCTAACATGTTCTTTTCTTCTGCCGGTATTACTTTATCGCCACTAACAACAATAAAATATGGTATAAGCCAAAACTCTGTGTCATCAGCAACTTTAAACATATCTATTACTTTCTTGCCATCTTCTGAATCAAATAGTACTTTCATAGGACCATCAGCAAGTACTTGGTCTCTCAACTTATAATATTTAGTAGTTCCTAAACTACCTATCACTTGATAATCACAAGTGAATGTTATCAATGATATGTTAATACTATTGCTCATCTTCTATTGTTTGCTGTTTTTGTTTCTGTGTCCCTAATGTTCTTAACTGCTCTCTAGCATCATTATATTCATCAGGATATATATTATAACTACTCAATATATGTTGTATAGTTAATACTTCTAATCTATAATCACTAGGACAAGGATAATTTGTTTTGTCAGTCCAATTACATGCATCTACAGGATTATCTAATAATAATATCCCTGTTAACATTTTCATTTCTTTGTTCTCGTTATAAGGATAATTAGATAAGTAAGCTACATTGTCTATAATAGTATAATTAAAAAACATCTTCGTGAACTTAGAATACTCATTAAACTGTAATGCCGATATAGCCATTTTCGTGCCTCCTGAACGTAGATCTGACCCTCCAAGGTATCTTATGTCATCCGGAGCCATATCCTTCACTAGCGTTGGTAAAACAACCTTATATCGAGGTTCTGCTTTTACTTCGTATCCGTTCACCTTACATTTCTTCGTTTCCGATTCTATAAAAAGACAATCTACTATCTGATACATCCCTGTATCTATCTTTCCTTTCATCTGTCTCAATAAGGCTGCCCTTATCATATTCATAGTTCCTAATATAATATTAGGGTGAATATAAAAATCATCTGTAGGCTTATATGCCTGTAACGCTTCCGTTATTAAATCTATATGTTCTTGTAATTTAGCCATACCTTATTTTTTTTATTGATGCCTTGGGGAGGAGAACCCTCCCCTTAACATCAAACTTAATTAAAAATTATTAAACAAAAAAAACCTTATTTCCATGACGTTAATACAGTACCGGAGAAATATAATAACAATTGCTCAAAAGACATAGCTGCCGAAGTAGCTGTATCTGCTTTGAAAACTGTCCAATCATCATCAGTATCAGGGTCATCCCACTTAGCATCATCAACTAATGATAATGGTGCATATATTTCTAATCTCTGCAAGTAGCCATCGGTATGACTTGCTCCATGTAAATTAGGAACATTACCTTCACTGCATATTTCATATTTCACATATGTAGTACCAACAACAGGGAAATTGCCATATAAAGCAGCTTCAAATGCTGTAGGTGCTAAATTGTATGCTCTGAAATGTTCTGCAAGTAAACGTGGTGTTAATACAGGATATTTACCGGCTCCTAATGAATGGAAGTTAATACCATCAAATGTTGCCAATGATAAGGTATTAGCAAGATTCACCAATCCATCAGAATTGGTAGTCCCTGTATTTAAATAGTTAGTGCCACCGGAATCCAAAAGGTCTATCTGGAAGTTTTTAACAGTAACAGCTGCATCAGCATTTGCTACCTCAAACAACACATAAGACGATGCTCCTCGTAACCATAATAAAGTGTTAGTAGTAACACCGGTTCCTGTTACAGTGAAATACTCGAAATCACTCGTGGACATTAGATAGTATACGCCTCCTATATTCGCAATGCGATACGGAGAAGTATACTTAGTACGATAGAACTCATCAGCATCTTTAGTAGCATCTAATAAGTAATTCAAAGAACTGATAGCATTAGCATTTGGCAATGTACCTAAATTACCCATTATATAGGTGGTCCCTGCTGTAAATGTAACATCTACCGCTGTTCCAATAGTGCCAGCAGTAACAGAATAATAAGCATATGTGGTAGTGTTAATACCCATTGCTAATGCTTCTGCTGCTGTGGCTATAACGCCTGTAGACGTATCTACTTCTCCCCATGCTACTCCACTTGTAGAATCAGCTTCACCTTTGATAGTATATTTAACAGTTGCTGTTCCTTGTGATAAAGTAACTGTTTTACCTGCTACTACTGACAATTTAGATGTGGCAGCATACCCTGTTAATGATACCATTTTACGAGCATAAACAGAAGAATACAAATCATCGGTTAGATAAGAGAAATTATCTCTTGCCATAAAAGCATCTTCTAATGCTTCTAATATTTGCTTTTTCATTGTTTCCATAGAAACAGCATCTATTAAACCTGTGGTGATAGTAGGATTTTGAACATAACCATTATATGTTCTGAACTCATGGTTATTTTTACTGTTATCAAACCCCGGACGTTCTACCTTTTCTCTTATTGATAATGACAGTCCATTGTAAGTGGATTCTGCATTAGAGAAGTCTACTAATAATGACGTAGGCTGTCCATAGTTTGTTTTTGTCTTTGCAAGATATTGTAACCCTGCTTGAATTGCTGTTGCGGTAGGATCTGTATAGACAGCAGGAACTGTCTGACCTTTAATAGATACGCCTTCATCCATAAAATGAAGTACAAATCTACCATCCGCATGGTCTTTATACATCTTGATTTTTGTTAAATCAATACTTGGTAAGAATATTTTCTTTACCGGATATTTTAAATTTTGCATTATGATAATATTTTAAATTTTTTGAACTTGATTAATGTATTGCTCATTTAAGAAACTTTTATAACGTTCATCCTTTACTCTTTCTAGGTATATCTTTACACATAAATCTAACACTTCTTTCTTTTGCTCCGTATCGATATCAGTATATTGGGTATTGTTCCATGTAGCTATATCATTCATCACCATAGGAGCCATCTCACTAGGATACTTGAAATATTCTATTAATGCTTTTACAACATCTATCCTATCTCCTGTATCAAAGATTAAATTATCACCTATATGTTTATAATATATACTATTCTCTGACGGTTTACGAAAAACAGATTTTTTAATATAAGTCTTATGGTCTATACGCATTATCCTTACAGGTAACCATTCAGATAATCCTGTGCGACCACAAGTATCACATATCATAGAATCATAATTTACTTTAACCATCATATTCCCTAACCTTCTATACTTCGGCGTTAACGTAGTTAAGTCTATAGTGTTATCGGTAATTCTATTTACTTCTGTAGAGACCAATAAAGACTGTAGGTCATCAATCTGTTTCTGTGTCATCTCTATACCTTCTTTCATAGAGACGTTCTCTGCTGTCCATTGTAACATCGCCCATTCATTGAAGATACGAGCAAACACATTAGGATGTACTGTTCCTGTGTAAGTCTTCTTTATCCCATCAAGAAAATATGTAAATAAATCCCTATATGTAAGTAACATAATTATTCGTTATTAAAATTTTCAAACTGCTCTTGATATCTTTTTATTTCTGCATCTATATACAGATTAGTAATAAACATTCTTAACTCTTCTAAGTCAGTAATTGATTTAGCTTCTTCTCTATATCCCTTGTGGGGACCATTGATAGTACATGCTACTAAAGACTTTTCATCTTTATCAGCAAAACGCTTCTTGATATCTTCTACTGCCAACTCATGTTGTTTTTTAATAAATGCATTATATAACCCTTTATAGTCTTTTGTCTTTCCACTTCTATTAAAGAATTCCTCTAATAGTTCTTCTGCTTTAGTTAGGTCTGTCGATGACTTCGTCAAAGGATTACCTTGTATCGCTACATAGATATTATTCTTTAACGTTTCAGTATCTATACCACCTGTACTTGCTACCACCTTTTTAATGTTAACTTGATAAAATGGTTCTACCTCTTGCAATCTAGAGTAAAGCCTGTCTTTGAATACAGGATTGCCTTCTAAAAATGCAATAGTTTTCATCATAGTTGTTCCTAATAAAGCCACCTCTTTATTGTTTTCGTAAAGAGCATAAGAATTACCTCTCTTTCTAATAAGATTATGCTTTACACAATAAGCAACAAACATCTCATCTTCTATCTTTGGATTATGTTCTGCTGAACAATTTATGATATTATCAGGAAGTTCTTTTGCTATCTTGTACAAAGCGGATATCTTCTGCTTTTCAGAAACAGCATCATCCAAAGAAGGAGAGTTGTTCTGTAAAGATACTAATGTACATAAGATATTTATATCTTCTGTCTTAGTATTAGAGATAATCTCAAACGCTTTTGCTATTTTAATATTAAGGTCTAATTCTACTATAGCATCATTCTCTTTGTCTACTACATATCCTTCATGATGTCCGGAATTATATTCTGCTTTTGATTTAGCAATATAATTGCTTATCAATGCTAATGATATAATTGCTCTCGCATCTGCTTGATTAATGTCCATATTGATATTATGCTTTAGCTTATGTTGGACTTCCGGATTGATAACAAAAGGATATTTCTCTTTCTGTTCTTTCGATAAAGGCTCTTTGCCTATCATCTGTTCATAGGTTAAGTCTTGCCCTGTTTGAAACCTTCCGTTGTCCTCTATAATAGGAACTATAAAACCATTCTTTCTGTGTGCAGGTCTAGTTAAATATATCCTAACTATATTGCTTCTAAATTCTACGTCTTTCATCTTATACTTATTTTAATTGTTATTACTTAGTTAATAGTAGCGATAGTACTGTTTGACCATGGACGATATATTTGGAACACTTGGTTCAAAGAGATAACACCATTTTGCCATAACATATGTGTATGTGTACCATCGACAGATGAAGCAATATTACCACCTTTGTC
>Ga0116152_10005030_pt1 | contig 10342 bp, 18 predicted proteins | sample AD_UKC119_MetaG_FD_89894 | JGI IMG/M metagenome (GOLD analysis project Ga0116152, IMG submission 89894) | Active sludge microbial communities of municipal wastewater-treating anaerobic digesters from Hong Kong - AD_UKC119_MetaG | ecosystem: Engineered > Bioreactor > Anaerobic > Digestate...
TCGTCTTTTTCCACTCATCGAGTTGCCAGACGTCAAACAAGTCATGAAAATCATGTAGAATATGGTTATCCTCATCAACAAATCTGTTAATTGTAGGATAATACCAGAGACCGTAGGCACTATCAGGAGGACCTTGGTCATAGATTTGCCTCATCGGAATTCTTCTCTCAGTCGTTTCAACTCAAGTAGAATCCTATCATCAATATCACTTACTTGTGACAGGTCGGGTTCGCCAGAATGAATCCTACTCAAATCTACAGGACAGTTGTAATCCAATTTAACGAGCTCAAGTGCTTGTTCAAAATCTTCGACGGCTTTTTGGCCGCCCATTTCATACACATCTTCCGGGACTGTGTTATGAATAATGCTTGTAACTGCTTTAACCGGACCGAAACCGTTCACCCCTGTGATATTATCGGACTTGTCACCTACCAAGGCCTTATAAATGGTAAATTTGGTGACGGGGATGCCGTATTCTTCTTCAAATTGTTTCTTATCGATGAAGACACCCGGCGCTCTATAAATCCGTGTGCGGTCCCAGGCGAGAAGCTGTTGTAAGTCTCTGTCTCCGCTAAATATAACAACGTCTGTCGTGTACTCGTCAGCACAATGACAGTCGACGCATGGCGTTTTACAGAAACAGCGATGACATTGGTCTTTTACGATTGATGCAATGACATCATCAGCCTCAGCACCCGGATAGCTGACAAGAGGCCAGCCAAGCTTCTCGAGTAGCTCGGCCAGCCCTTGACGGTACGCACGGAATTCCAGATTTTCAGGAGGTTTACGGTTTGCCTTGTAACTCTTACAGAGCTTAGAGCGATTCAATTTGGAACGACTCTCGCCGGCAAATATAATTTCGGTCGGGATTCCTTCTTGTTTGGAACGGTGGACACACATCCGCAGCATGTCAAAGAATTTGCAGAATGCAATCCATGACTCCTCGCGGCTAACGAACCATGCCCTGTATAGAAGGTTGCTCCAATCAACAAGGATTAAGGTTTTTGTAGCGGAAATATCACTATTACCACTCATTCCGAGCCACGTTGGAGTCGAAAATCATTCCATCGATGTTAAAATCGAGGATAATCGGGTCTCCATCCTTTCCATAAGCCCAGTTACCATCAATTCCACGAGGCTGGAATGAAATATAACCATCGCCGCGTTCGCTCTTATATTTCCAACCGGCAATCATGCCAGCTTCAGTGCGCGGGAAGCCAAGCTCGTCAAATACGTCATTGATTGTGACAAATGTTCTGGACTTCAGAAGGTCATTGAAGTATTGCTCTTTTCTCGCAAGGAATTCGAGGTTATAATCATGCACCTTGCTCCACTGAGTGGAACCGGTCCAGCTGCCATATTGGTCGGGCTGGTCTTCCTCGAAGACACGAGAGAAGCCGGATACCTTCACTCCATTTACTTCCTCGGATTCCTTCTTGACTTTCTTTTTCTTTCCAGTTTCGGGGTCGATGACGGTCTCTGTCTCTTCGACAGTCTCTGTTCCATAACGGAAGTGAGCATCTTTAGCTTCGCCGAGTTCCTCAACAACACGCTTACGATACTCAGAGAATGCTTCCTCAACCACCTTATAAGCGGCCATAAGCGCCACATTGCGCTTGCTCATGATACGATGTGCGCCAAGAATACAGCCAATAGAGGCGCCCATGAGCGTCACTGCAGGTCCATAAAGCTTGATAAACTCAAGACCTGTCTGAACGGTAATCACCGTACGGTCTTTTTTCGCGTCTTCAACAGTATACTCCTCGTGGAGTTCGCCGGCATTGGCCAGCTCGATGGTCTTTTCGACCTTTTCCATCTTCTCTGCATGTGTATCGAGAACATCCTCGCACTTCAGAGTGGCCCGGCAGGCCAGAACAGTGGAGCCTAAGACTCCTGTAATACCCACTCCCATGAGAATCTCAGGTGAGTATTTTTTCAGCGTGAACCCTACACGTCCACAAATAGTTTTTACGTTCATTGATATGCTCCTTTCAAAATATAAATGAAATAGAAGAACCCTAGATTTCTCTAAAGTCCTTCCGGAAGGTTACTTCCCAAATTCCAACTTGGTGGTCAAATCGCCCTTGAACTTGTACGTGAACCTATGTATAAGGTGCGAAACAAAAAGAGAAACTCATTGTTTCCAATAAGTCCTCTTACCACATTGTTCGGATTATGCAATTCGTAATCAGCACTCTGCAGAATGTTGCTGCCGAATTACTTCGTTTCCGAATCCTCCGCGGTCTCATCTGTCTCATCGTCCGTTTCGGAATCGCCGTCAGCCTCATCGCTGTCGTAGTCGGCCAGCCTGTCTTCTGCAATTGTCGTTTCGGACTTCTTCCCGAGCACGAGTGCTCCGAGAACCAATCCTCCAACGGCTCCTGCCGCAACAAGCAAGGTCTTCTTCAACGGCCATTTCTTCTTGCCGGTTTCTTCCTCTACGGTTTCGACTTCCTCAGCCTCAACCTCGATAGCATCCTGAACTTCGTTTTCATTCATGACTTTTACCTCCTGTTTTTGTGTATTGTTTTTACGTTTCTTTGACATAATAATACCTCCTAATATAGTTTCATTATAGGAGATGTTAATGATGCGAGAAGAAAGAGGCCAAGCAACCCCTTTCCCAGTTTTCACTTCTTTTTACCGTCGTCCTTGATGTATCTCACAACAAGGTATACGATTGCTAAAGCAATTACCAGTTCAAGCACTTACTTGTCCTCCTTTTTCTGACTTTTCGGGGATTTGTTCCTTTTCAAGACTTCCTCAACGATGCCGTCAAGCGTCATAAACGCACAAATGGCGACCGCGATTCCAAACATGGAACCGAGTTGTCCTCCTATAAGTACGCATAACGCGAACAGACCGAATTCGAATTTCTTCATAATAACATCCTCCTTAATAATTCTATTATAGGAGGTGTTTTAGTCGCGATTAAAGGTTTTCTCACGAGCTGAAGCCATAATCCGAGTAATCTCGTTTATGGTCTTTGCTTGTTTGATATGTAAGATGACATCTTGGCCATAACGCAAATCCTTAGCAGCTTTGATAGCCTGCTCCCGATAAACCTTTAATTCTTCGGAGACCATGGGTAGCATCACTCCTTCGAAAAATATAAAGAAAGAGCCTAAGCTCTTTCAAGGTCCTTTAACCTCTGTTCTTGTTCGCGAATGTCGCATCTAAGCTTGCTCTGCTCGATGTCCAACTGAGCCATCTCGGCGGTCAACTTCGCCATTGTTTTGAAATCTCCCTTAATAGTAAGTTCGCTTTCCTTTCCAACTTTGAAATTAACCTCAAGACCCTCCGTCGATTCGATAAGTGCCAAAACTTTCTTCAACATATCAAACATCCCTTTCGTTAAATATTTTCATTATATGAGATGTTTATTCTGCGAATATAAAAGAAGGAGAGGCCCTTAGGCCTCATCCTCCTCTTTTTTGAAGGTTAATTTCTTCTTGATTGATACCGCTGTCGCCTTTGTTTTCTCCCAGGCGAGTGTCTGAACTTCCGGATTGTTAGCAAGTATTGTGGCTCCGGCCATAAGCACGGGACCCAATATTCCTGTAATCCAAAGTCTAACCTCTCGGCTGGTTTCTACCTGACGATGTGTCATAATACATTCCTCCTAAATATAACTTTCGTTATAGGGGATGATTATGTTGCAGGTTGGAGAAGAGGTTGATTACCTGTGAAATCAGGTCCTTTGGCTAAATCCATGCCAATTAGAACCTTACCAATGATGCGTGCAAAGTGCGGAAGCTCGCGAAGAAGAACCGGAACCAAAATATCACGCCATTCGTCCTGCTTATGGCCTTCACGAGCCCTAACAATAGCTGCAGCGTTCTCATAAGACATGGTGATGGTGCGTTTCTGGTCATAGGAACTTGGAAGAAGCTGAATCAGCTGCCACCAATAGATTTTCTTGACGGTTTCATCGGTTTCCTGCAAATATAAATCGCGGAAACCATTAAGAAAGTTACATGTCAATGTCAGCAGGTCCGTCGCGGTCATTTTGAGGCCGGTTGGTTTCATATCGTTCGTGAGAATCTCGAAAGCATTGTCAATTAACAAATGCTCATGCGAGAAATCATCGATTGTGAACGGTTTTGCCGTAATCTTATGCATGGTGGAACAGGAATTGGCGACGGTACCAACTTTATAGGTGTCAAACTCCTTCCACCAATATAACGGAGCCGTGATGTCAAGACTGACCGTGATTTGCCGCATAAACTTGCGGTGGTCTGTTCCGGCCTTAAACAATTTCTGCATAAGTGCTAAATCGTTTTTACCGAGCTTGAATCTGCACGGATAATCATCCGGGTCAAAATCAGCAGTTTCATGAAACAAACTATCCGACTTATCCCAGCTGTTCATAGGATTACGCATACCGCGAATCGCGTGCTCGAATCCCCAAACTTCCAAATGTTCAACTTTTAACATGGTGAGACTCCTTTCAGAATATAAATGTATACTGATTGTCACTGATGAGTGTGACGCCTAAGTCCTTATTAAAATAAGGCTTAGAACCTTGGATGTACCTACCAAACTTAACAATAACAGGACCATCATAGGATTTGGCAGCAGGCTCAAAGCCACTCCAATACAAATCATAGTCCTCCATGTCAAATCCAGTGTACACAACGATTGGAACAGAAAGTTTCATCTCAGTAGCCTTTGAAATGAAATGAACAACTTCAGAAAGCTGCTCAAAAGGCTCGAGTCCGCCGATGACAATGGCTTCACTGATAGGATTATTCAGAAACCTTTCCAGGATTTCTTCATCCGGGAATTCTTGGGTTTCCAAAAGCATTAAATGCTTGTTTTGGCAGCCTTCACACTTGAACGTGCATTTATCTGCCACCAAAAGCATAGAACACTGTTTGAAATCGCCAAAAGATTCATCGATGATTTGTTTTAATCGCATAGACTTTACCTCCTCTAAGCAATATTAATCATGAAGAAAGAGAAAAGAGAGCCGAAGCTCTCAATTCGCTACATCTCTTTTGCAAGTAGCTTCTCATACTTTTTCTTCCAGTACTTAGACTTCTTTTCCGCTTCGTTGACCATCCGTTCAATCTTATAATTGTTGTCGGTCCAGACCATCATTAGCGTCCAATAACGTTCTTCGTATGTACGATGCATATGTAAAGCATCTTGCGCCATAATATTAGCGCATTGACATTCTTTTCTCTTTTTCATGATTAATAATCTCCTTCGTGATTTATTTCATTATAGGAGATGTTTTAATTGCCACGATAACGAGAAAATAGAGCCATAGCACCCTTAAAGTCGTATTCGATTCCGTCAGGATTTACCAAAACCGGAAGTTTTGTCATCCCATCAGGATAATCACGCGACTCTATGTAGGTTTTGCGGTTCTTTTCAAGCTCGGCCTTCAAAATATCACATCGCGGACAACCATCCTTGGTATAAATGACAAAATCCGCCTGCGTTTTGAAATATAAACCGCAGTCACATTCTCCTTCAACCATGTCACGAAAGTCTTTGCACATACACTTGGTATCGGGAGTACGTTCTATCCGACAGGGACAATAACCATCGTTCCGAGCAAGCGCCGCCTCAATCTTTTCAGGATTGTTGCATTTTGTGATAATCGTGGTATCCATTTTACTCTCCTTTTTCTGTGGGCAGGAATACGCGTGTCACATATTCCTGAATCCTTGACGGAATCCAGTTCTTAACCAAAGTTATGAAGCCGACAGGCCTTGTCGCCTCACCAACCTTTGGTTTACCGCACCAACAAGTATCGCCGTGGAACCCGTGCTCGTCTTCGCAGACTGAGATACGGATATTAAAGGCCTTATAGATGACGCCTTTCTTGGCGAGCTCTTTCTTGAGCTTCCATCTCTGTTCGGAATTGGTAAACGGAGCCTCGATGTTCAAATGAAGAATCGAACCGCCGCCACATTTCTTATCCAGATGCGCAGCGAACTCGCTACGGTCGTTGATGGAACGGTATTCGCTCAGCGGAATCCATTGATTGCTGTAACAATCGGTGCCGATGGCCTCTTCACCAAAGGTAAGCTTATCTTTCTGAGCAAGCTTTACGCAAGCAGACTCCCCGGGAATTTGCTCGATATTGATTGAGTAATTCTGGTCGGCGGTGAACTGTTCTGTGACGGTCTTGAAAATGTCGAGAATAGTACTTTCAAACTCCAAAATATCACTATCCTCAGAGAGTCCGAGAACCTTAGCAGCATCGTACAGGCCGATGAATCCGACAGTATTGAACTGACGTTCAAGCTTCGCAAGCTCCCGGTCATAGAGCTTCAAAGCTTTCTTATCAATAAGGTCCTGAATGACTGCCCGAATACAATGCAGATACTCACAGGCCGCCAGGATTTCCTTAACGAGCTCTTCCGTCCATTGATTTTGATTATCGGAAATATCACGACGGCATGTATGAGCCCAATGCGGAAGGTTGATGGTGATAACACCAACAGAACCGATGTTTAGGTCTGAGCCGCCAATGAAGTTGCTGAAGCCGCTAAGCTTGTTGTTCATATCATCGATGTTGTTCAGAACACGGCAGCAGGTGCTAAGAGTTGAGATGTCTGTGCCGTCATACTCGTTTGCGTTTTCCCAACGCATGTTGAGGTCACTGAAGCGGCGAGCTGTTGCTTCGTTGACGAACTCTTCGGCCTTCTTGTCAAACAAACAGCAGTCGGTAATAACAGGAAAGGTCATAACCTTGTTCGCCAAAATATCATTGACGCATTCAAGGAAGAAACATTCCAGCTCAACGATTTCATCAACAAATTTGATGACGGGTTCGCCGTTCGGGAATAGCCGGTCGCCGAAGAAGTTCTCGATGTATGATTCATCCATACAGCTAACGTTTGTGAATGCGCTTTCGTTCATGCGCATTTCGCTGCCGTTAAGCTTATAGACGAGCATCTGGATTTGCTGCTTAAGATACTTCTCAGGGTTGGAAATATAACCCTCGCGGACATCCTTATCCCAGAAATACCACATATACGGGAACAGGGCCGGCATACCAACGGCACCAGTCGTTTCGCGACAAGTGACGGCGACAAACTCAATGACGTGCTGGATAAAAGAGTCCAGATGCTGTGCGGGGCGGTCCGCAATGTCGGTGAAGTAAGCACCCTTCTCAACAAGCATGTCAAAATCGTAGGCAAAACAATAAGGCTTGGTTGAGATGTTCTGAGAATTGTGGGTGTAAATTGCGCCGACAACATCATCCATAAGGAACTTGTGAGCTTTGTATTCGCCGAAAATATCACAAATCTTGTTGAACAGAATGCGATAGTTTTCGGTCTTCTCGAGAGGATTGTTGAACTCCTTGATAAGGATGCCCATGTAACGGTCGCGAGTATTCGCGTTACCATCATCGGCTTTACCTTTCTTCTCGAGTTTAGGAAGCGTGACGGCATATTCGCCAGTCACAAGGTCCATGACTACGTTGCCGAGTCCGGACTTAGCGTAGTGGGCCGGATATTTCTTTTGCAAATATAAAAGAGTTTCAAAAAAGAGTTTGTCATTCATTAGGTTTTTGCCTCCCATTATAGTTGAGCTGAATGCTCAATGATTCGTTTTCTCCAAGTTGCGGATGAACATCTACCTCCCAAGGATAGATGTGGTTTTTTTCGCAGTACTCTTCCACTGAGGATTTAAGAGAGGAAAAGTATGCGTCATAAAGCTCCTTAAGTTCGGGTTGCATTTGGCACCTCCTGACGAATATCACTTGAGCCAAACCCTCCGCTACCACGGGAAGTTGTGCTCAATTCCTCAACCACATCAATTTTTTCAAAACGATAAGGTTGGATAATCAACTGGCACAGCGGGACCATAAGGCCCCACTGTCCGTTGATTCTGACGATGTCGGCGGAGATGTTCTTAATCGGTAGCATGATTTCTCCTCTGTAAGAACTATCAATGATGCCGACGTTGTTTGCAAGAGTCAAACCCTTTTTATGTAAAGAGCTTCTAGGATAAATGGCGCCGAAATGGTTCTTGGGTATCTCGACATGAATCCCGGTAGGTAACAAATACGTTTGCCCCTGCTCGAGAACGTACTCTTTAGCACGGTCGACATACAAGTCCAATCCAGCAGAACCATTATCAGCGTACCGCGGCGTTACTGCTGTTGGACTTTTGGTGATTCGCATGCTTCTTCGCCTCCTTTAGGTATTCTTTTTCACGGCGCCTCCGCTCTTCACGATTTCTGCCGCCTTTGGCGTATTCTTTTGCTTGAAGTTTAATGATTCTCTGGTCCATCTTAATACTCCTCTCCAAATATTTCGGCGACCATCGCCATTGCATGTTCGAGGCACTTACGCTCCTCGGGATTTTCGAGCTTGTGAATGCCGGTGGCGCAAATATCACGGAAGCAACTCCAGCATATCTCTTGCTCGTCTGCGAATTTACCCCATTTTAGGGTCTTTCCGCATTTCTTGCAGTGAGTATCCTTACAATCGCAGCGCTCACCCGGGTCAAGGTGAGCACCACAATCAGGACAAGTCTTATACTGTGCCATTCCACACATCCTCCTGTGTAATAAGATGACAATGCAAACCCGCATGGTACAAAGTTTTTCATGCTCGCACCGAATGGTATTTGTTGTTTTTAGCACGCTATCGTCGGCATAACAAGAGGTTGTTTGAACTGTAAAAACGCCATGCGTACAATTTTTGGGCAGATGTTCAACGGTCGTTCATCAATTGTTGTTGCCATTTGAATTCCTCCTTTACAGCGGTCGTGCCGGCGGCAGATTCAGTACGTAGCCATCGCGAGTTCTATCGGTTCGAGCATCGCGAAGATTTGTCCAACCATATTTGTTGTCGGTGAACTGGGCGTCGATTCCGGAAAGCTCATAGAAATCTGACACGGATACCATTCCGTATTCAAGTGTCATATCAACCATATGGCTTAGAACCGTTTCAGCCTCTCCTCTGCTGCCAAACACAATCTCTTCAAAGTCGTGTCTTGCACGAGAAGTACGGCTGACATCACGCCGGTCATCACGCCGGTCATCGCGATAGTAATTGCCATAACTAACATAGCTTCGACCGCCATTTCTTATGACATTGCTCGGTCTACGAGAACGTTCGCCAAACAACATAATCTCAACGCCGCCACTGACCATGTCGTTAATCATCGCCTTGAGGGCAGGAACCAATACGTCGTGTATGACATAATCACCGACGCTCCGGCTTTCATCGCCCAAGAATGATTCCTTGAATTTCTTACCCAGGGATTTTTTCTTCTTGGATGCGGGGCGTTTTACAACGGGTTTAAGCTTTTCTCTTTCTTTAGAATCCTTTTGCTCAGGTGTAGCCCTTCGAGCTTTATCTGAGTTATTCGGAATGACATCGTTCAAAGAAGAACGCGAAAGTTTTGATTCAGGTTGTGCCATAATTAGAAGCTCCTTTCGAAATATAAATAATAGAAGAGACTTTGTAGTCTCCTCTATGTAGGGTTACTCTTCTTCCGGCGTAAAACACGCTTCCGGAAAGTAACCGTCATCCGTCGAATCTTTCTTCGCGGACAAAGCCTTCTTGCCGAACAGCACTGCGGCCGTTCCAAGCAATACGCTTCCTCCAACGATTAAGACCTTCTTCAAAACGCTCTTTTCTTTCATAGCGATTAACTCCTTTCAAATATAACTCTCATTATATGATGAGATTAAGTTGCGAACTGTTTGAAGATAGGAAGGTTTAAAGAAATGAAACCTTTCTTATTCTTGGAATAAGAGAATGCATCTATCTCAATTACCTTTCCTATAAGATTATTATCAGCGGCCATTTCATACCTTTGGGTATTATTAAGACCGGAACCGACGCGGACTGGAGTGGTGCACCCGTCGACTTCGCAGATAAGAGCTGCAACGCCGCCCTCGATTTTTGTGCCAGGTCGAGCCATTTCAACATCGATAATCCTCCCTTTAAACTCTTGTAATCTTTTAACCTTAAGAGACGTCTTACTCCGGCCAGGAATATACATAGCGCCCATATCCATGAGCATAAGACCTTCGCCGTTTTGCCGCATTTCTTCCTTCATAATCTTGGCAATCTTTTCGTGTTCATTACCATAGATTGTGCCATAATACGGAACCATAATCATGGGTTCGTTCTGACCAAAACCAGAGAAGAGTCGAGACAATTCATCATGACGTTCTTTACCAGTGCGTAAATCGCCACCTGGTTTGAAAATATCAAAGCAAATTGCCATCAAATCTTCTTTATTATCGGGATACTGCTGAGAAGCTTTACCAGTTGTTTCGGCGCGAAGAACAAAGCTAGGAACCTTTGCAAAATATAACTCTCGGTCAACCAGTTCGCAATCATAGACGGTGTCGAAA
>Ga0116152_10005031_pt1 | contig 10341 bp, 9 predicted proteins | sample AD_UKC119_MetaG_FD_89894 | JGI IMG/M metagenome (GOLD analysis project Ga0116152, IMG submission 89894) | Active sludge microbial communities of municipal wastewater-treating anaerobic digesters from Hong Kong - AD_UKC119_MetaG | ecosystem: Engineered > Bioreactor > Anaerobic > Digestate...
ATTAGCCAATACACTTGCCATTCCTTGGCCTGCATATGGCCAATCTGCTGTTGGTGTTAAAGGGCATGGTGTTGTAAGTGCTAGCCCAAACCAAAGCGCACGGCCTACGGCGAGTGTTGCAAAATTGGTAACCGCACTGGCAATTTTAGAAAAGAAGCCCCTTGTAAATAATGAGCAGGGTGAACAAATTGTAATTTCTGATGCCGATATAGCCATTTATGATTTTTACCTTAGTCACCAAGGTGTAGTTGTAGATATTAAACCAGGACAGTCTATTTCACAGTACAAAGCGTTGCAATACATGCTTATACTATCCGCTAATAACATTGCAGATATATCTGCAAAATGGGCGTTCGGATCAGTAGATGAATACACAGCGTATGCGAACGATATGGTAAAAAAAATGGGGTTAAGCACTATGCACATAGATGATGCAAGTGGATTGTCACCAAAAACAATATCGTCAGCAGAAGATTTAGTGCGTCTTGGCGAATATGCCTTAGATAACCCAGTTATAGCGGATATTGTCGCCCAAGAATCAATTGATTTACCAGAAGGTACGCAAAAAATTAATACCAATGTTTTTTTAAACTACCAAGGTAACGGTGTTATAGGTATTAAAAATGGCTTAACAGATGAAGCAGGCGGTGTATTATTAGCAGCTGCCAAACGTACTGTTGATAATACTCAGCTAACCATCATTAGTGTGGTGATGGGTTCTGAACGTTATTTTGATTCACAAAAAGATGCTGTGGCACTTATTGATCCAACAGTGAGTGCACTCTCTGGTTCAGCCAGTATTGCGGCAGGAACAGTTGTTGGGCACTACGATGTACCATGGGGAGAAAATGCAGACGTAATAACCAAAGAACCAATCACCTTAAATAAATGGACAAATGCGCTAGACGCCTCATATGTTGAGTTATACCCCATAACAACAACAACTCAGAAGGGTACCGTTGTAGGCAAGCTGACCGTCCCCCAAGATAATGCCAATGCTAGCGAAGCCCAGATAATGCTTGATTCTGATGTTAATAACCCAAGTACAAAGTGGCGCATCATGGGTTTAATAAACAAAACATCATACTAGAACTAAATATAACAACTCGTTATATTGAGCTTAAATGGCTAGTATTAAAGCCAGTCTTTGCGTTTAAGAAAATATAAAACTAAAAAGGCTACACCAAAGGTAGTTCCAACAATCAGTGGAAAAGCAAGGGGGTTGTTGTCTAGCGGAATACCAACGTTCATACCAAAAAAAGAGCCCACAATGGTTGGGACAGTGAGTACAATGGTAAGCGTTGTAAGGATTTTAATTTGCCGGTTTAAATTGTTGGTCATAACATTGCTGTACGCTTCACGAATGTTAACAATAGTTTTTAAATAGCCTTTACTTTCGTCAATTAATTGAGCGGTTTCTAGTTGTAAATCTTCTAAAATATCATGATCTGTTTCTGTAAAACTAAACGCTTTTCTGCCAGCAACCATGTTAAGTAAAATATTGTTTGTAGGTACAAGTTCACTCAGAAAATCGTTTAAAAAATCTTCAATTTCTACAAAACGTACAAAATGCTTATTAGAAAACTTTTCGTCACGCAGGGCGTTGCGGGCAGTGCGTATTTGCCTGCCTATATGGGCAAGTTGTGAAGCGTAACTTTGTAAAGACACATTCAATACAGGTAGTAACAAGTGTTTAGGCCGATTCGTGACCAAGTGTTTTTGCCGTATAAGCAGGTCTTCTAAAGCAGGGAAACTACGATTTGTCAAAGACACAAAGACACCCTTACCGACAACAAAAAGCACAGGTTCTGTATGAATTGTGCCACCGGCATTCTTCCATGCAAAGCGCGTATACAAATAGGCGGTATCATCATCTATTTCAAAACGAGGCATTTCATCCATATCTGTCGCATCAAGCAGCAGTGATGGCTCTAGGGAAAGCTCACGCGATATATAATGTATTTCTTCTTCTGTTGGAGCAATTAACTGCACCCACTGGCCGGGTTCGTAACTCAACGAAGTTACAACTTCTTCGTGTTTGCTTTTTCTTAAGTAGTACTTAATCATACATTTAATAGTACCAGATTACTGTTTATATAAGTGCTAATATTTGCAATAGAATTACTTGTAGTAGGTGATATCACTTAGATTGCTTTTCTTAAGTAAAGTAATAAGTACCATGCATATGATAGCTACATGCTTAGTCTGGCTGCGTAGCTATTAGAAAAGACTTTAATTGTTCAAATGGTTTTATTTTAAGGTAGGTGATTTTGTTAGCTTCTTCATCTAGAGATGCTCTTGTTACGTTGTATCCTTGTGGAATAAATATTTTGTCCCAGCCAAAACCATTTTCGCCTTTTGGATGCATTGCGATGGTGCCGTCGAGACTACTCTCAAACAACCGTAATTTGTTACCGTCGTAGTAACCAAATACACAACGCGCTGTCGCTTCACGGCTTAAACCATCTAATGTCCTGCAGATTGTTTCAAACGGAACTTCATCTACATAAAATCGTATAAAAGTACCTGGTAACCTACCAAGCGCTTTGAACTCTAACGACACGTCTTCAACGAGTACGGGCGCATTGATAATTGCATATGCTTGTTTGACCTTGTGTTCTACCACTACTCGTAGGTCTAAAGATTGTATTTCTTCTAGTTCAATTTTACGGTGGCTGACTTTAAATCCTAAATACCTAGATACATAGTCTGCTTTTGATTGGTTACCGGTTATAAATGTGATTGCTGGCATTAGCTGATTATAGCAAAACCACATATAAAAGTAGGTGCTTAAAAACTATCTATTTTCAATACTCATAACCACCGTGCATTAATTTATTATGTGCCAGCTTTAGTGTGTGAGTGTTTTTGAATCTTAATTAACATAAGTGGTACAAGCAAACCAAAGAATAAGGCAATGGCAGCACCAAGAATATTATCTAGTATTCTACTGTAGCCTAATTGTCTAATTGCATTTATGTTTTGCTCTTCATATAACTGCAATGTCAAAATTAGGAAAGCTGTACCCATTGGTACTATGTACCACCGACTCAAACGGGTGCCAATGATAAATATCATCATCAGGCTAATAAGTAATGCCGTCACTAGCGCAGGTAAGTCTAGTTGTACTGTAATAATTGCTAACAATGTTCCTAGTATTGTAGATAGTGTTCTGGCTAGTCCTCGTAAGCCCACCATGCCACGTAACGGTCGCATAATTAAAAGCGCAGATGTTGCTGTCCAGCCAATGAAAACAGGGTCAATATAGGTTCCTAGCACCAAAGCTACTGAGGCAGTTAAGCCAAGCAGAACTCCGTATATTTTAGGGTTGCTAGATACAAATGCTTTTGCTCCATCTGCAGAATTTTGTATTTTAGATTCTGGCCATAGCATAGAAGTTAGCCCAGACCACAACGAACCAAGAATAAAAACTAGGCCCAAACTAAGACCAACAGACGGACTGTAGCTATAACCTACAGCCAAAGCCGGTAAAAAGAACGCGAGCATTACAATACCAATTGGCTTTTTGGCTGCAATAACAGATGCTACAAAGGCTACAATAAAAAAGGCAATCGCTGCTAGCCATAGGCTCATATTATGCAGTACAAGAGATCCACCAATAATACCTAATCCAAAAACACAACTAATAACACTAAACACAATTCTTTTTTTACGATTTGGGGCCACGCCAAGCTGTGATGCCGGTATTGTACCAAGAGCAAATGCAATGCCTGCCGTGAGATTGCCAGATAAAATTAATATAAATGCCGGGATCATATTGAGCGCGGCGTGCAAGCCATCTGTTTTAGAAAAAACTATATTATTAGGCTGATTCTTTGTGGCAATGTTTTTATTCACTGTTATAACTATAGCAAATACAGTGTTATTTAATTTCCAAAAAAAATATTTTTTAAGAAAAGTGCTGACTCAACTGTTATGGTAATACTATTTTTTTACTTTTATAACGACATTGCCAACTTTTTTGCCAGACTCTACATATTGAAAAGCTTTCTGAATATCTACGAGGCTATATGTTCTGTCTACTAGAGGTATGAATGTACCATTTGCAAGATATTGTTTAATTATCGTAGCTTCTTTTAACCTGGTCTTTGGAATAGGAAAATATACATTACGTTTTGTAAATAGTCTTTGAACTACATTGAACAGCGCCAATAGTGGATTTTGCCCATATGGTCCAAGCTCGCTAGACATATATATCCCGTGGGGATTGAGTATTTTTTTAGCTTGCTTGAAAGAACTTTTTCCTACTGCATCAAAGTATACGTCGCACTTAGATGCTACGCGCGTGATATCTTGCTTTTCCCAGTCAATTACCTTGTCTGCTCCCAATTTTTTAACTTTTCCAATATCTTTAGTAGTGCTACTAGCTTCTACGTAGTAACCTAATGCTTTTAGAATTTGTACACCGGCAGAACCAATAGCACCGGTTGCCCCATTAACAAACACCCTAGTTTTTTTAGATTCGGGAACTTTATATATATAAAAAAGGGCATAGTGGGCGCCTTCAAGCGCTACAGCTGCTTGTTCAAGTGTTGTGTTACTCGGAATGGTTTCGACCATTTGGTTTTCATTAACAATCTTATACTCCGCGTAACCTCCAAAGTTACTATCGTCAAACCCAAACACCCTATCGCCTAACTTGAATTTTTTTACATCTTTACCTAGGTCTTTAACAATTCCAGAATATTCACACCCTAGCGTAAGATATTTTGGTTTAATTATTCCTGTAAAAAAGCGAGTTACAAAAGGCTTGGCCCTTAAAAATCCTACGTCTGTTCTATTAACAGACGAATAATGCACTTCTACCAAAATTTCATTTGGCCTTGGTGTTGGCTTTTTAACCCCTTTTATCTTAATGACAGAAGGAGGACCGTAGGTTTCATTTACAGCAGCTTTCATTGGTTCATTGTATCAAAATTATTTATGTAACAATTATTGGTTGCATTCAGGCATTATTCAGTATGATATAGAATAATAACCTAAGTATAAGTGATACTGAAAGGAAAGTATGAACTTAAAAATAGTTATCGCAGTTATTGCCATCATTATAGTGGTCGGGCTTGGATATATGATATTTAATACCTATGAAGATAATAAGACAGTATCGCAACAGAGTATTACACAACTAGAAGAAAACACCACAGCTCAAAATTGCGTTTCTGATGACTGCCTGAAAGTTGAAAACCTAGAATATCCTGTAGATAAACTACCAGATAGTGTCGCCCAGGCTCTTTATTCGGCATTAGATGATGAGTATAAAGCTCACGCTACATACGCAGCAGTAATTAATACATTAGGTCCCATTCGTCCGTTTTCAATGATAATAAGAGCAGAAGAGCAACATATATCATCCCTTAAGGCTCTCTTTGACAAATACGCCCTTAGCATTCCGGCAGACCCATACGCCAATATAATGGCTGCTTCATCTAAGGCTGACAATTGCGCAGTTGGTGTGCAGGCAGAAATTGATAACGCATCATTATATCGCGACACATTGCTACCTGCAGTTTCAAACTATCCAGATATTACTTCAGTATTCACGAGCCTTATGAATGCATCACAAAACAATCATTTGCCCGCATTTGAGCGATGCGCATCGTAATTGCAAAAGCCTTAGGTAACCGTACTTCTTGTTGCAACTAAAATTGAGGCGCAGACTGTCTAGCGATTAGCGTGCAGACCAAGTACTACCATTATCGGTGCTTTGGAAAATCTTGAGTGATTTTGTTATGAGGTATGACTTTGTTGGCTCTGAAGCAGAAGACGCAATGTAGAGCACAGTGTCGGATGTGCTGAAGTCGCTCTTCTCCCAAGTTTCGCCACCGTCGTTGGAAAGCACTAAACCTTGCGCGTTCGTATTTGCAAGCATCTGATCCGATGAAGGGTTAACCTCAATGGCAATTACTGTTTCGCTTTCGAATGCTGCTAGCTCCCATGTGTTACCCTGATCGTTGCTTCTATAGAGCCCACTTGTTGTTGCGGCATACATTTGGTCTTGTTTGTTTCCTGCGCTGAGCTGAATGATCTTATCGGGCGCATCATTGAGATATTGCCAAGTCTCGCCACCATCAAGAGTTCGTTGAAGTGCTCCCGCATAGTAACCGTATATATGGTCACCATTAGCTGAATCAACAGCCATAGTGTGAAAATCAACTGGTCCGTTTAAGCCTTCCGATACATCCTGCCACGACACACCACCGTCAACCGACTTAATAAGCCCAAAATTACCACCAGTTCGTGGGTGTCCACTGGCATAGAAAATGTTTTCATCTGATGGATGAACGGCAAAACTCATCAAATCATCGGATATTTCACTTTGCTTCTTAATTTCTCCGTCAGATTCTTGCACATACAAGCCCTGATGGTTGGGCAGATAGAGTCGATCTGGATCGTTAATATCTACCTCAAGCCCATGAATGTCTGATAGCGTTAACGACACAGCGTCGGATGCTTCATTTGTCTCGGTGCTATCGCTACCCGAAAGGACGAAGAATCCGAATATGACGACAACAACTACAACTACTCCCCAAAAAATCTTGTTATTCATCTCTAACCTCCACAAACACTATCACTTAATGGTACTAGGTTAGCGAATCGTTCTTGTACCTGCTGCTCGGTCGGTTCCGTGTCTTGCACGAATATAACGACATTACCGATTAGATTGTTGATACGCTCCAACCTTGCCTCATCATTTTCAAGCTCTGTTTCATCATGACCGTCATCTTCCATGCCGTGGGCATAGGCTTTTTGGGTAAGCCAATTGAGAGGATTAAACGAGGTTTCCTCGTCAGTATTTAGGTAGCTTTTCTTGCCCAAGAAATCTTCGAGGTCCATATTGAGAAAATCGATCCAGTCTTTTTGCTCGTAACTGTTTTCATCACCAATATAGACGTAGAAATTGGTTCCTTCCGGGATATCTGGCAACAGATCGCCAGCTGTTCTAACATGATGCATGCGCATCATTCCTTGGTCATAACGTCGACCAAGTGAATCATCCTCTCCACCAATAAGATTCCAGCCGTAGAACTTCAAGAATTCACCACCAGTAATACCGCTCCAGTGTACGTGAGCCATTTGGTCCATTTCGTCATGGAAATCGATTGGCTGACCAGTCAGCTCAGCACTACAAGAGGTTTTATCATAATCTTCTTGGAAGTCATGGTGAGAGAAGTCGACTGGATCGCCATTTACAACAATTTGAGTCCGCAAATGATAATGCTCAAACTCAGGGTTTCGCAGGTGTTCAGGGGTTGATGCATACAAGTAACCGTAATAACCACCACTCAGCAGCAGTACAGCCAGTGCTACCAGTCCGCCTTTAATAAACCATGTTTTCTTATTGGAAGAGCTTTTAGTATCTTTAACTTCTTCCACTACTTTTTCATCCTTTATTTCTTCCTGTTTTGCCATCTTACACCTCCTTAGTTCTTAGTAGCTGTGCATTAAATGCAACGATAATTGTTGAAAGCGACATTAATACGGCGCCAATTGCTGGTGACAGAACAAAACCTATTCCAGCAAGCGCCCCAGCAGCTAGTGGGATAGCCATGACGTTGTAACCAGTCGCCCACACAAGATTCTGTTGCATTTTTCTATACGTTGCCTTTGATAGATTTATGATCCGCGACACCCCTCGTGGGTCGCTGCTTGCAAGCACTATACCAGCCGATTCAATAGCCACGTCTGTACCCGCACCAATTGCAATACCGACATCGGCTTGCGTAAGTGCTGGGGCATCATTTACACCATCTCCAACAAAGGCAACTTTCATGCCGTCCTTTTGCAAATTCTTTACGACATCTGATTTATTTTCTGGCAACACCTCGGCATGGTAGTCTTCAATACCGAGCTGATCAGCCACCCAAGAAGCCACACCCTTGGAGTCGCCAGTGACTATTGCAACTTTTTTGCCAGCTTTCCGCAGAGTCTTAACTGCGGATTTAGATTCTTCTCTAATGGTATCCGCGATCATAAAAGCACCTAAAACTTCTTTTCCAGTTATTGTGTAGACAACTGTCTGACCATTTTCGTGTACTTTGTCGGTAGCTTTTTGCAGTTTAGGATTCAGTTTAATTTTTTGTTCCTTTAGCATTCTAGGACCACCAACATAGAATGTTGCCGTTCCAATCTTTGCCTTGGCGCCACGACCTTCAAGGGCACTGAAAGTATTGGCTGACTTTATCTTAACGTTCATATCCTTGGCTTTTGTGACTATTGCTTTGGCTATTGGGTGTTCCGAATCTTGTTCTATACCTGCAGCAATAGCGAGCAATTCTTTTTTATCGTCAGCAACTATTTCAACCACACCTTGCTCACCAGTTGTTAGAGTTCCGGTTTTATCAAACAATACGACGTCTACATTACGCACGAGCTCCAAAGCGCTTCGTTCTCGCACAATTACTCCCGCACTCGCTGCCTTGCTCGTAGAAATTGCTGTTACGAGTGGAATCGCCAGACCTAAGGCATGCGGACAGGCAATAATTAGTACTGCCACTACTCGCTCAAGTGTGTAACCGCCTGATTCGCCAGCGAATGACCATCCAATTGCAGTTACAAATGCAGCAACGAGTGCAATATAGAAAAGATAGGCTGCGGCTCTGTCAGCAAGAATCTGTGTCTTAGATTTACTACTTTGAGCTTCAGAAACAAGCTTCATTATTCCTGCTAAAGCTGTATCATCTCCAGTTTTGGTGACTTTCATAGTAAGTGAGCCACTTTTATTAACCGTTCCGGCAGCCAACTCACTGTCTTTTGATTTGTCTACTGGCTTCGATTCACCTGTCAGCATGGACTCGTTAACTTTTGACTCTCCTTTAGTCACTACGCCATCAACTGGTATCTGGGAGCCGGGTCGTATGAGGACTTTATCACCGATTTTCAGCTCTGCAACCGACACTACCTTAGTCCCTGATTTTGTCACTAATTCGGCTTCGTCAGGTAGAAGCTTAGCAAGTTCGTTTAATGCGCCTTGTGCGTTCATAACAGAAGCCATCTCAAGCCAGTGACCAAGCAACATGATGGTGACCAGTGATGCAAGCTCCCACCAAAAATCCATGCCATCTACAATGTTGAGTGTTATAAGTGAGCTATACACAAAAGCGACACTGATTGCCAGTGAGATAAGAGTCATCATGCCTGGCTGACGGTTGGCAATTTCAGCTTTTGCGCTCCTTAGAAAAACAAGTCCTCCATAAAAGAAAATAATTACACCAAAAATTGCTGGAATGTATTCACTTCCTGTGAACGAAATAGCGTTGTAGCCCAATAAATCTTGAATGGTTTGGGAAAAATATAGGACTGGCAGAGTGAACAGTAGCGATAACCAGAATTTCTGCTTAAACATATCGGGGTTATGGCCCGCATGTTTATCATGGCCTCCATGCTCTGAATGATTCATATGATGGTTATGCTCGTGATGATCCATGAAATTAACCCCTTACATTTGTTAAATCATAAATCTTCAGCATCTCATCGATAATTTCCTGTTGAGTTTTTGCATCTCCCTCAGTCATACCTTCTTTAACATGGGTCTTCATGTGGTTTTCTAGGACGAGTTTATTAAGAGAGCGCAGGGACTGCTGGATAGCTAAACTTTGAGTAAGAATATCTATGCAATATTCTTCCTTTTCAATTGCTTTAACCAGTCCCTTAAACTGTCCCTCAATAATCTTTGACCTGTGTGTTGCGCGTTTTTTAATATCTTGAATCATACATACAATATATACCCCAGGGGGGTATATATGCAACTTTTCATGCAACTAAAAAACGCCTCTGTCTTGAGGCGAATTTGAGTTACAAATGTTGTAATTTACTTTGGAGGGCCAGGAGGGGCTCGAACCCTCGACACCCTGCTTAAGAGGCAGGTGCTCTAACCAGCTGAGCTACTGACCCATAGTTACTCAAAAAACTATAGCAAACAGGGGCAAAAAAGTAAACATAAGACTACACCAGACAAGTACTATAACAAATAATTACGGATAAAAACAAACTGTAGCACTGTCGCCTAAGATCTTATAGGTGTAGATTTGGTGATGCTGTCAATTGAATCGTTGAATCTCAGGTACTAATTGAGCAGTGATAATCTGTTACACTGTTAGTATGGTAAAAATTGTCGGCATACTTAATGTCACACCAGATAGCTTTAGCGACGGCGGGCGTTTTATTGATCCTGTTCAAGCCATAAAGCATGCAGAGCAATTATTTGCTGACGGTGCGGATTTGATCGATATCGGGGCTGAGTCAACCCGACCAGGAGCAACTGAGCTATCTGCCGACGAAGAGTGGTCGCGGCTACAACCGATTTTACCTCAACTAATAAAA
>Ga0116152_10005032_pt1 | contig 10340 bp, 11 predicted proteins | sample AD_UKC119_MetaG_FD_89894 | JGI IMG/M metagenome (GOLD analysis project Ga0116152, IMG submission 89894) | Active sludge microbial communities of municipal wastewater-treating anaerobic digesters from Hong Kong - AD_UKC119_MetaG | ecosystem: Engineered > Bioreactor > Anaerobic > Digestate...
AATCTCGGACCAAATCTTGTTGCGGGGGCCGGATTTGAACCGGCGACCTCCTGGTTATGAGCCAGACGAGCTGCCAAACTGCTCTACCCCGCGATATTTTTTAATTTTCTCTTTTCCACATCCAGATTTCCAATATTTTTCCCCTTCTCTTGCTTTAATTCCAGCATCACATTCCTCCAACACCAAAACACTTATCAAATGTTATTACATTTTTTCTTTGGTGTCAATGTTTATTTTATATTTTCCATCAAACCATACATCGGCTGCAACATTGAAATAGCAAAAAATCCCACCGCCACACCCATAAATAACATTAAGATTGGTTCTACAATAGAAGAAATATTTTTAGTCGCTTGATTAACTTCTTCCTCATAGAACTCCGCCATCTTTAGTAAAATCGCTTCCGTCTCTCCGGTCTGTTCACCCACTTCCAACATCTGCCTAACCAAAACCGGAAAAATGTCTGGATATTTTTCAATTATCTTACTTAAGTCAACACCTTTCTGAATTTCTTTTACAGCTTCGGCAATGGCCTGCTTATAATAATAATTAGCCAGCGTGTTGCCAACAATTTTTAAAGCATTCAAAGATGTGACACCGCTTTTTAAAAGCGAACTGTAAATTCTGGAAAATCTGGCACAATTGGTTTTAATCACAATATTATTCACCGCTGGAATTTTTATCGCAATATAACTGACAAATTTTTTTCCGGTTTTGGTTTTTAAAAACACTCTTATCAAAATCGCCAAAATAATAATAGAAGACATTGCGATGATACTGTGATTTTGCATAAAATCGCTAGCATTGATAATAAACTGAGTACTTGCCGGAAGCTCCACATCCATATCTTTAAAAACTCCTGTAAGTTGAGGCAAAATATAAGTCAGCATCAAAACTCCCACACCACCCATCGCCACCAAAATAACCGCCGGATACATCATCGCTCCCCGCACTTTACTCAACAAAGCGTGTTCTTTTTCCAACTGCGTCGCAATAATATTCAAAGTCTCATCCAAATTTCCACCCGTCTCGCCAATCTTTACCATATTCACAAACAAGTCATTAAAAACTCCGGGATATTTTGCCATTGATTCGGAAAGGGTTTTTCCGGTTTTAACATCTTCATTAATTCCCAAAAGAATTTTCTGAAATTGTTTATTCTTGGTTTGTTCGGATAAATTTTTAATCGATTTGGCTACCGTCAAACCGGAAGCAATCATCACACTCAAATTTCTGGCAAACATCATCTTGTCTTTGAGTGCTACTTTAGAAAAACGATCAAAAAAAGCTATTTTAACTTTTCCGTCATCACCGCTTTCGATTTCTTTGACTGAAGTAACCAAAAAACCATCCGCTTTTAATTGTTGCGCCAAATCCTGCTCATCTTTAGCTTCCAATTCCCCAGTCTTGGTTTCTCCTTCATAATTTTTAGCCGCATATAAAAACTTTGCCATATTTTTTATTTTTATTTTACTTTTTTATAGAGCTTACATATTTGACGAAAAATTTATTCCTGAAGCCCGATTTGTAATTTTTGCAAATTTCCCAAAAAGAAACATCCCTATATTGTGTCTAATACTAAGTTTACAATTCGGCGGAACAATAAATTTTGAGGCAAATGTGTATGCTCTATTTTATTAAAATTTTTTCCAAAACAAAAAAGCGATATAAATAAATTATACCACTTTTCTATAAATACAAGAAATTTTTTAACTAAACTTCTAGATAATTGTCGAAGCTCCTACTTTATCTCCGTTTTTCATATTCATTATTCGCACCCCTTGCGTCGCGCGCCCCAAAACGGAAATACTTTTAAGTGGAATTCGAATCACTTGGCCTTTGGTAGAAGTTACAAATAAGTCGCTATCAATTTCATCCGCATTAATCACTCTTCCGCCCACCAATTTTCCGGTTTTATCAGTCACACTGGCAGTTTTAATTCCGCTTCCTCCGCGTTTTTGAATTTTGTAAAGTTTTAAATCGCTTCTCTTGCCATAACCATTTTCACTAATCACCATTAATTGATTGCCTTTTTGTCCTTTAAAAACCGCATCTACTCCTATAACCTTGTCATCCTTTTTTAATCTAACTCCGCGCACTCCACCAGCTCCCCGACCCATTGCTCGCGCATCACTCTCTTTAAAGCGAATCGCTTGCCCGGCAGAAGTCGCCATAATTATTTCATCTGTTCCAGTAGTTAATTTTACCCAACGTAATTTATCTTCTTTGGAAAGATTAATAGCGATTAATCCGCTTCGACGCACATTCTCAAATTCTCCCACTTTCACGCGCTTCACATTTCCCATTTCCGTCGCCATAAAGAAAAATTTAAATCCATCATCCTTATTGAAAGTCACCATCTCCGTCACTTTTTCCTCGGAAGACAACTGTAAGAAATTTACCAGTGCTTGACCGCGAGAAGTCCGCGTTGATTCTGGAATTTCATAGGCTTTAGTTTGAAAAACCTTTCCGCTGTTGGTAAAAAACAATAAATTGTCATGCGCCATCACCGCATAAACCTGAGAAATAATATCATCCTCTTTAATATTGGCGCCAATTACACCCTTACCGCCCCGCTTCTGCGTGCGATAAACATCCGGACTCATTCTTTTAATATAGCCGCTCTGCGAAAGAGTAACAATTGATTCTTCGTTGGCCACCAAATCTTCTTGTCTAAATTCTCCGATTTTTCCACGTACTACCTGGGTTTTTCGTTTATCACCGTATTGTTCCTTTACTTCAAGCAATTCTTTTTTAACAATTCCCAATAATTTCTTGCGGCTTTTTAAAATAGATTCCAATTTAGAAATTAAAATTTTCTTTTCTTTTAACTCATCTTCGATCTTTTTTCTTTCCAAGCCAGCCAAAGTCTGCAATTTCATTTCTAAAATCGCTTCCGCTTGTCGATCAGAAAGCTTGAATTTCTTCATTAAATTAGCGTGCGCCTCCGCTCGAGTATTGGATTTTTTGATGGTATTGATAACTGCATCAATATTATCCAAAGCTTTTTTGAGTCCCTCCAAAATATGCGCTCTATCTTTAGCTTTTTGTAAATCATACTGAGTTCGCCGCGTCACCACTTCTTCACGATGCACCACATAATGCTCCAGCATTGATTTCAAATTCATCACTTGAGGATCAATTCCATCCACCAAAGCTAACATATTTACATTAAAATTCTTTTGTAAATCAGTTAAAGAATAAAGTTTATTCAAAACTTTTTCCGGATAAGCGTCTTTTTTCAAATCAATCACGATTCGCACACCTTCTTTGTTGGATTCATCACGCAAACCTTTAATGCCTTGGATTTTCTGTTCCTTAACTAAAAGCGCAATTTTTTCCAAAAGAGTAGCCTTGTTAGTTAGATAAGTAATTTCCGTCACCACAATTTGATATCCGCTTCGTCCCTCGACTATTGAAGCCTTAGCGCGCGTAACAATTCCACCTTTTCCGTTTACATAAGCTTCGCGAATGCTTTTTTGATCATAAATAATTCCGCCTGTTGGAAAATCCGGACCCTTTACAAATTTCAACAAGTCATCCACGCTCGCTTTCGGATTATCGGCTAGAAAAACTGACGCATCCACCAACTCATTCAAATTATGCGGAGGAATATTAGTTGCCATTCCTACTGCGATTCCCATTGAACCATTAAGCAACAATTGCGGAAGTTTAGAAGGAAGAACGGTTGGTTCTTTATGCACTCCATCAAAATTCGGCACAAAATCAACCGTGTTTTTTTCAATATCAACCAACATTTCTTCGGCAATCTTTTTTAATTTTGCCTCCGTATAACGATAAGCCGCCGCTCCATCGCCATCCATCGAGCCAAAATTTCCCTGCCCCCAAATCAAAGGGTAACGCAAAGAAAAATCCTGCGCCATTCTCACCATCGTGTCATAAACCGCTGTATCGCCGTGTGGATGATATTTTCCCAACACCTCTCCAACTACCGTAGCTGATTTTCTAAATTTCGCCCCGGATCGCAAACCGGTTTTCCACATTGAATAAAGAATTCTTCGATGCACCGGTTTTAAACCATCCCGCACATCCGGCAACGCCCGCGCCACAATAACACTCATGGCATAATCCAAATAAGATTGCTGAACCTCTTTGACAATCGCCTGCTTTTGAATTCCTTTTTCTTTTATATCTTTTTCAATTTTCATATATGCAAAAAATTTAACTTTATTCTTATATCATTATTATTTTCCAACTCAACTTATAAATTTCTTTTCCTACTTTTTTATCTTGAGCGAAAATAAGAAACATACCAATCACTCTAAAAAGTGAAATAACAAAAAATAGCTGGCCAATAATATTTTCAAACCCCCTATTCTCCCAATTCTCCAACATTTTCATCTTCAACCCCAATCATATTATCCGAACCACTATTAGTCTTTCCTTCATCTCTCATCAAACTTTTGAAAGAAAAAATCCACATCAAAAAAATAAAAACCATGCAAATCGCCACCATCAGCCAAACATATTTTACTCTTTCGTGTTCTGGTTTTTGGCGAATTTCTTCGATTTTATTCATCAAATCCATATTTTTAAACAGTCATCAGCAAGACCTCCATACTTTTTCCTTCTAAGTCTTTCTTTTTGAGAGTTATTTTGTTTATTTTATTTTTTGGACAATCCCCAATTTCATTGCAAAAATCTTTTTCATTATCAATATCCATTTTTAAATCTTTAACTTTATAATGTATTGGAATAATAATCGACGGACTTAATTTTTTAGCAATTTTAACCGCCATTTTATAATCAATTGTATATTTTCCGCCAATTGGCACCATTAAAATATCCACATTTCCAATTTTTTCCATTTGATTGACATCCAAATCCGTTCCCAAATCTCCCAAATGACAAATGCGAATATCTTCCGTATCCAAAACAAAAATCGTATTGCGTCCTCTTTTGGCGCCTTCCACTTCATCGTGAAACGAATCAATTCCCGTCACACTAATGCCTTTTACCGAATATTCTCCGGGAGTGTCAATTATTACCGGATTTTCTTTGAGCGCTTCCACATTATTGTGATCATCGTGCTGCGTATGCGAAACAAAAACCACATCCGCTCTTCCTTGCGGCGGTTTCAAGCCGATGCTTTTATCAAAAGGATCCATAAAAGAAATTACATCTTCAGAACCTCTTCCTTCCGGCTTGGTAGTTATTTTAAAACAAGAATGACCGTAATACTGAATATTCATAAAACATATTTAACCCAAAAAGTTTTCACTCCTTGCGTTTTCTTTTTATTTCTAAGCTACACCTTATTTTATCACGGCTTTTTTAAATTGTCGAGATATTGTTCTAAAAAGCGACAAAATTTTAAAAGCCGCTGAGTGGACACACCCAACGGCTTTTTTCTACATTTTCCTTGCCAGTACTATTTATTGAAAGAAATAATCTTTTGAATATATTCTTTCAATGAATCACCAGTCAAATTAGTCATGTTGGATATATCGCGAATTGCAACAGAATATCCCTTCGTTACAAGTTCACCAATGGGCGCATCCATACAATCACAAAAATGGTTGAATCTTTCTGGTATTTTCCCTTCCAATAAGGGAATTTTACAATCGAGGCAAAATTCCTCATTTTCCGCAAATTCATCTCTACAACATGGACAATAACGCATATTTTTCTCTCCAAGAAAATATTGATAAATAACTACCCGTAATAACTTCAAGCTAGCATACACTAAACTAAATAAAAAGTCAATAGCACTTAGAAAAAATTATTTGCTTTCTTTATTTTTTCCCAGTATAATGTTATCTTGAAAATGTATTAATTTGCCCTATAATCAAGCTCCTATAGTTCAATGGATAGAACAAGGGACTCCTAAGCCCTAGATTTAAGTTCGATTCTTAATGGGAGCACAATTTAATATGACTATTTCAAAAAAAATCCCACAAACAGTTTTGACTGTTTTGGAAAATATCAAGAAGAAAGATTTTGAAGCCTTTATTGTTGGAGGTTGTGTTCGCGATCTTATCTTGGAGAGAATTCCCAATGATTGGGATGTAACTACCAACGCCACTCCGGAGGAAATTTTGAAAATTTTTCCTGATGGAAAATATGAAAATCGCTTTGGCACTGTTATTGTGCCGGAAAAATATCTTGGCGCTCTGGAAAGTACAAACAATATCGAGATAACTACTTATCGCATTGAATCGACTTATTCCGACAATCGCCGACCGGATGAAATAAAATTCGCCAAAACTTTGGAAGAAGACTTGAAACGGCGCGATTTTACAGTAAACGCTATGGCGATTGATTTTACTGATGAAAAAAATTATCGAATCATTGATTTATTTGATGAACAAACAGATTTAAAAAATCATTTAATCAAAACTGTTAATGATGCCAATGAAAGATTTAACGAGGATGCTTTGCGAATAATTCGCGCCATTCGTTTTGTCGCGCAACTAACTTCTCCTTCTCAAGAATGGAAAATCGAAGAAAAAACTTTGGAAGCCATCAAAAAAAATATTGATTTATTAAAACATATCTCCCAAGAAAGACTGCGTGATGAATTTTCCAAAATAATTCTATCCGATAATCCGGCTTTGGGCGTGGAATTGCTTATTGAAACTGGGGCCATGCAATATATTATCCCAGAAATTTACCAAACTATTGAAGTTACTCAAAACCGCCATCATTATCACGGGCCCTACAATACTGTTTATAAACATCTCTTAGCTAGTTTAAAAAATTGTCCATCCAAAAAACTAGAGGTGCGCTTAGCCACTTTCTTACACGATATTGGCAAACCGGAATCTAAAAGAGGCCAAGGAGAATTTTCAACTTTCTATAGTCACGAATATATTGGCGCTAAAAAAGCTCATAAAATTCTTTCTCGCCTTAAATTTCCCAAAAAAGTTATTGATAAAACAATATTACTCATCAAAAACCATATGTTTTATTACAATGTTGATGAGGTGGGAGAAAAAGGCGTTCGTCGTGTGATTCAAAAAGTTGGATTGGAAAATATTAATGATTTAATTGATGTTCGTATTGGAGATAGATTAGGAAGCGGCACCGCTAAGGCAGTTCCCTACAAACTCAGACATTTCAAATACATTGTAGAAAAAGTTTCCACCGACGCAGTTTCTGTTGGACAATTAAAAATTAACGGGAATGATTTAATTAAAATTCTCAAAATCAAACCCGGACCAAAAATCGGAGCTATTTTGGATATTTTACTCGCTGAAGTAATTGAAGACAGCAGCTTAAACAATTTCGACCAATTATCCCAACGCGCCACCGAATTAGACAAAGAAAATTTGGAAGATTTAAGAAAATTAGCCAAAAATAAAATCAAAGAAAAAAAAGAATCCGACGACAAAGAAATAAAAAACAAATATTGGGTGAAATAAAATTATGCACCGTAGGGAACAATAATTATTGTTCCCTACCCGATAACTTCTCAAATTCTTAATCATATGCAACTAGAAATCAACAATCTCAAAGAAAATCCCGCCACTCTTTTGCGCCGCGCCGGTTATTCATTCCAGCGCCACGAAGGCGACGAAATGAGTTTTGTCCGACCATTAGCTTCTGCTGGCTATCCTCGCTTTCATATGTACGCCAAAGTGGAAAATATTTTTACTCTAAAAATCAATATTCACCTAGACCAAAAGAAAGAAACCTACGGGCAAGACACGCGCCATCACGGAGAATATGAAAATGATGGAGCACTAAAGACCGAGGTAGAAAGAATTCTACCAATTTTAAACGAGCAATAAATTCAGTATTGATTTTTTAAAAAAAATAGATTATTATCCTAAAGTAAGAAAAAGAAATTTGCCTGGGTGGTGAAATTGGTATACACGCCAGTCTTAGGAACTGGTAGGTTTATCCTGTGGAGGTTCGAGTCCTCTCCCAGGCACATTTAAAATTCTTTATAAATAGTCGACAAAAAAATCCGCTTTTCAGCGGAATTTTTTATTTTTTTAATTCAACATCAGCAACACACAAAAAGTGATCGGCTTTACCTTTTACTATATGCGAATTTATAAATTTCCAATCTTTTGAGATTACAATTTTATCGTAATTTCTTCCCTTTGGGGTCGTCGGTTGATTATTTAAAATAAAACTAAAGTTATTTTCAAACACCGCTGGTATTAACTCTTTAATATCACCATTAAAATTCATATCTGCACAAATTATTTTTGGTATTTTTTTGCTAAGTATTATTCTCTCTATTTCATCTCTTATTTTCTTAAATTCATCATCCAAGAAATCTTTTCCTGCTTTTCTAAATGGAACCATGTGTCCAGATAAAATTTCAACATCAAAACCGTTATAATCAATAATAACATTAAGAAAACCTTTATCATGAGAAAGTACTTTTTTTCCTTTCCAAATAAATTGGATATTTGGATTGGGAAGCAAGTTAAATTCTGAAGAAATTATGGGATATTTACTAATTACAGAGACGGACAATTTTTCATCATCTTTAAGATGAGAATCTGCCAATGGATGAGTTTTACTATATTCAAAACCAAGATGATTAGCAATAATTTTAGCTTGGTCATTGTTATTAGAATAATGAACTTCCTGAAAACATATTATATCGGCATTAGTAGCTTTTAATTCCCCAATAAAATAATTAAGATTCTCAATGTCATACTTATTTTTATTAGATAATACAAAGCCACCACCAATATTCCATGTTGCAATTCTCATAAACAAAATATTATATCAAAAATTTCTTTTTATTCTCCGATAAATCCACAAAGTCATCTGCCGCTTCGATAAGCTTGGCGCTGGTGGATTTTTTAAAAGCGATTACCTCTACTCGACAGCCGGTTGTGTTTTGAATGTACTCAATCATCGGAATATAATCACCGTCGCCGGAAACCAACACGATCACATCCAAAGTCTTACTCATTTTAATTGCATCCACTGCAATTCCCACATCCCAATCAGCTTTCTTGGCTCCGCCGGCAAAAATCTGCAAATCCTTGGTCTTTACCTCAAATCCCTGATTTTCCAAAGCATCAAAAAATTTTTCTTCCAACCCCTCTTCGGTTTTCACGCCATAGCCAATCGCCCGAATTAATTTTCGACCACTGACCGCTTCATTTAAGATATTTTTAAAACTAACTTTCTTTTTATACAAAACCCGCGCCGTGTAGTACATATTTTGAATATCCACCAACACGCCGACTCTTTGTTCTTTAAATTTTGCCATATTATTGTTATTAAAAAATGCTTTTTAAACAAAGCATTTTTTCCTCCATTATTTATCCTTTCAAACCAAGTTTTTTAATCGTTGTCTTATAAGCTTTTTCATCCGTTCGCTTCAAATATTCCATCAATTTCTTTCTTTTAGAAACCATTTTCAATAAACCTCTTCTTGAATGAAAATCTTTAGCATTCTTTTTTAGATGAGAAGTCAACTTTTTAATCTTCTCAGTAAAAAGCGCGATTTGATATTCGGAAGATCCAGTATCTTTATCATGCCTTTTTACTTCTTTCGTCGCTTTTACTTTTTGCTTTGTTGTAAGCGCCATACTTTTTTGCCATACATTCGTCCCGTTCTTAACCACGCGAACCAATGCACACCCGTATTTAAAAATTATTCAACATCCATACTCTAACACCAATTTTATTTTTTGGCAAATTTTTTCAAAAAAATTTGAGCCCACCGCCATACTGGCAGTGAGCTCATTAATTATTGATGTATCATGGATCAATTTTGTTTAATCTCTCCATAACCACATTCATGGATTTTTCCGGCAAATTCTCCACCAAAAATTGAGTATCTTCACCAAAATCATTCTTAAACATAATACACGGCCAGCCTAAAAATTTTTTAGGAAGATATTTTAATATTGTATACACCTTCCCTCCAGTACACCCACGATCATTATCTTTATTACAGACAACGATGTTGATGGGCGGGTCAATTTTTTCCCAATTACTTGACTTAGTTGCTTCTTTAAATAAAGCTAACCCCTCTTCTGGATCTACGCCTTCATACATATATAGACGTTTTTCTATTCTGTGACCACCACAGCTACTTAAAAATAGAGCCAAAAAAATAACGCATAAATATTTCATGCTACCCTCCTTTTAAAGTTATTCATCAGCGTTATTGCTGATTTTTTAGCGTAGCAGATAACCATTTATCTGTCAATATAACTTAAAAAACATCCTCCCACCATTTAACTAGCCAATGTTTTTCCGTTTTTCCTTTGGGATTAAAATAATAAACTCCATCTTCCAATCTTATTTTCTTTATTTTATCATCCATTACTCCCAAAACATATTTTTCTTTCTGATTAGATTGATTCTCTAATTCACTCGTCCAATAACTTTCCAAA
>Ga0116152_10005035_pt1 | contig 10335 bp, 11 predicted proteins | sample AD_UKC119_MetaG_FD_89894 | JGI IMG/M metagenome (GOLD analysis project Ga0116152, IMG submission 89894) | Active sludge microbial communities of municipal wastewater-treating anaerobic digesters from Hong Kong - AD_UKC119_MetaG | ecosystem: Engineered > Bioreactor > Anaerobic > Digestate...
ATTAAATGAGCGATAAGGCAAATAAGTGAGGGCGGGAGCTGGATAATTCCTTCTTGAATAAACCCAGGAAATTGCAACAAAAACACATTGTAGCCCAAAGACTGAATTCCTGTTGAAGTGATCAGGGAGTTTAGAAGACATACAACTTTACAACATAACCATAATTTTTTCAATGAAGCCCGATAAAGATTGGACATTAATAATAAAACCCAAAGGCAGTCTTTTAAATCTTAACCTCAGAGAGGTTTGGCGTTATCGCGACCTCCTCGAAATGTACATCAGGCGCGACATTGTTACTTTTTATAAGCAGACTATCCTGGGGCCGCTGTGGTTTTTCATACAGCCCGTTTTTACAACGATAATCTACATGTTTGTATTTGGTGGGTTGGCCGGAATCTCTACAGATGGCATTCCACAACCGCTTTTTTATCTTTCGGGTATTTGCCTTTGGAATTATTTTAGCGAATCGTTGATAAAAACATCCGATACGTTTCTTGTTAACCAGGGAATATTTGGGAAAGTTTATTTTCCCAGGCTGATTGCCCCTTTGTCGGTAATCATAACAGGATTATTAAAGTTGTTCATCCAATTAGGTTTGTTTTTTGCTGCCTATATTTGGTTTGTGTCAAAAGGGATGCCCAACACCATAAACTCCGATGCATGGTTTTTCCCTTTATTGATTTTGATGCTCGGATTACTTGGTCTTGGATATGGTATCATTATCTCCTCGTTGACAACAAAATATCGTGACCTGAAATTTCTGATCGCTTTTGGTGTAAATCTCTGGATGTATGCAACGCCGGTTATTTATCCTCTCTCCGTGATGGAGGGACGCTTTCAAAATTATATGTGGATCATGCAGGCCAATCCGGTTACTTCCATACTCGAGACCTTCAAAGCAGGGTTTCTCGGGCAAGGTACTTTCACTATACAAACACTCACCTACAGTGCAATACATACCATCGTTGTGTTGATTTTAGGGATATTCATTTTCAACAGGGTGGAAAGATCGTTTATGGACGTTGTGTAACGCAATAAGAATTAACTAATGAGTAATATAGCCATAAAATTTGAAAATATCTCAAAGCAATACCGACTCGGTAAGATAGGAACCGGCACCATCAGCCACGATCTGAACCGCTGGTGGGCAAAATTCAGGGGAAAAGAAGACCCATATCTGAAAATTGGTGAAGTAAACCGTCGCGATACCAAAGCCGAAGGAGATTATGTCTGGGCTTTACGCGATATCAATCTGGAAGTTGAACAGGGCGAAGTTTTAGGGATTATTGGGAAAAACGGTGCAGGAAAATCTACGCTCCTAAAATTGCTTAGTCGCGTGACTGCCCCCACAACCGGACAAATCCTGGTGAATGGTCGCATTGCTTCTCTGCTAGAAGTAGGAACCGGCTTCCACCCCGAAATGACAGGACGAGAAAACATCTTCATGAACGGCGCCATCATGGGCATGACCAAAGCCGAAATACGCCGTAAGTTTGACGAAATTGTTGATTTTGCCGGCGTTGAAAAATACATTGATACCCCCGTAAAACGTTATTCCAGCGGTATGACCGTGCGCCTGGGCTTTGCCGTGGCCGCCCACCTCGAGCCCGAAATCCTTGTAGTGGACGAAGTGTTAGCCGTGGGCGATGCCGAATTCCAGAAAAAGGCCATTGGCAAAATGCAGGATGTTAGTAAGGAGCAAGGAAGAACGGTGTTGTTTGTGAGTCATAATATGGCTGCCGTAAGAAATCTCTGCAAAAAAGGAATTGTATTAAGCGATGGGATGAAAATACTGGAAGATGAAGTGAATATAGCAGTAGATTATTACCTGGCTGAAACAAAATCCGATCTTGTTAAAAGAGCAGTTATAAATGACAAATATCGCCCGTCGTATTGCTCAAAAGATGTTGAAATACTGGAAATAGAATTACTTAATGAACTGCAGATTGCAACCAATGAGCCACTGAAAATCAGACTTAAATTAAAAGTTAACAACTTTAGCAAGAAAGAAGCACGCATAACAGGAATGCTAAATGCACAGTCAGGCAGCAGAGTTGGATTATTTTTTTCAAAGCATTTTCAATTTCCCGAAAATAGTAAGTCTTTTGATGTGGTTGTCACATTAAATAGCCATAATCTGGCCAAAGGATTATATTACTTTGATTTTAATATTGGTTCAGGAGATCCATCAACAGGCCTTACTGATTTTGATTTAGTATACAACACCATCTCATTTGAAGTAATTTATGATGATTACAATAATCTGAATCAAATAGCAAAATGGGCTTCAAACTGGGGCTACAACAATTTTAAAAATCTTGATTTAAAAATTCTACACAATGAAATTATCTGAATATTTGCGCAGTGTATTAGGAACAAAGAATCTTTATAAAATAACAGGTGAGAACAAAAGAATACTGCAAGAATTGAATTGGGCTAATATTTTTAATGACACCATAAAAGGTTGTAAATGGCTTGAAGGTCAAGGTTTTTCACCAGGACGATGGGCGGTGGGATATCCGTTATTATATATTCTTTTTAAAACATTGGAAATAATTAGGCCTCTTAAAATCATTGAATTTGGTTTAGGTCAAACGACAAATATGTTATCGAGATATTCAAAAGCCAATCCCAAAGTACAAATTTACACGCTTGAACATGACATGAAATGGATTGATTTTTTTGTTCGTGGTGAAAATATCTATCCGGAAAATCTAAAAATAATCATGGTTGAAAATATCAAATCAAAATTTAATGAAGTTGAGACTTTAAGCATTAGGAATTTACACGAAATAATAGGAAATGAAAAATTTGACCTGATTATTGTTGATGCACCTTTTGGTTCTGAGCGATATTCCCGATCCCAGGTTATTTCAATGGTTCCAAAAAATATACAAACAGATCATTTTTGCATCATTATTGATGATTTTGACAGACAGGGAGAAAAGGAAACATGTAGAAAACTCGAAGAAAAATTTACTATTGAAGGGATTAAATATTTTGAAGGTATTTACAGTGGATTGAAAGACTGCAAAATTTTTTGCTCTGAGGACATGAAGTATCTTATTTCTCTTTGAAGGTTTAAAGGTTAAAAAAATGAGTATAATCTCTTAGATGTTCAAAAAAATGATATACTACGTTGCAGTTTGAAAATTATTTAGGAAGCGATTTAGAATAAAAAAAGGTAATAAAGTAGTTTTCTTTCAACGGAGTGGCATTTGAGAGAGCTGGTAGAGGTAGTGGGAAATGCTTTTGTTAAAAAAGTGCGGAATAAAAGAACTTAGTAATATTCATTTTCATCCATTCATTATGTTTATCAAAATTGAACTCATCAACCTACCCAAAATCGAAGACCCCCGCGGTAACCTTACCTTTATTGAGCAGGAAAAACATATTCCTTTTAAAATCAAGCGTGTCTATTGGATTTATGATGTACCGGGTGGGCAGATACGTGGCGGCCACGCTTTTAAAGAACAGAATGAATGTGTGGTGGCGCTGTCAGGCAGCTTTGATGTGGTAATAAATGACGGGAAAACCGAAAAACGCTACCACCTGAACCGCTCATACTTTGGGTTATATATTCCAAACATGCTTTGGCGGCACATGGACAACTTTTCAACAAATTCAGTAGCACTGGTGCTTTCGTCAACCCTGTTCCACGAAGATGACTACATTCGCAACTTTGTAGAATTTGTAAAATTGACCGGCAAATGAAAAACACAGTCTATCATTGCAGCATCGTTGAGTTGCCTAAAGTACATAACCGGGCAGGCAATATTACAGCTATTGAGAACCAGGTACACGCCCCGTTTGACGTGCGGCGTGTGTATTATCTGTATGATGTGCCGGGCGGCGAGGGCAGGGGCGGCCATGCCCACAAAGAATTGCAACAGTTTGTCATAGCCGTGAGCGGTGCATTTGATGTATTGCTGGACGATGGAGTAAACAAAAAAGTTGTCCATCTCGACAGACCTTTTATCGGTTTGCACATTGTGCCTGGCATCTGGCGGGAATTGCTGAACTTCTCTTCAGGGGCTATTTGTTTGGTGTTGGCCTCGCTGGTTTACGAAGAATCAGATTACATTCGCGATTACTCATCTTTTATTTCTTACAAAAATGATCAAAATACACCCGAGCGCTGATGTTCAAAGTGTACAAATTGGCACTGGAACTGTTATCTGGCAATTTTGTGTGGTTTTGCCCAATGCCCGGATTGGAGAAAATTGCAATATTAACGCGCTAGTCTTTATTGAAAACGATGTAATCATAGGAAATAACGTAACCATAAAACCCGGAGTGCAGATCTGGGATGGCCTGCGGATAGAAAACAATGTATTTATTGGGCCTAACGCTACATTCACCAACGATCTTGTTCCCCGTTCAAAACAATACCCTGAAAAATTTATCCCTACCGTTATCAGTGAAGGAGCTAGTATTGGAGCCAATGCCACAATATTGGCAGGCATTACAATTGGCAATTACGCTTTGATTGGAGCAGGAAGCGTCGTCACCAAAAACATTCCCCCCTTCACGGTATGGAAAGGAAATCCTGCCCGCCTGAGTGGGTATATCACCAAAAACGGAATCCTGCTCAATCTTGAATTGAAAGACAAAACAGGGAACCATTACATTTTACGGGGATCTGAACCTGTTTGTCCAGAAAGCAATTAACCTGATTCTGATACACAAGTATTTTCATAAACGAAATCCGAACTCAAAATCATGAAAGTTTTTCAATGCATACATAAATATCCTCCCCACATTCCTGTTTTTGAAAAGAACAACAATATTGAATTGCGTGATCTCAGTTTCAATGAACTCAGGGAATTGCTGATCAAAGACGGATATGCCTCAACCTATATTCTTACACCTGCACTCGAAGGAAAACATGAACAGGTATTTTTTACACTCTGGGATTACGAGCGGTTGCAGCATAAATGGGCAGAAGAAAATGGGCTAAGAACCAGGAATCTGGAAGAAATAAAGCTGGCACAGATTGAAGCATTTAAACCGGATGTGTTTTACAATCATTCGCCAAGATATGACAATCATTTTATCGAGAAACTAAAAAACAAAAAAGGCCTGAGAAAAGTCTGCTGGGATGCTATCATAACCAATTATCCTTGGCTTCACGAAAACTATGATTTACGGGTTACGCTTTTTGAGCCATTTGTCAAGTATTGGAAACAGAAAGGCTTAAATGCAAGCCTTTTGAGGCCTGCTGTTTCGTCAACATGGGGACAGTTTAACTCAAGTGACAGGGAGATTGATGTGCTGTTTTATGGGCAGTTCAGCGATTTTTTCTTTTCAGCACGCAATCAAATCATTATAAAATTATTGGAATGGCAAAAGAATAATAATTATGATGTAAGGGTGCATTTGCAGAGATACAGTAAAAAACTACCATTGTTTAATGTTAGAGTAATAAGGCGTTTTACAAAGTGGGTGGATAAAACACCGAAACAAATAAAAAAGTTCTCCTTACCTCCACTATATGGTACAGATTTATATCAAGCAATTGGCAACTCAAAAATAGTAATCAATTCTTTTACTAACTTTAACGGACTATTCAAAGATAATATGCGCAATTATGAAGCAACGGGTTTGGGGGCTTTGATGATTAGCGAAGATGGTATTTATCCGGATTTTCTTGAACCTGGCCATGATTTTCTAACTTACAGAGATGCAAAAGAACTGATCGAAAAAATCGAATATGCCTTGTCCCTGCCTGATCATGGCCGCGAAATGGCAATACGGGCGCAGAAGAAACTGGTAAATACCTGCACAAAAGAGAAACAATGGAAACAATTTTGCGAACTTGTTGAAAAACTTTGATTGAAATACCAAATGATCAAATTCCTCGACCTTCAGAAAATAAATGCACAGTATGCCGATGAACTAAAACAGGCAGCTGCAGAAGTAATTGACTCAGGGTGGTTTTTGCTGGGTGAAAGAGTTAAACTATTTGAATCCAATTTAGCTGGTTACGTAAGTATGAAACACGCTGTTGGTGTCGCTAACGGTCTGGATGCACTCAGGCTGATCCTACGCGCATATTTGGAAATGGGTTTTATGAAGGAAGGAGATGAAATTATCGTTCCGGCCAACACATTTATTGCCAGCATCCTTGCCATAACCGACAATCGTTTAAAACCTGTTTTGGTTGATCCGGATATCAACACTTACAATCTTGATATTTCCTTTATTGAACAACATATCACCGAACGAACCAGGGCAATTATGGTTGTTCATCTCTATGGCAGGGTCTGTTGGAGTGAAGAATTGGAGGCCATCGCGAGAAAATATAACCTAAAAATCATCGAAGACAACGCCCAGGCCATCGGTGCAAAGTACACCCCTCCCTCAACCTCAACCTTATCCTCAACCTCAACCTTACTCTCTCCCTCCCTCTCACGCTCAACCGGCTCCCTCGGTCACTCTGCCGGCTTTTCATTCTACCCGGGCAAAAATCTCGGCGCTCTAGGTGATGGCGGCGCTGTAACCACAAACGATGATGAACTGGCCGAAATAGTGCGTGCATTAGGAAATTATGGTAGCAGGCAAAAGTATGTATGTGATTATCAGGGATTAAACAGCCGGATGGATGAAATCCAGGCCGCATTCCTCAACATCAAACTCAAATACCTGGATGCCGAAAACCAACGCCGCCGCGAAATCGCCGAATACTATTGCAACAACATCACCAACCCTAACATAATACTACCGGTTCCAAAAATCTTTTTCAACCCTGAACAAGGGTCAAATAATAAGGAACAAGCAACAACAAACAGGGAACAAGTAACAATAAACTCCGAACCTCGGACGCCGAACAATAAACAACAAATACCAAAATACGAACACGTCTGGCACCTGTTCGTCATCCGAACAAAAAACCGCGATCGCCTGCAACAACATCTTAATTACAATGGCATCCAAACCATAATACACTACCCCATTCCGCCTCACAAGCAAAAAGCTTATGTAAAATACGGCATATTGAGCTTGCCTGTTACCGAAAGAATTCATAACGAGGTATTGAGTTTGCCTATAAGTTCGGTGCTAACTGATCTTGAAGTAGAATACATAATACAAATTATCAATGAATTCCAGCCCTCAAAATAGTGAAAACGGTAAAAAGCAACAGCCGTTAGTCTCAATTATCGTCATCACCTACAATTCGGCCAGATTCGTACTTGAAACCCTCGAAAGTGCCAGAGCCCAAACCTATAAGAACATTGAACTTATTGTTAGCGATGATGCTTCAACGGATGATACGGTTGAAATATGCCGCAATTGGATTAACGAAAAAAACGAGCGGTTTGTCAGGACAGAACTAATTACGGTTCCTGACAACACAGGAATTCCGGCTAACTGCAACCGGGGGCTGCGGGCAGCGAAAGGTGAGTGGATTAAGTATATTGCGGGGGATGATGCGTTGATGGAGGATTGTATTATGGATAATTTAGATCATATTAACAGAAATTTTGGAATAAGCATTTTAACGTCAAGGTCGAAATGTTATGAAAATACTTTTGATGAAAGAAATTTGGTTTCAACATATCCATCCGAATCAGTTATTTTATCTTTTTTTTCTAAACATATAGAACCAATTGATCAGTTTGAATATTTACTTAGTAAAAACGTAATTAATGCATGCACGGTTTTTCTTAGAAAAAAAATTATCGTTGAGGTGGGTTGTTTTGATGAGACATTAAGATTTATTGAAGATTACCCTATGTGGCTCAAATTAACAAAAGCAGGTTATAGGATTCACTATTTTAATAGAATTACCGCTCTTTACAGACTGACCAATGAGTCACTGTCAGCTAATAAAAAGGAAGGATTGTTTAATAACTCTTTACACACTTATGAAAGAGTCCGAAAAAAGTATGTTTATCCAGAATTACCCTTGCAAAAGGTGTTGAGTTTTAAGTACACATATTACGTCTCTGTGTGTTTAAAAAGTATGTTGTTTAACAAGAGAAACAAATTTTCATATTATGTGGCAAGATTTTTTTTAAGGAAAATAAACCCTTTTTAAAACACTCTACAGCATTTTTAATGTGATCCCTTTATTTTGACAAGTGGTTTTTTAATCTGGTAACCATCTAATAAAATGATTAATTTGTTTATTATTACATCTTCATACCCTTTTGGACAGGGTGAACAATTTCTTGAAACTGAAATTGAATACTGGGCTAAACATCCTGATTTTATTATAACAATATTTCCACAAAAAAACCCCGGTAATCCAAGGACTTTGCCTGATGGTGTATCTGTTGATTTATGTTTAACCAAATTTGGGTTTGTATTAAAAATATTTTCAGCCATTGCTTCATGGGTATCACCTATGTTGATCAAAGAAATCCTGTGGCAGGTGCAAAATAAAAAGTTTAGCAAAAGAAATCTCAAGGCAGCGCAATGTTTAACAAAGTTGATAATCAGGCAATATATAGTATTGAAAGATAAGACTAAAGGTGTTAAAAGCATTATGGCCTTTTATAACTATTGGTTTGATACCTCCTCATATGTTACTGCGTTGTTAAAAAGGAATAAGAAGGTATATTTTAATTTTACCCGTGCACATGGATTCGATCTTTATGAATCCAGGAGGATTGAGAATTATATGCCCCTAAAACGTCAATTTAAATATGATTTTGATAAGATATTTCCAATCTCCACACATGGGCTAAACTATCTGGCCGATCAGTATTTAATTCCTTACAATAATTTATTGGTTTCACGTCTGGGTGTTAAAATGCCTGATCATTTTTCCAAGCCAAATGGCCAAAATTATTTAAAGATATTATCGCTTTCCTTTTGTGTTGAAGTAAAACGAATCGACAAAATTATTGACGCCCTCTCATTGGCATCAAAAAAGATTTATCCTGATATGCAAATTGTTTGGACTCACATTGGATCGGGTAGTCTTAAACCTGATCTCGAAAAAAGAGCGAATGAGCTTTTGGGTGGTTTAGATCATTTAGGTTTTTCTTTTTTAGGTCATATAGAGAATCATAGGGTTATAGAATATTTAAAATCAGAAAGAATAGATGTATTAATTAATACAAGTGAATCAGAAGGTATCCCGGTATCCATCATGGAGGCAATGAGTTTTGGAATACCGGCAATTGCACCAGCAATTGGTGGTATTCCTGAGATCATTAATAATAATAATGGCATATTATTGTCAGAATGTCCTTCCATTGAAGAAATTTCAAACGCAATTCTTCAGTTTGATCATTACAAAAAAACAAGCACAAGAAGATTGGCGGTTGAAACTATAAGTGAGTACTATAATGCTTCCAAAAATTACGCACAGTTTATTTGTTCAATTCAGCAATTGATCGGCTCTCTGTAAATATTATACAGAGTCAAAATATTCTTTGAATTCATCCCCTTTATAACCAAAGAATGAACCTCTTATTGGTCGCTTACTATTACGATCCATTTCCAGGAGTTGGAGCACAACGCATTTCATATTGGGCGAAAAACATAAACAGAGCAGATGGAAGCATTAATGTGTCAGTTGTAACTGCAACTCCAGGTACTGCCAGCACTCCGGAGACAAAAGTTTATTATCTTGATAACACTAAACCCCAAAAGAAACTTATTAATCTTTTCAAAACCCACAGAGATGAGATAAACTGGAGTTATTCATTAGAGGAGTGGCTAAAAACTTCAAAAGAAAAATATGACGTTGTTCTCTTTACTGGAGGGCCATTTCTACACTTTCGTGTGGCTAAATGGTTAAAGAAACATACTAATTCAAAAATTGTATTTGACTTCAGAGACCCAATGAGCAACAATCCTCGAGCTGAAAACAGAGGGCTTTTCTTAAAAATAAAGAGATTTCTAATGTCTTTGATAGAAAGGGGGTTTGTAAAAAATGCTGATCTTGTTATCAGTGTAAACCCTTGGTGCTTGGATCTGATTAGAGGTGTTAAAAATATGAAAACGGCTATTATTGATAATGGTTATGATGAGAATACCATGCGTAAAACAAAGTATATATATAATGAAGATTCAATTTAATCAAAAACCAAGCTGGTTTATGCTGGGCGTTTTTATCATGACCGCAACCCCGAGCACCTTCTGGAACTGATAGATAATAACTGAAGTTTCCCACTTTGCAACTGTCTGATGATCAGTTCAAATAAAAATAAAAAAAGTAGTGATATATTGACATAAATTGTTAATTTTGAAGTGTTTAAATACATAATTACAATTCACTTCAACAATCACTACTTATGGCATCAAAATTAAACAATTTAAGCGAACTGCAATCGGTTTTAAGCGATGAACACAAAACAGGTGAGGGGGTCCTTGCATTTG
>Ga0116152_10005037_pt1 | contig 10333 bp, 7 predicted proteins | sample AD_UKC119_MetaG_FD_89894 | JGI IMG/M metagenome (GOLD analysis project Ga0116152, IMG submission 89894) | Active sludge microbial communities of municipal wastewater-treating anaerobic digesters from Hong Kong - AD_UKC119_MetaG | ecosystem: Engineered > Bioreactor > Anaerobic > Digestate...
GTGCGGTAGTAAGCACCACCGCCGGCGGGTTTTTCAGGTTTTTTATTAAATCGGTTCCTTTCATCTCGGGCATGTGAATATCCAAAAACAGTAAGTCCACTTTGTGTTTGTTCAGAAAATCAAATGCTTCAATAGCGTCACTGGCTGTGCCTGCAATCTCGATTGAATCGATCTTGCCCAGGTGCGATTTCAGCACTTCCTGAGCCAGCGGTTCATCATCTACTATCAAACATGTTGGCTTTCTTTCCATTACCTTGCTATTTCCAGAATATTTTCAACCACACCTCATATTGCTTGTCCCTGAAACTGATTTTTAGTTCATGTTCTCCCTGATATATCAATTCAAGTCTTCGCCTTACGTTCTTCAAACCAATACCTCGTGCCACCGAATCATCTTCGATTTTGTCGACCGGAACTGAATTGACAACATTCAAAATCATAAAAGACTTTTCAATGGTTAAATCAATTTTTATATGCGGATGAGTGCGGTCGTTGCTGGCACCGTGTTTAAAGCTGTTCTCGATAAACGGAAGTAAAATGAGCGGCGCAATCCGGTGCCCGTTCACTTCGCCAATAATAGTAAACTGAAGATCGAGTCGTTCGTTGTAACGCATTTTTTCCAGCTCGATATAACTGTTAAGGATTTCAAGTTCTTTCTCCAACGAAACAAACTCTTCATTGCTATTGTAAATCATATAATCGAGCAAATCAGACAATTTCAACACAATTTCCGGTGTCTTATCCGACTTTATAAGAGTAAGTGCATACAGATTATTCAGTGTATTAAAAAGAAAATGCGGATGAACCTGCGATTTCAGAAAACTGAGTTCGGCTGCTACTTTTTCTTCTGCCAGTTTCTTGTTGGCTAACTCGTCGAGGTACCATTTTTTGAATATAACAATTGCTGATGCCAACATAGGCAAAGCATAATCAGATACTGCCTTTGTAAGAATTTTAGGGACGTTAAACAATCCATGCGCGTGAAAATCATAGATTTGAGGAATTGGATTTGTAATGTAATAAGACAGGTAAATTAAAAATCCATAGACCACAAAATGGACTACCAGTAAAATTGCGAAAAGTATGAATTTCTTTTTTATGATCGCCTGTGGCAGAATTAAATACAGCATCAGGTAAGTACCTATAATCCTCGCAGGTAAAACGATCAGATTCATATAGAATTCCTCCACATACCTGTCTTGATAACCTGCTGAAATAAGCCAATAGACCACAAAAATGACTACCCAAAACAGGAGATGCCACCAAATCCGGTACCTAAAAAATATGGGAAGCCTGTTTTCAGCCATTCATTTTGATTTTTCTACAAACTTAGCTTTCAACCTGACATCTTTCAAAAGTCTGAGACAAATACTCCTTTCCACATGATGAATAGTATTTTCAACACCTTTTATAAGCTCCTATTTGATTTTATATGCGATGAGTGCGTTGCCGTGATGCACAAATAATCGGCCGTTATTAATGACAGGATGCGCCCAATGCTGAGCCGAACCGAGAGTAACTCTTGTTTTACTGATTACTTTAAATTCCTTTGGATCTGCTTTTACCAGTGCCAGTTCACCGCGTTCGCTGTAACAATACAACATACCCTCGTTGGCAATTACCACACCTTTCCCAATTTCAGTAGATGCATACATTTCTTCTCCTGTTTTCCAGTTAATGCAACGCCATTCCCGTCCTGTATCACCAGAACCATAAAGATGTCCGTCAATCAGCACCATTCCTCCCATCCGGCTGTCGAGTTTTGAATTCTTCCAAACTTCTTTAATGCTGCTACCGTCCTCGCTCAGCGCCAGTTTTTCACCTCCCTGCCCCCAGCCGCTAAAACAGAAAAGTCCTCCATCAGAATAAATAGGTGTATTGGCATGAACAAGCCACTGATTGGTATGAGGATATGACCATAACAATTTTCCGTCTTTTGTATCGATCCCGATGATGTGGTCGGCAGTATGAGTTACCAGTAAACCGCGGGCGGGTAATTTTACAAGTTGTGGCGTACAGTACGCAGATAATTCTCCCATGCCTTCAGAACTCCAAATAACATTACCATTCAACCGATTCAAGGCAACTACATTATTCTTTTCCCCTCCCGGTGTTACATACAGAACATCTCCGTCGATCACCACCGTCTCGGTTACACCCCACTGGATGTTTTTTCCATCAAAATCTCTAAAGACATTTTTTCGCCATTTTTCGTTTCCGTTGTTGGCATCCATACAGACCAACTCTCCCATTCCGCTGTACATGTACATCAAATCGCCATCCACTACAATAGATGAACGTGAACCGGGATAGCTTTCTGTAAATTCCTTACCATATTTTACCTTCCATTTCAGTTTTCCGTCCTGCGAAAGCACATAAATGTAACCCTCGCCGTCAATCATGGTGGCAATATAAATCTGGTCGTTAGCAAATACCGGTGAAGAATGTCCTTCTCCCAGTTCTTCAAACGACCATAAAATCTGCGGTCCATCGATTGGCCACTCTTTCAGAAGTCCGCTTTCGTGATAAGTTCCGTTATCGCCTCCCCGCCAAACGGTGGGTTCCTGTGCTTGTGAAAAAGTTACTCCGAGAATCAAAACGAGTGAAGTTAACAATGCTTTCATAATCATGACTTTTATACAATTTTGGTTCCTAAAAATAGAATCATTTCGGCAGTCAGACAATGCCGGAATGTAATTTATCTTCGCTCTAAACAAGCCAAAAAGAAAGGATTAAGAATCAAGATGTTTTGAAATAGCTTCGAGATAAGCAGTGAGTGGATACAGCTTTTCATCGTACCACAACGATGCAAAATACAAACCAATGGGAGCTGATGACAAACCTTTTTCAATAAACATTTTATCAAGCCAACCAAAACCCTTGTGGACTGCTTCCCTTTGATCCGTTTTAGTCAATGCTGCGGCGGCGAGCGCTGTTTCTTCTATCGTACCTGAAATATTTTTGGCACCTCCCCAACTTCCATCCTGATTTTGAACTTTGACTAGAAAATCTTCTCCTTTTGCAATCATTCCCTGAAGTTGATGTTTTGTTTCATTGTCGAAATACGGAAGCGAATCTTTCAGATAGTTAATCACACGGGCCGTTCCGTAAACAGGATTCTCGTGTTTACTTACTTTCTGATTTCCAAACCAAAGCGGCAACCACGAACCGTCATCTTTTTGGTGCTTTAATAGAAAAAGGAGAGCACGCTCGATAGATTTATTCAGTTTTTTCTGAAAAGCAACACTCTCTTTTTTGTAGTTACCTGCCACTGTTGCCAATGCCAAAACACAATGACCAGTTAAGTCGGCACAACTCTGATCGAAGGGAAGTTTCCCCCACCCTTTTGAAAAAGTTGGAAAGCCGCCATCCGAGTTTTGAAGCTGAAATAACCAATTTGTCCCTGCAAGAATTTCTGTTTTAATTTTCTCAGCCTCATTCAATCGCATCAATGCCAGCATGGCCCCGGGAGTGTCATCACAATCAGGTACCGAACCTGAATAGTTGGTCCAGCCCCAACCACCAGGAGAAGTTCCGTTAAAAGGGTGAACAATTTTATTTTGAACCGTTTTTAAATGCTTTGTCAGACCAACCTGCTTTTCGGAGTTTAAAACCTTGCTTAATCTTCCCCCAAGTGCTTTAATACTTAAAGTTGTTACCCAAGTCGACAGATCGACATCGTTGGGCCAGCCGCCGTCTTCTCGTTGCGTCCGTTTTAGGAATTCAACACCTTTTTCAACCACATCCATATTTCTGTAACCAGCATTGATCAAACTCAGCGCCACAAAAGCTGTTAAAGGAATAGCTTCGAGAAAACCACCGCTTTCAGGAAGTGATTTTTGCAAAAGTTTGAGTGCCTTTTTCTCTGCTCCGGTACGAATCGACCGAGCTATTTTCCCTGATTTTTTCTGTTTGAAAATAACTATTCCCACTGCAATCAATGCAGGAATAGCGTAACTAACTACACTTAAATTGAGCAAGCGGTAAAACTTCTGAGGTAGCAAGGACAATTCAAAAGGAAGTTGTGGAATTTTCTCATAGGCATTTTTTTCGGGAATTCCGCACAACGCACACATGGTTAGGATAGGCACCGAGAAAGTGTAATCTTTTTTGTAGTGTCCCAGGATAGCAGCCGCCACATCTCCGGTGGTTAAATCAATATTATTAGCTTTTAAATAGACAGCCACCTGATCCTGAAGCAATTTTATTTCCTGCTTTTCTGAATACAAATTGAGAGCTGCGTATACTAAAAGTGAGGTAGAAATATTTGAAGGACTTTCAGACGTATCACCAAAACCTCCATCTCTATTCGAATTCTTAAGGAGCCATTTCAGTCCTTTCTCTATTTCTGATTTGTTTTCTTCCGAATTGTGAAAATGAAGCGCCGCCACCGCCACCGCCACACCCAGCGCACTTGAAGATAGTTGCCCGGTCCAAAAACCTTCGTCATTCATCTCGTTCAGAAGAATGTCGCTCAATTCGTTAAACCGTATTTCAAGTTCACTTTTCATCCTTAATCATTTATCATTAATCATTTATCCTTAATCCCTGACAAGGCTTCCCAGTGCCAGCAATCCATAAAAAGTGTATTCCAGATCACATGTTTGATCACCGTCACCCGAAAGAAAAGCTCCTCCGTTGAAATTATCCTGGATAAAACCAAGAGTAGCCGGTTTCAATAACCGCAGATCAGCCATTGTTTCTGATAAAGCAAACAGTGCCACTCCCGTCGAAAGCATGTCTGCATTCTTTACATTTTGAAAAGCCTTGAAACCTCCATTTTCGAGCGCAAAATTCAAAATATGTTGTTTCTGTTTATCATATTTTAATCCCAGCTTTTTTCTTGCATATAACAATGCAGCCACTAAACTACAAGGAAAATCAGACTTTGGCTTATAAAAGAACAAACCAATTCGAGCCAGAAAATAATAGAACTGTTTTCTTTTGCCAATTGCATCAAAAACCAACGTAAACAGAAAAAAACGATACGACAAATGAATGTTCTTACCTTGCCGGTAAAAAAGTTTTAACAGCTTCGGAGCTGAGACTTCCGGCGCATCTGTCTCAATATCAGACCGAATCAACAACAAAGCCATTTGTTCCACTACCCCCAGTTTATCCGGATTCTGTTTTTTAATAAATTCTTTAAGATTATCCAATAATGTTGTTTGACCAACCCCTTGTGCCAGCCACGAGCCAAAAAGCGAATAATAAAGATCGGGAGTTCCGGCACGGTCAGTAAATCCTCCTTTTTTGTCCTGCGATTGAGTTAGAAATTCAACAACCTCTTGTTGTGCCTGCTGATCCAGAACCTCAAAACCATTTTTTAAATAAGTTATCAGCAAACGATGAACGGGAATGTTCCTATCAGTTTGCATCTGCAGCAAGCGGTTTAAAAATTTTTCCCAATACGCCGTATAAACTTAGTCTCAAACGTGAATTATCCAATTTATCGAGTTCGGAATAGCAATGTCCAACATATTCATCCAAGATAGTTTGAGCTTTTATATCCAGCTGTCTTTCTAATATCTTTTCTCTGAAAATCCCCATGTCACTTAACTTACCTGAGTACTGTTCATTTAACAAGGCAATCAGGAAAGGATAATCTTTTATTTTCTCCTCATTGCGTTCTTCCCTGAACTCATTCAGATCATCACGGATTTGATATGAAATTCCAAAATAATCAGCGAACTGCTCCAATATCTTTATTTCCGAATCAGGAGCTTCTCCTAAAACAGCTCCCAGCACAAGTGCCACTTTTATTGCTTCCCCAGTTTTCAGCTGAAACATCTGCAGCGTTTCATCAACATTCGGGATATTCTTACCGGTATGAAAAAGTATATCCGATCCCTGTCCCCTGGTCAATTGCAGATGCGACTGGGAAACACTTAATAAAGCGCGAGCGATCATTTTTCCATCTACAGGTAATTCTGAAAGCAACTGATACCCTTTCCCGATCAGGTAATCACCTGCATTAATAGCCTGCGGAATTCCGTATTTTTTATGAGCAGTTTCTGTTTCATAACGATAATCAGCTGCATCTTCAATATCATCGTGAATAAGTGACGCTTTATGAAAACATTCAATAATGAGGGAAAGTGAATGCTGAATTTCTGGTTTTACTTCTTTTGCATAGGCATTGTAACTCAATGCTGCGATTAGCGGACGCATTCGCTGACCGCCAACCTGTAAATATTCCCGGCCTAGTTTTTCTGTTTGGCCCGGAGTTCCAAAGTACTTATCGAGCGTACCATTCGCAAAGAAATTATTCAATTCAAGTTTCAGATTACTTGACGAAATAGGTTGCATTTCGATATTCTCACTGTATGCCCGAATTTCATCGTACAACCACTTCGTATCGATTTTTGTATTCTCGCAGCCATCATACATCAAAGGCAAACCGATCACCGGAACTGCTGCATTTTTTACGGCATCGAACGAACGTTGCAACACCGGCATGCAACTTACGCCAATCACTGCATCGATGGCACCTTCTTCCACCAAACCGATGGCTACCGTGGTTCCTTCGGCAACTAAGGTTGAATATCCCAGTTTTTCTGCTTCAACCAGAATATCATCAATCGGACAAGATTTGCAACCCGCGCAGATTAGACCCAGCTCATCGAATTCGGCCTGGCAACTGGTCGTATTTTTCAGGCACTGAGGCAACAACAACAAACGCCGGTTAAATGGTGTGGCTTCCACCGTTTTTCTCCAGGTTTCGTTGCCGATCAGTACAACCACAAAATCAATATATTCTTCCGATATTTCAAGTTTCTTCAACAGATCGATCGCCAGTTGTTCCATCGCGTCAAAAGGGGCAGGAGGCCGCAATCCAGCGGATTCAACCAGATGCCGGGTTTCCTTTCGTAATTTATTACGCAGGAACGACTCCTTTGGAACTTTTAATATGCGTTTCTTCCTGTTCATTTTATCCGTAGGCTCCCAATCCAAAAAAGGCGTGTTTTTTAGCAAAGCGGTATACCCAGCTTTTTTCCCGAACCGGCTTGGCGGAGCCATGACTCGAAACCGGATCCATTTCTTTCAAACGTACGGCTTCGTTTCCTCGTCCCGATGAATCACGGGCAGCATGTTTTTCCACTTTCTCAACCAGCCACTGCGGATGATCCATCACCACACAACCGGTGGTCAGATTCGGAATTTCAGCTTTAAATTCAGCCAGAAATTTCGAGTTTTTATAGATGTCCTGCAAATCTCCATCCGCTACATTATTAGTAGCAAACTGGATTACCGGACACGGTTCTATATCTCCCGATGCATTTACATGATGACTCAAACCCGAAGCAGCCGGACAAAGTCCCTTCCCGTTTTCATCCCAGTAGGCATCAATTATTGCTATCTTATATTTAGTCCTTGCATCAACCAGAAAATTACGAACTTGCTGAATTTCTTCTTTTGAGAGTGCCAGTTCAACAGAAGCATCCTTTCCTACCGGACGATAAATATAATACCAAAGATACAGGACACCCCGATCGATCAAAGAGTTGATAAATTCTTCTGAAAAAGCTAAATCGATATTTGATTTGCATATACTCATGGCCACACCGGTAATCAGTCCGGCTTTGGTTGAATGATCAATGGCAGCCTGTGCTTTTTCATATACATTTGAACCACCACGCCTAACATCAGCTACCTGTTCATCGCCTTCAAAACTGATTAGTGGAGTAACATTGGCAAGTTTCCGCAGTTCTTCGGCTACCGATTCTGTCAGTAAAGTTCCATTCGTAAAAAGTTGAAAATAACAATCCGAATGTTTACGAAACACCTCAAACAAAGGTTTATACATCAGCGGTTCTCCACCGAGAATCCCAAAAAAATACGAACCCTTTTCTTTTGATTGAGTAATGATTTTATCCAGCATCTCCGGCGACATCCGAGCATTTTTCTTTTTCCCGGTCACCCAGCATCCCTGGCAATTCAGGTTACAATCGTCGGTTACTGAAATAAAATGAAAAGCCGGAAAAAACTCCCCTTTTTTTAATCGTTTTTGAAAACGGGACAGACCAATGGCTCCTTTTATTCCCATGTTGTACACAAACTTGTACATACATTTTTTATCTGTTTTAAAGAGAAACTGTTGTATCATTTCTGTTCGTTGGCTCTTTTTTTCAATTCCTCAATGGCTTTACGCTTTTCTTCTTCGGCCAGTTGCATCATGTCCTGTCTGAAAATATTCCTACGGTTGCTGTTTCGTTCATTCAACATTACAAACAAGCCACCTTGTGTTTGGGTTGCAGGTTTAACTTCTTCCGTTCCTGGTTCCGCACCCGAGAGAACTGAATTTTCCTTTAACCGCGGGAATATAATTGCTGAAGTTGGACAGGTACGTCCACAAGCCGGACAGTTATTTTTACAGTTCAAAGGCTCTACCACTTCCAGACTTTTTTTGCTGAACTGGTAAACTCCGAATACACAGAATCGTGCACATTTCCCGCAATAAATACACCGCGATTCTTCAATGACCGGATACCAGGCAGGAACTTCAAGGTTGTTCTTTAAAAACTCGTAAACCGGATTTTCCGATTTCGTTTGTTTGTCGATTTCTTCTCCAATCTCAGCCACACTCTTCTCCCGATAATTAACTACCTCATAATTTTCCATCTCAATTTTATTCTGACGGAACATATTACTGATGGCACGCGGATAGCAGGCAACAATCGTTTTCTGTTCGTATTTCGAATTGATTTCTGCCAACTTTTCGTTTTCATTCACCGTGAATGCACACAAATCCTGCAATTCAACCACATCGGTTTCAGCCTGTTGCATAACTCCGGCTATCTCGTTTTGTTTTTGTTCAGAAATAATTCCGGCGGTACATCTGCAATATATCAGAACATTTTTCTTCATGAAGAGCTAATTAAGCGAAATTCCTTTCAAACTAAAAATAATCGGGATAAATAACGGTTTCAATGGGTCGAAAAGCAATTATTTTGCTTCTGCAATTATAGCTGAATTTTCTTTCACCATTTGAATAATCCGCCCCAAAATCGTTTCCAAATCTTCTGCATCTAAATCAAAAACCGGGGCATTAGTAATATCAAATTTCTGTTGAAGCTCTTTCAAAAGTTCCTTTCGGAAAGAAGCGATTATCTGCACGTTATTGCTTTGCAACAAAGTGGCAAAAGCTGCAGCCCAGCCATCACCTTTGTTTTCCATTTTACCGATCTCATCCACTACAACTATTGATTGACGAACGGTTGCAAGTATTTCTTTGCCGATTGGAAAAACTTCGGTGTTGATTGAATATTTGCCAACACGATGAGAACCGGAAGCATTCTTTCGAAGAAATTCAAATCGCCTGCCGGTTTCAATTTCAACAAAATCATAACCAACCGTTTCATCCTTTTCCACTATCCTTTCCTGATAAAATCCCCCCACTTTTATTCTATCTTTCTGAAATTGCTGAATCAGCTTTTTTAAAACCATGGTTTTACCAGAACCAATCTCGCCTGTGAGAATAATCAGTTTTGTCTGCACTTTACCGGTTCTTATTTGTTGCAACCGAAAGTCAGCAAATGCCATAATCTGCTGAACAAAAAGGAAGGGGTCTTTTATTACGGTTTTAAAATCGGGGGTATGAGCGATCATCATCGGCAAACTTTCCACCGAAAGCTCCAAAGCAAGTGGTAGCTGTTTAAAATAACTACGCGAGAAGTATTTTCTGATTTTGGGATTATATAACTCGGTGCCCAAAACAGTAAAACCCATAATCAAAATAATCGCCCGCAGGTTCATCTCCACTCCGATTAAAATCGCATCCAGTGTTGTTTTTTGTTCGCTTTGCAAACGGGTAAAAACAAAAGCGGTAACAAGTGTGATCAAAATAAAGAATATCCAAAGCCTTGGCCGAACCAGTTGCCGCAACGCTCTTTTATAGCGTATAGCCCATGTACTTGCAATAGCAACAACAAGAATCACCCAAACTCCGAACGGAATGCGATCAACCAAAAACAAGGGTATTACCAAGGAAATCATATCAAAGGATAACCATGTAAACGAATAACGAAAGTTGACTTTTTTACGACTGGTTGAAACCGGTTCTTTTTGTTCATTGACATCGGCAAGTAAAAGTTGATTTTCGTTAATGTGTCGTCCTGTTCTGATACCGATCCAGGCAGCCACTGCTCCAAACAGTGCGTACAATGCAAGCAAAATCAAAATGGGTGTCCATACAGCATCAAAACGAAGTCCCAGTTCTTTTTCGGCATAAATCATCAGGTTTTTATAAACTTCCACAATATTATAACCGTAAAAAATTATGTAGTTGAAGATTTTTTGAAACAGGTTCCAGCTCATAGCCAACACAGAACCA
>Ga0116152_10005042_pt1 | contig 10329 bp, 7 predicted proteins | sample AD_UKC119_MetaG_FD_89894 | JGI IMG/M metagenome (GOLD analysis project Ga0116152, IMG submission 89894) | Active sludge microbial communities of municipal wastewater-treating anaerobic digesters from Hong Kong - AD_UKC119_MetaG | ecosystem: Engineered > Bioreactor > Anaerobic > Digestate...
GATTTGGTGTACATTTTTGCCGGAGGAGAGTTACCCACTGATTTCTTGAAAAATGCAGGAATTCAGATTACAACAAAGTTTGGTGAAGCCATTCTTAAACACTAACAGATTAAAACCGGATGATAAGGAGCCTGAAATACATGATATTGCTGTTCACTGTTTTTGCTATGAATCAGCATATTTATGCCCAGATTTCACCCGGCGACCTAACTCAAGCACACGCCAATCTGGAAGGCTTGACTAACTGTACTAAATGCCATGTGTTGGGTGAAAAGGAAACGACTTCAAAATGTTTGGCCTGTCATACTGAGATTAAATCTCTGATCGATCAAAATAAAGGTTATCATGCTTCCGAAGAAGTAAAAGGTAAAAGGTGTGCCGAGTGTCATGGCGAACATTTTGGCCGTGATTTTAAAATCGTTCGTTTCGACGAGGATAAATTTGATCATAACCTGGCTGGTTTCAAACTGGAAGGGAAACATGCTACTTTAAAATGCAACGATTGCCACAAACCTGATTTGATTGTAAAACAGGTTTCTCAGAAAAAAGAGGCTCATACTTTTCTTGGTATGGGAACTGAATGCTTGTCATGCCATGTGGATGTACATCAAAATACACTTTCTAAAAACTGTACGTCCTGTCATAACCAGAATGCATTTAAACCGGCAACCGGATTCGATCACTCAAAAACGGATTTCAAACTGATTGGCAAACATCAGCAGGTTGACTGTGCCAAATGCCATATTAAAACCGTGAAGAATGGGAAAGAATTTCAGGAATTTGCGGGTGTAGCTTTTGTAAACTGTACCAGTTGTCATGAAGATGTTCACCAAAATAAATTCGGGAATGACTGCACCAAATGCCACAACGAATTCTCGTTTAAAACTGCCAATACAAGTAGTAACTTTAATCACACTCAAACCGATTATCCGCTACTTGGAATGCACCTGAAAGTAGATTGTAAGGAGTGCCATACCAGTGGAAATTATACCAAAACGATCCGCTTTAAAAAATGTACTGACTGCCATAGCGATTATCACGAAGGCCAGTTCCGGAAAAATGGTGTTTCGCCCGACTGCAGCGAGTGTCATACAGTAAACGGTTTCACTACTTCTTCATTTACACTGGAAAAACACAATCAAACTGAATTCGCGTTGGAAGGTGCACACATGGCCACACCGTGTCTGGCTTGCCACAAAACGGGAGAGAAGTGGAATTTCAGTGTTCCTGATCATCGTTGTATCGATTGTCACGAAAATATCCATAAAAACGTAATGGATGACAAGTACATGCCTCAATCGGATTGTAAATCCTGTCATTCAGTAGAAACCTGGAACCAAGTTTCATTTGATCATAATCTTACCAAATTTCAGCTGCTGGGAAAACATGCGCAGGCAACCTGTCGCGAGTGTCATTTCAAGGAAGCTGACGGCGCAGTAAAACAACAATTTGCCAACCTGGCATCGAGTTGCGAAAACTGTCACGAAGACACCCATTTCAAGCAATTTGAAGTACTCGGAAAAAATGATTGCGGGCGTTGCCACACTTTTAATAACTGGTCGCCAGATAAATTCAATCATGATAATGCGCGGTTCAAACTCGATGGGAAACACCAGGGCCTGCAATGTATTGCGTGCCACAAAACCACCGACCATCTGATCCGGAACTATGTAGTTTACAAATTTGAAGATATATCATGCGCAAGTTGTCATTAATATTAAGCCTGTTGTTTTGGGGGCTAATGCTCAGTGCCCAGGATAATCCACACGGAGATAAATTATCTTTCGATTGTCTGGATTGCCACACAACAGAAGGATGGACTTTTTCGGCTACCACTGCGAAGTTTGATCACAATAAGACCTCTTTTAAACTGGAAGGCCAGCATCGGTTCACCGACTGCAAAGACTGCCATACCACGCTGGTATTCTCTGACGCTCAAACCACATGTGTAAGTTGTCACACCGACATGCATAACAGTACGGTTGGTTTGGACTGCGCGCGTTGTCATGACCCAAATTCCTGGCTTGTATCAAATATTACTGAAATTCATCAGGCAAGTCGCTTCCCTTTATTAGGTGCGCATAATACAGCCGATTGTGCTTCTTGTCATACCTCGGCATCCAGACTTGAATTTCAACCTCTGGGAGTGGAATGCGTGGACTGTCATTTGCCAGATTACCAGGCTACTGCCAATCCAAATCACCAGCAGGCAGGATTATCAACTGATTGTATCGAATGTCACAAGATTGATGCATTTTCGTGGAGTTCACAAGGATTTAATCATGATTTCTTCCCTCTTACAAAGGGTCATGGAATGATTGATTGTGCAACCTGTCACACTTCAGGAGTTTTCGAACCCATTTCCCCTGACTGTTTCAGTTGCCATCAGAGTGATTTTGCAGCTGCTACCAATCCATCTCATCAGAATGCAGGTTTTACAACTACTTGTACCGATTGTCATACAACTGATCCTGATTGGAAACCGGCCAAATTTGACATTCATGACGAGTTTTATTTCCCGATTTATTCAGGAGCTCACCGTGGTGAATGGGAGAATTGTACAGCTTGTCACACTCAACCTGAATCGTATGCTACTTTTTCTTGTACAACATGCCATGAACACAACCAAAGTGAAATGGATAACGAACACCGTGGAATTAGTGGCTATTCATACAATAGTCAGGCATGTTATGCCTGTCATCCGGCAGGAAGTGGAGAAGGTGCTTTTAACCATGATGCAACCGGATTTCCTTTAAAAGGGGCACATACCAGTACAAATTGTCTGAGTTGCCACACCAATGGTTATGCAGGAACATCAAACGCCTGTGCCAGTTGTCATACGAGTAATTATAATCAGGCAGCTAATCCAAATCATATAAGCGCAGGTATTTCAACCGAGTGTCAAACCTGTCATACAGAAACAGGATGGATTCCTTCGCAATTTGATCATTTGGTTACTACCGGATTTGGATTAATTGGAGGTCATTCAGGGAAACAATGTGCAGAATGCCACATTGGAACTACTTCTGCTGCGAGTCCCGAATGCATCAGCTGTCACCAGGCAAATTACAACAGTGCACCAAACCATCTTGTGCAGAATTATCCTACACAATGTTTGAATTGTCATACCGTAAATAGCTGGGATGCGGCTAATTTTGATCACAATGCGACTAACTTTCCGTTAACCGGTGCACATATTGCAACCGAATGTTCTGCCTGCCATACGAATGGATATGCCGGAACGCCAATGAATTGCAGTGCCTGTCATACTGATAATTATAATGCAGCTCAGAATCCGGTACACACTACTGCCGGAATATCTACCGATTGTGAAACATGTCACACCACTTCAGTCTGGATACCATCGCAATTTGATCACCTGGTTACTACAGGATTTGAGTTAAGTGGGGGGCATTCAGGGAAACAGTGTGCTGAGTGCCACATTGGAACCACCACAGCTGCCAGTCCGGAATGTATTAGTTGCCACCAGGCCAATTACAATAGTGCACCAAACCATCTGGCACAAAATTATCCAACTCAGTGTTTGACTTGCCATACGGTAAATAGCTGGGATGCAGCCAATTTCGATCACAATGCAACTAATTTCCCGTTAAGCGGTGCACATATTTCAACCGAATGTTCGGCCTGTCACACAAACGGATACGTAGGAACGTCTATGTTGTGCAGTTCCTGTCACACGAATAATTATAATTCGACTTCCAATCCATCGCACAGTTCTCTAGGATTATCAAACAGCTGTGACTTGTGTCATACCACAAATCCGGGATGGGAACCTGCAAAATTTCCAAATCACAACGATTATTATGCTTTGAATGGTGCGCACTTAACCATTTCAAATAATTGTTATTTGTGTCATAACGGGAATTACGTCAGCACACCGAATAGTTGTTACGGATGCCATTCTGCCGATTATAACAATACCAAAGATCCGGCACACGCTGCCGCAGGCTTCCCAACTGACTGCGACGCCTGTCACACCGAGAACGCTTGGTCATCAGCAACTTTCGATCATGATGGACAATATTTTCCAATATATAGTGGCAAACACAGTGGTACCTGGAATTCTTGTGCTACCTGTCATACCGACAATACAAACTATGCTGTTTTTACCTGTATTTCTTGTCATGAACATAGTCAGGCGAACACTGATGGACATCATGGTGATGTAAATAATTATGTCTATTCAGCCACCAGTTGTTATACTTGTCACCCCGATGGAAGAGATTAGACAAATGAAATATAGAAATCTTTTGATTCTGCTTTTGCTTGTTTGCTGGAGTTCCTTCAGAAGTCAGGCACAGGAAAGCAGTGATGTCGTGGCAGGAGCAGTATCTTACATTTCCGGAACCAGTATTTATGTGAAGTTTGAATCAACCGAAGGAATTGAGAATGGAGATACTTTATTTATCCGTGCGGATGAGAAATTAATTCCTGTTTTGCTGGTTCAGCATCACTCTTCCATATCCTGTCTTTGTACTTCTGTCAACGATCAGGTCGTTCAGGTTGATGATGTAATTCTTCATAAAGTAAAAAAGAAGCAGGCTCAGGAAGTCATTCCTGAAGTACAGGATACACCGGATAAAGATTTAAATCAGCAGATAATTACCACACGTGAGCAAATCTCACAACAAAAGAATTTGCAGGATTTTTCGGGGCGATTATCGGTTTCTTCCTATTCCAACTTTTCCAATCAGGGAACTGATTCGCATCGTTTCAGATATACTTTTTCTTCGATCCTATCGAATGTTGGTAACTCAAAATTATCCCTCGAAACTTATTTGTCATTTACTCACAAATTGAATGAGTGGGATGTAATTAAAGAGAATCTGAATAACGGGTTAAAAGTTTATGACCTGTCGTTAAAATACGAAGTAAATGAAAAAAGTGCTGTGTGGCTTGGACGAACCATCAACCCGAATGTTGCAAACGTGGGAGCCGTTGATGGTGTGATGTTTGAATATGGATTTGGAAACATGTTTGCCGGTTTGGTAGCGGGTTCACGTCCCGATTATGAAGACTATGGATTCAATTTTAATTTATTCGAGTACGGTGCCTATTTCGGGCACGGTCAGAAAGTAAAAAACGGTTTTGTTAAAACCAGCCTTGCATTTTTTGAGCAGCGAAACAAAGGAAGCATCGACCGCCGTTTTGTGTATTTTCAGCACACCAATTCAATCGTAAAGAATCTGACTTTGTTTTCATCGCTCGAACTCGATTTGTATAAGCTTGAAAATGGAATCCCGTCAAATTCGGTGAGCCTGACTGGATTGTATTTAAGTTTGAATTACCGGGCTTCAAAAAAATTGTCTTTGTCGGGTTCGTATGATAACCGTAGAAATGTGATCTACTACGAAACTTTCAGAAATTATGCCGACGAGATTTTACAGCAGGCCAGCCGGCAGGGAATCAGGCTTCGGGTGAATTACCGACCGGTAAATTACTGGCTGGTTGGTCTGACAGGAAGTACGCGATTTTCAGAAAACGATCCGCGCCCTACAAGAACAGCAAATGGATTTGTAACCTGGTCAAAAGTTCCGGGAATTGATGCCTCGTTTAATATTTCGGCCAATTTGATGCAAACGGCTTATCTCGACGGGCAGATTTACGGAGCAAGATTATCGAAAGATTTTTTCAAAGGTAAAATGTATACAACCTTGTATTATCGCCGGGTGAATTTTAAATACACTAACACGGTTACTGAGTTGATACAGAATATTGGTGAAATTGATTTTTCATATCAGTTCAACAAAAGTTTTTACCTGTCTGTTAATTATGAAGCAACCTTTCAGCAGAAAGAATGGTTTAACCGATTATATTTGAACCTGAAATATAGATTTTAAATGAAACTTAAATAAATGATTATGTACAAATTGAGAATTCTATTATTTGTGATTTTAGTGGGGGGATTTTCTTCGTGTGTTCAAAATAAAAATCCGCAGCAGGCGCAGAGTGTGATTCAACCCAACCAGAAAGTATTCGAAGTAACCGATGTCATTCAGGGAAATTCTTATACATATTTGAAAGTGAAAGAAAATATGATGGATCGCTGGGTGGCTGTGAGCAAACAGGATGTGAATAAAGGTGATGTATATTATTACGACAGCGCTTTGCAAATGAACGACTTTCACAGTAAAGAGATCGACCGTACTTTCGATGAGATCTATTTCGTAAACCAGATTAGCAAAACTCCTCTGGCATCTGCTCCGGCAGCTATGGGTGGCAGTTCAACGGAAGGTGGCGCTATGTCGGCTCATTCGGGTAAAGTGGCTGCTTCAGATGCTGAAGTTGAAATTGCCAAACCCGAAGGTGAACTTACGATTGCTGATGTATATTCTAACAGGAATGATTATGCTGGAAAAGAGTTTGAAATTCGTGGAGCAGTGGTAAAAGTGAATAATCAGGTGATGGGTAAAAACTGGGTTCATATCCAGGATGGAACTGCCGATGGTGGTAATTTTGATCTGACAATTACAACCCAGGCTGATGTGAAAGTGGGAGACGAAGTAACCTTTAAAGGCAAACTTACTCTGAACAAAGACTTTGGAGCAGGTTATTCTTACGATGTAATTATGGAAGATGGAGAGCTGATAACAAAGAAAGTTTCTTAAATCTTATTTTGGCTCCATTCAAAATCCATTTCCATTCAGGATTAAATGAAATTCATATCTTTGTATCTAACTATTTAGATACTTGAAATGGAATTCAAAAAACTTGAAATAAAAGAAGACGGCAGCTGGCTGCAACGAAAGATCAGGAATCCACATACGCGAAAAACAGCGATCTACATGTTAATCGGGGCAGTTGCCGGCTTTTTGTTTTATTATTTTACTGAAGGAATGCACATGGATGTAATACCTCGCGGCGAAGTGGTGCAAAGTATTCTGGTGGGTACTTTTTTAGGTTTTTTTATTACGAACAGTCCTTGTGCCAAAGGGCACTGTTAATTTCTGATATTTTATCTTTCCCTTTTGCCGATGTACCTCATTCGGCTAAAATCTTTTTTGTGATTCAGGTAAAACGAACTGGTTGGTTTTTGTAATTTTATTTGAAAATCGAATACTTGTTACTTATCAAGCCTAAATTTTACCAGCATGCAAAAGTTCATTTATATCATCGGAATTCTTTTGGCATTATTATCCTGTCAACCACAAACAAAACAACCTGAGAAAGACAAGGCAACATTGAAACACGACCAGAAAATGGAGTGGTGGAGAGATGCCCGTTTTGGAATGTTTATTCACTGGGGCTTGTATGCCGAACCGGCTGGTGAGTGGAAAGGTGAACGAATTCCCGGAATCAGTGAGTGGATTATGAACAACGCTAAAATCCCTGTAAAAGAATATGAGAAACTGGCTGAAACTTTCAATCCGGTAAAATTTAACGCCGAAGAATGGGTAAAGCTGGCAAAGTATGCTGGAATGAAATACATTGTTATCACCTCGAAACATCACGATGGTTTTGCTATGTTTCAGTCGAAAGCAAGTAAATACAACATTGTGGATGCCACACCTTTTGACCGTGATCCACTGAAGGAACTGGCCGAAGCCTGCAAAAAATACGACATGCGGTTGGGGTTTTATTATTCTCAGGCACAGGACTGGCACGAACCCGGTGGTACGTTTCGAAACAGTGATAAAGGAGTGCCGCACTGGGATCCGGAAATGAAAAGGGACTCGCTGATGAATTATATTAACGGAAAGGCCTTGCCGCAGGTAAAAGAATTACTTGAAAATTACGGTGGCCTTGATATTCTTTGGTGGGATACACCGTGGGGCATGACTGAAGAAGCGGCTCAAACTTTGCAGAATGAGGTGAATAATTATCCTGATTTGATTACAAACAATCGTTTGTATGGCCCTTGGCCTGGCGATTTTTCTACTCCCGAACAACACGTTCCGCCAACCGGGCTTGATTACGACTGGGAAGTGTGTATGACCATGAACACAAGCTGGGGTTATAAATGGTACGATAATAAATGGAAATCAGGGGAAGACCTGGTAAAGATGTTGGTAGATATTGCAAGTAAGGGAGGCAATCTACTGTTGAATGTCGGACCCACCGCTGAGGGTAAGATTCCGGAACCAAGTATTGAACGCCTAAAAGAAATTGGGGGGTGGATGCAACTTAACGGAGAATCCATTTACGGAACTTCTGCAAGCCCTTTCTTTAAATTACCATGGGGGCGCTGCACGGTTAAAAAAGTGAAAGGCGGAACCAATTATTATCTGCATGTTTTCGATTGGCCTAAAAATGGTATGCTAACCGTTCCTGGATTTAAAGCCAAAGTCCAGGATGTTTACCTGCTTTCCAATCCAGGTCAGCATTTTGCCTGGAAGTACGACGGAGACGATGTGAACATTCATGCTCCATCAGTAATTTTTAACGAGATCAACACAGTTGTAGTTGTTAAAACCCGAGGTCCGGTGGAAGTGATCAGTAATATGCCACAATTAAAAGAGGGAAGTATTCTGCTGCCTGCTGATTTTGCAGATATTCACAACCCGGGCTACGGTGAACACGCTGTGGTAAAAGGTTCAGGAGAAAAGTCGATGATAACAAACTGGGTTGATGCTAATGCGAGAGTTGAATGGATGTTCAATGCGTCGGAAGCCGGAACGTACAAGTTGGAAGCCTTGGTTAGAGCCGATGAGCCCAATAGGTTGAATATAGTATTTGGTTCTGTAAATCAGCCTGCTGAAATTCAGGCAACCGGCGAGAATTTTGATGTGATTAGTCTTGGAGAAATAGAAATCAGCGAAGCAGGTGATCAGGTAATTGCTTTGACACCCATGGCTGGCCAGTGGAAAAATGTCGAACTGATGTACCTGGACTTAATAAAGCAATAAAAAAACCGCCCCTTTTTCAAAGGACGGTTTCGTGCAGTTTTAACTATTTATTCAATTCCACAAAATATTTGTAGAAAAGTGGAATAGTCCGAATTCCATTGAAGAACTGTTCCAGCGGATAGTTCTCGTTGGGTGAGTGGATGGCATCCGATTCAAGACCAAATCCCATCAATACTGATTTAATTCCCAGTATCTGTTCAAAAGCTGAAATAATTGGAATACTTCCGCCTGAACGAACCGGTACCGGTTGTTTGCCATACACATCGGTATAAGCTTTTTCAGCTGCCTGGTATGCCGAAATATCGATCGGACAAACATAACCGGGGCCTCCGTGAAGCGAAGTTACTTCTACTTTCACCGATTTTGGGGCGATGCTTTCAAAGTGCTCTTTAAAAAGAACGGCAATCTTTTCATGGTCCTGGTTAGGTACCAATCGCGATGATATTTTGGCAAATGCCTTTGATGGCAGTACTGTTTTTGCACCTTCTCCGGTGTAACCACCCCAAATTCCACACACATCAAACGAAGGGCGGATTCCGGTGTGCTCGCTTGGAGAGTAACCTTTTTCACCGGTCAGCTCTTCCACGTTGATAGCTTTTTTGTATCCTTCCACATCAAAAGGGGCTTTTGCCAACAATGCTCTTTCTTCTGCAGAAACTTCAAGTACATCGTCGTAAAAACCAGGGATGGTAATTCGTCCGTTCTCATCCACCATCTTTGTTATCATTGATGACAGGACGTTAATTGGATTGGCAACCGCACCACCAAACAAACCTGAATGCAGGTCACGGCTGGGGCCGGTAACTTCTACCTGCCAATAAGCCAGTCCACGTAAACCTGTGGTGATGGATGGTATATCGGGAGCTATCATCGAAGTATCGGAAACCAGGATTACATCAGCTTTCAGCATTTCCTTGTTTTCTTCACACCATGCCGGAAGATTGGGAGATCCTACTTCTTCTTCACCCTCGATCATGAATTTTACATTGCAGGGTAGCGTGTTGGTTTTCACCATCAGCTCAAAAGCTTTGGCATGCATCATACTCTGACCTTTGTCGTCGTCGGCACCGCGTGCCCAGATTTTACCATCACGGATTTCCGGTTCAAATGGATCTGAAGTCCATTTTTCAATCGGGTCAACCGGCATCACATCCATGTGGGCGTAAACAAGTACGGTTGGAAGTGCCGGATCAATGATCTTTTCACCATAAGTAACCGGATTGCCTTTGGTTTCATATATTTCTGCTTTGTCGGCACCAGCCGAAAGAAGGATGTTCTTCCAATATTCGGCGGCTTTATACATGTCTGATTTGTGACTCTTGATAGAACTGATCGAAGGAATCCGGATGAGTCCAAATAATTCCTCCAGAAAACGGTCTTTGTTTTCTTCAATGTATGTATTGATATTTTTCATAATAGTGCAATTATTTTGACGGAAAATAGGGTTTATTCAGAAGATAAA
>Ga0116152_10005044_pt1 | contig 10327 bp, 7 predicted proteins | sample AD_UKC119_MetaG_FD_89894 | JGI IMG/M metagenome (GOLD analysis project Ga0116152, IMG submission 89894) | Active sludge microbial communities of municipal wastewater-treating anaerobic digesters from Hong Kong - AD_UKC119_MetaG | ecosystem: Engineered > Bioreactor > Anaerobic > Digestate...
AATAGAACTAACATTCAAAAAATTAAAACAAAACTTTCAACTTCACTTTTTCTATTCGGATACAGAAAACGGAATCAAAACACAAATATGGTGTACTTTAATTGCTCATTTATTGTTTACTGTACTAATGGTCAAATCAAAAAGTGAAAAAGCGTTTTCAACAATCGCAGCATTGATACGAATCCATTTAATAAGTCACTTAGACATAATGTGGGTTATTACTGAAGCAAGAAGAGGCTATCACAAGCAGATCAAAACAAAAAACAAAAGTCCTTCAGATATACAAATGTCCCTTTTTTAAGGGAGGTAGGTTTTAAAAAAACTGCATTTACAAAATTTTACTTACTGTTATTCAATAACTTAAAAGATATTTTGCAATTTTTTTCAATTTAGTCGGTTGATAGTGAAAAAAAATGTATACTTGCAGTCACAAATTAAATATAACCCTGTCCGAAAAACAGGGGGTTGAACCAGCAGAATAAATAAAAATATCAAATTAAAATAATCCCAAACTAAAAAGTAAATCTAAATGAAAAAAAAATTTTTAAAGCATTGCTTAATTTCAATGATGTTGTATTTTGCATTTATTCAATTTATTTACGGACAGGATACTATTCCAGAATATTATGACCCAACTGGGATCATTTGGGTCGTTCCAAAGAGAGCGGATGCATTTCCAATCAATGGTATTCAAACAGGAAACTCTGGACTTAATTTTGGATTAGAATCTTATCATGTTATCGAATACAATTTTTTAGATTCTTTATACTTTACATCTGAACTAGATACAAATGGATTCGTAAAGAAAAAAGCAGTATATCAAATCCGTTTGCAAGAGGAATATGCTCATTGGGAAGTTAGCCTACTTGATTTATTACACTATTGTTATCCTGGATTTTTTGAAGATTTTGCTTTTCCATATTACAATCCACATAGTGATGGACAGACCATTACTACCGATAATGGTAGAATTATATTAGAGTTTGAAGGCTATTATTTTAATTCAACTCTTTTGCCACGTTCAAATACGAGATCAAATAATAAACCAATGAATCTAATATTAAAAAAATATGATATTAAATCCTATACATATCATGCATTTCCCCCATTTTCTGCAGAGGATACAAACTACAGATGGATTGACATAGTCTGTGGTTATCAAGATGCTTTAGCTTTGTACTATGATTTACTTAATATTAACTACTTATACGATTATATTAGTATAGCGAGATCTAAAAATTTTGGTGAAAATAATAATCCTTGTGGTCCTTTCAGTAGTCTATCCGATGAAAAAGAACCCCCTTTATCAATTTTTCCAAATCCTGCACAAGATGAGATTACTATATCAGGAGTAACACCGGAATCTATTATGATATATGATGTAATGGGGAAATTAGTTGTATCAGAATTTGATCCAGTGACGAATAAAGTCGATATTAAAAAGCTACCTAATGGCTTATATATCATAAAGATTAAAACAGTTGATGGAAAAATTTTCACAGATAAAATATTAAAACAATAGACACTTCGTGTAAAAAAACAATTTAAATTTAAACATATGAAAAAAACAATTTTATTATTAATTCTTTTTATGAGTTTTTTTGCAAAAAATCATGCTCAAAACTATGCAATAGTAAACGGAAGTTACAGAAATACTTTGCATACAGATACTTTAAATGGTAAGAATATTCAATTTTCTCAAAATTTTTTAGATAGCATTGAAAAATTTCAAGTCATTTCTTACAGACAGTCTTATCCAAATTCAAAAAAAAAGTAGTTTGAAGTCATGGATCCATTTCAAATGTCCAATCGACAAAGCAGAAGAATTTGCAAATTATTTGCAAAATTATTGGTCATCTTTATTTATAGAAGTTGATTATGAAATACCTGATACTATAGAACTAGAATATGACCCTATTGATTATTATTGGGATAAAAATCGCAGTATTTTTTCAAATTTATATGGCACTGAACCCTTAGATTACATGTGGCATCTGAAAATAATTGATGCAGATTTAGCATGGAATATTACTCATGGTGATCCAAATATAAAAATTGGTGTTCTTGATTACGGTTTTGATTGCTTTCACCCAGATTTAGTAAATAAAATTAATACTTTTGACCCATACGAACATAATTCAAGTGATCCACTATCTGGGTTTTTGCATAACCCCTCATTAGGGACACATGGCACAGCTGTTGCATGCCTTGCTGCTGGTAAAACTGACGAAAATGTTGGTTGGACATCTTCTGCTGGATTTAATTCGGGACTTGTTGTATACAAAGCCGATCCTAATCTTGTTGAAGATTATATGCTAAAAGCATTTCATGCAGCTTTTACAGAAAATGTAAGTGTTATTAATATTAGTTTTAAGGGTATTGGGCCAAATGTAAATATTAAGCAAAGATGGATTGATATTATTCAAGAAATTTTAGATGCAAATATTGTAATTGTAAGGAGTGCTGGGAATTCGACTTCCTCAGATGGATTATTTAATCGTTTACCATTTTCTACAGTCATTGATAATCGTATTATACTAGTAAGTACTACAAATTTTCATGATGAACATGTAAGTCCTACAGCTTATCCAACAGATTCTATAAAACCAACCCATTGTCACTATCCTGAAGTTACAATATGTGCACCTGGTTATTATTTAACCACTGCAACATCTATGCTTAATCCATCAGATCCACCTTATCAACATGGTTTTAGTGGAAGTTCAGCAGCAACACCGATCGTATCTGGTGTTTGTGCTTTGATGAAAGCTGTTCAACCAAATTTAACTGTTCCTGAAGTAAAATCTATTATTCAAGCTACTGCAGATCCAATTCTAGATGAATATATGTACTCTGGTCAACTTGGTGCAGGTCGTATTAATGCATATAAAGCAGTAAAAATGGTTGACGATTGCTACACACAACCAGTTTTGGAAAAAAGTATTACTAGTAATGTAACTTGTTCAGTTCCTATGAGAACATCTGATCCAATAGTAATTGAAAATGGAGGAGTTTTAACAATTAATTCTACATTAAAATGTTCAGAAAATTCATATATAAGAGTTAAACCAGGTGGTAAATTAATAATTAATGGTGGAACATTAAAAAATGGATGTATTGAAAATTCTTGGCAAGGGATTATTGTTGAGGGAAATTCTACACAAACACAAATGGGAGTTGCTCCAAATCAAGGAATTGTAATATTAAATGGAGCTATAATTGAAAATGCAATTTGTGGAGTTAGGGTTGGTGATCAACTAGATCCATCCAAAAATGGAGGGATTGTTTATGCATATAATTCTGATTTTAAAAACTGTAAGAATGCAGTATTGTTTGCTCCATATAAAAACATGAACGGAAGTTTAGAGCTATCCAATCGTTCAAAATTTACTGATTGTGATTTTATTATTGATAATGATTTTAGTAATACAGGATTGACTTTTGATTCCCATGTTAAATTATTAGGTGTTAATGGAATTACTTTTACTGGTTGCCGTTTCTCTAATACTCAAACTTCAACCAACCCATCTGCAAGAAGATATGCAAATTCAGGGATTGCTTCGTTTAATTCAGGTTTTACAGTACAACCTAAATGTTTGTCAAATCCTGTAATAGGTGAAATTTGTAATGAAAACGATATAGACATTGAATCTAGATTTACTGGACTTGATTTCGGAATTGTAGCAAATGGTAGCGATAATGTTTACAAAATATCAGTTATTTCAACAAAATTTATAACAAATGATTATGGAATTTATCTTTCTGGAGTAAATAATGCAAAAATTCTTAATAATTATTTCATTATTGGAAAAAATAACAATAATATTACAACAAAACCTGTGGGTTTATACTTACAAAATGGTACTGGTTTTAGAATTGAAGAAAATAATTTTAAATATAACGAATTAATATCTTTACCTAGAACAGGATTGATAATAAAAAATAGTGGTAAAGAGAATAATCAAATTTACAATAACACATTTGATAGACTAGTTGATGGACAAATATTTGATGGATTAAATTATTCTACTATATATCCATATGAAGGGCTGGTTAGTCTATGTAACCAAAACAACAATAATAAAGGAAATGATTTTTGGGTTCGTAAAATTGACGGTTACAACTATAATGGAATCAATCAATATCAAGGTGAAGTAATTAATAATGGAAGTACAATGAATATCAGTGCAGCAGGGAATAAGTTCTCTGATCAATCGTCTGTTAATCTTCAGTATAATAATGAAGGAAACTTTATATTTTATTTCTATGATCAAGCTAATCCTTATGAATTTTTAGGAAGTTATTCATCCACTTCAACAATTAGCCCAGAGATAGCACCTGAGAATTCATGTCCTTCAAAAATCAATGCTTTAAATATTCAAACAATTGAATCTGAGCTTACAAATATCACTTTAAGTTATGCAAATCTAAAATATAATTATAATGAATTAATTGATGCTGGAAATACTAAGGAATTGCTTCAGTTAATTCAAGATGAGTGGTCTGATGATGTTTGGGATTTAAGAACTGAATTGCTTGGGAAATCTCCATTTTTATCACAAGAAGCTATATTGTCTGTTGCTGAGGAAAATCTTTTGCCTCCTGCATTACTCTTAGAAATCTGTATAGCTAATCCTGATGCAACTAAAGATAAAGGATTCTTAGATAAACTTAGATATGAAATTCCAACTCCTCTACCTGAATACATGATTAATTTAATTATTGCAAGTTGGGAAGAAAAAACATTAAGAACGGAAATGGAAGAAGAACTTGCTACATTTAAGACGTATAAAGATGAATATCAAAACTATAAAACAGAGTTTTTGTTATCAGACACTATTTATAATTACACTAACATCATCAATCATTTAGGAACAAGAGGTTCTTATAGTGATTACCTTTCTATGGCAGAAATTGCTATTAATCAGGATGATTTTGACCAAGCTAATCTCTATCTAGACATACTTGAAAGCAATAGTGAAAAACTTTCTGAAGAAGAAGCTTTAGAAATTGCAAGTTTTAGGGAATATATTTCAATTCGTGAATCTATCTTATTAGACACTACAACTATCTATAATCTCGATAGTACACAAATTGCCGCTCTAGAATTATATGCATCTTCAAACAATTACAGAGGTGCTATTTTGGCAAGAAATATCTTGTGTTTCTTGTACGATATTTGTATAGATGATGTTCCTGCACCTCCAAAAATGTTACGTATAGGTTCAAATGGAAATAATAGTCAAAACAGTACTCCATTCATTGCATCTGTAAAAGTGATGCCCAATCCTGCCCATGAATACGCTTCTTTTATATGGGATATGAAATCGTTTGACAAAAGCAGTATTCTTTACATCTTTGATCAAAATGGAAAAATAGTTGTAACCCAACCTATTGACACCAAACAAGGACAATGGGTTTGGAACATCAAAAACGTACCCAATGGGGTTTATGTTTACACCCTAAAATCTAAGCAACTTATCCTCTATTCCGGAAAGATAATTGTAAACAAATAACAAAATCTAAAGGTCGGGCATTTGTCCGACCTTTTTTATAATAATTATTGAATTTCATTCATTGCCATACACTAAAATATATGGCAATTGATAGGTTGAACAAATATAACGCTCCGTTGGAGCGACTTGGTTCGTCGGGTAATTCGTTTGCTACAAATATAACGCCACGCTGCAGCGAACAACATTTTGTGAAACTTTGTTATAACTTTGTGTCCTTTGTGGTTAAAAAAAAATCAATAAAATACAAAACTGACAGCTGAAACCTGATAGCTGACAGCTCGCTGCATTAGGGCGAAGGCCAAATACCCCGCAAGTTGAGCTGCATAGGGGATGACGGTTCGGGCAAAGCGACCAACGGAAGCTTTGGTAGAGACGCCATGTTTGGCGTCTCATTAACAATACAGAGTAACATTGGCGGCTCTACGTCCCGGCCGTTCAGACCCTTGCAGCGAAACGAGGAGTATGGGCCGGAGACCGACCCCGAGCGTTAGCGAGGGGGAATGCCCAAAAATAGTGAATAGTGAATAGTGAATAGTGAATAGTGATTCATTTTTCTTTCTTTGTTTTTTTCATTTTTTTTCATTTTTTTTTTGTATTATTGCAACAGAATTTTTTTATTGATTAGATTTTTATTAAATGCAAGAGCAGTTTGATGTTATCATTGTCGGTGCGGGTCCGGCTGGCATATTTTGTGCCTACGAATTAATCAACACAATCCCAAATCTATCCATTTTAATTCTTGAAAAAGGGAATACGATCTACAAACGGAGATGTCCGAAACACACAAATGGTGGTATCTGTATTCATTGTAAACCGTGTAACATCACTACAGGATGGGCCGGTGCCGGTGCTTTTTCTGATGGAAAGCTCTCATTATCTCATGAAGTTGGGGGTACCATTTCTGATTATATTGGCGTTGAACAAACCGAAAAGATGATCGATTATACCGATCAGATCTATTTAAAGTTTGGAGCAGACCCACACATTCATGGAGATCAGATTACACCTGCCATGAGACATATTCAGGCCAAATCTATTGAAGCAAATCTTCGTCTGGTGCATTGTCCTGTTCGTCATCTTGGTACTGAAAAAGCACAACAACTCTATACGAATCTCTTTGATGATATTTCATCAAAAGGGGTTAAAGTGCTTTTCAGAACTCCAGTTACTGATTTTATCTTCGAAGAAGATACCGTTAAAGGTGTTTATGTAAATGAAACCACCTACTTTGCTCACAAAGTAGTCGTTACAGTTGGCAGAGAGGGCTCCGACTGGTTGCTTCAGAAGTGTGAAAAACATAAGATATCCACACAGGTAGGGGTTGTGGATATTGGTGTACGTGTTGAGTGTAGAAATGAGATCATGCAAGAGATCAATCAGAATTTCTACGAGGCAAAATTGGTACATTATACGAAGACATTTGACGACAAAGTGCGTACTTTCTGTTCCAATCCGGGTGGATTCGTCTCCTCTGAGTATTACGAAAACAACCTTGCTGTTGTAAATGGGCACAGTTATAAAGATTTAAAAAGTGAGAACACTAATTTTGCATTATTGGTATCTCAAGAGTTTACGGAGCCTTTCAAATCTCCTATTCAGTTCGGCAAACATGTAGCCGGAATGGCAAACATGCTTACAGAGAACAAGATTTTAGTACAACGGTTTGGGGATCTGATACGTGGAAGAAGAACGACACCAAGCAGACTTTACCGCAACAATATTATCCCTACGCTTAAGGATGCTGTACCCGGTGATTTGGGACTTGTACTCCCCTACCGGATCATGACTGACATCATCGAAATGATTAATGCATTAGACAAAGTGAGTCCGGGTTTAGCCAGCGATGAAACTTTACTCTATGGAATCGAAGTGAAGTTTTATTCCAATAAAATAAAAGTTACCCCTCAATTCCAAACTCAAACCATCAAAAATCTTTATGTTGGGGGTGATGGAGCAGGGATCACCAGAGGTTTGATGCAGGCATCTGTAAATGGAGTTCTTTTGGCTCAAAATCTTGCTAAAGAAATAAATAACAACATCTTATAACAAATTATTTATTAACTAAATCTAAAAAATTATGAAAAAATGGTTCTTTTTAATTGTTTTGATTGCATTTTTAGGCGTTTTAAATGCTCAAAACCTTCAATTACATTACGACTTTGGGAAAGGGAGACAATATCTCACTTCCACCGTTGAGATGTTCAAACCAGACAAACATGGAAGCACATTCTTCTTTGTGGATATGGATTATGATCTATCTAATGCAAAAGTGAAACTAGCATATTGGGAAATAGCCAGAGACTTAAAATTTTGGAAAGGGCCTGTTGCATTTCATACAGAATATAACGGAGGTTTTGGACAAACAGACCTTGGATTTGCATACCAGATACACAGTAGTTTTATAAATGGGGCAACATACTCGTACAACAATGGAGATTATACAAAAGGGATCACCTTTATGGCAGCTCATAAATATATCACAGGTAAAAAAGAGCACTCCTTTCAGTTGACAGCAGTTTGGTATATGAAATTCTTTAAAAACAAACTGGTATTTTCTGGCTTTGCTGATTTCTGGAAAGAGAAAAACGATTACTTTATGAATGCGGTTCCTGGTACTGAAACCCAATATGTTTTCTTAACTGAGCCTCAGTTATGGTATCATGTTACGCCAAAGTTTGCGGTAGGTACTGAATTTGAAATAGCTTCCAATTTTGCTTCATACAAAGGGTTTAAAGTGTGCCCAACCATTGGATTAAAATATGTTTTTAACGAATAAATCAGAAACTTATGTTTGAAAAATTTTTTAAATTAAAAGAGAATAACACCTCTATTAAAACCGAAGTTATTGCCGGGATCACTACTTTTATGACCATGGCATATATTCTGGCTGTAAACCCTGACATTTTAAGTGCCACAGGTATGGACAAACATGCATTGTTTACCAGTACAGCTCTTTCTGCCATTATTGCTACTCTGGTGATGGCATTGGTTGCCAAATTACCTTTTGCGTTAGCTCCCGGAATGGGATTAAATGCTTTTTTTGCATTCACCATTGTTCTTGGGATGGGTCATTCATGGCAATTTGCTTTAACAGCCGTCCTCATTGAAGGGATCATATTCATTTTACTCACAGCTTTCAACATACGTGAAATGATCGTCAACGCTATACCTATGTCGTTGAAACATGCTATCTCGGCGGGTATTGGTCTATTTATTGCTTTAATTGGTCTCAAAAATGCGGGTATTGTAGTGACAAATCCAGCCACATTGGTTTCTTTAGGAGATATGGGATCCCCACAAGTACTACTTGCACTGGGTGGTATTGCTTTGTGTGGTATCTTATTGATTTTAAAAGTAAAAGGAGCCTTGTTGATTGGCATTTTCACTGTGACCATAGCGGGATTATTTGTTGACGTAACCCATTATGCAGGTGGCAGTCCGTTAAGTTTACCTCCTTCCATTAAGCCTATTTTCATGCAATTTGAATTTGACAATATCATCACCATGGATATGTTAATTGCAGTCTTTACCTTATTATTTGTAGATATGTTTGATACAGTAGGCACCTTGGTTGGTGTTTCCAGCAAAGCGAACATGTTGGATGAAAAAGGGAGAGTACCAAGAGTTAAACAAGCTCTTTTTGCAGATGCTATTGGTACAACAGCAGGTGCTATGTTAGGAACAAGTACAGTAACCACATACGTTGAAAGTGCGGCAGGTGTTGCAGAAGGGGGCCGAACTGGGCTTACCTCTTTAACCGCTGCAGGAATGTTCTTTATTGCACTCTTTTTTGCACCTCTATTTACGATGGTTCCTGCTGCTGCAACAACACCCGCGTTGGTCTTGGTTGGTTTCTTTATGATGTCACCATTACTGAAAGTAGACTTTGATGATTTCAGTGAAGCGATTCCTGCCTTTATTGCCATCATCATGATGCCACTCACTTTCAGCATCGCTGAAGGGATTGTATTTGGGATGTTATCTTATATCTTACTAAAGGTATTAACCGGGAAACATAAAGATGTAACACCCGTTATGTACATTTTAGGTGTTCTTTTTATTTTAAAATTCTTTATCTAATAAAGATCACCCCATCATCCCATTGAAGAGGAGATGCTGACTGTAGGCTAAGAATGGTTAGAGCCTGCAAATCGCATCTCCTCTTTCTCTTTGCTGATGATCGTTCTACACACTTCAATTTGCTGAGAACAAGCATAATTCATCTTTTCCAGAAGTTCTACATAATAGGTTTCTTCAATAGCAAGACCATCAAGCATTGCATTTTGAATTTGTGAAGACAAATAACGATCACTTCTATTGAGCAGGTGGGAATACAATTGTGATTCCTTAACCGTTCTTAAATGTTTTTTGGCATTTGCCAGTAAATAGCCGGTTCTGCAATGCACTCCCGATAAAAATGAGATTCGTTCCAAACAATGATTGATCTCTAAAGGGATTGGTTGTTCCAGTGCTTTCTGATACTGATGTACTTCCTCTTTTATCTCTTCAATAGTCATGACAGTAATGGTAGTTTAATGAGTTTCAATTTTTAAAATTTCAAGCTACAAATATATAAAAAAAACAACATAATATTTTACTAAATCGTATTGCTTTTTTACCATATTTTTTGTATCTTTGCCTTTGAAACAGTTGTTGTACCAAAACAACCATCCGTTTCAATCTTTTTTAAAACAAAATATTATGGAACCTGTAGTCTTAATCACATGTCCAGACCCCATTGAAGCCAATATTTTAAAAGGTGCTATTGAAAATGCGGGTATTGAATGTTTCCTTTCAGAAGCAAACCCTTC
>Ga0116152_10005046_pt1 | contig 10325 bp, 9 predicted proteins | sample AD_UKC119_MetaG_FD_89894 | JGI IMG/M metagenome (GOLD analysis project Ga0116152, IMG submission 89894) | Active sludge microbial communities of municipal wastewater-treating anaerobic digesters from Hong Kong - AD_UKC119_MetaG | ecosystem: Engineered > Bioreactor > Anaerobic > Digestate...
GATATTATAAGAATCCTGTGGAAGGTCAGGGAAGCAGCGCGGTTCAATTTCGTCCGGATTCCCAGCAACGGTTGTGCCAGTCAGAGAGACCGAACCACTGCGGTTGTTTACGCTCACTTCGCCGCCGTAGAGATAATCTTCGCCCTCTGTGCGCATACCGTTGCCGTCCATGTCGTGGAAAAGTACCACGCAAATAGTGGCAGTTCCAGGAGAAGGAGTGGGTGAAGGGGTGATCATTTCCGGGGGAATAGTGGGGGTTGGCATCGCCGTTTGGGTGAGCACCACGGGTTCCACTCTGCCGATCACGATTTCTTGCCCTTCAAGGAGAGTGCAGGCATCGTCCAGACCGTTGAGGCTTTTGATGGTTTCGATGGGCACATTGGTCAGGAGCGAGATGCTGATGCAGCCATCGCCCGGGCGGACTTTGAAAATAATGTCGCCGTTCGCATTCGGTGTGGGCGTTTGGTAGGGAGTGCCCTGCGCGGATGCCGGCAGGCGCAGCGTGCTGAGGCTTAAGCCCAGGACGATCAGTAGCATTAAAAAGAGGGGCAGCGTCTTTGACTTTGGTTTCATAGTTACCTCATTTTTTGCATTATAACATCATCGACCAGAGTTATAGTTTCAAAGCACACAAACAATTCGCCGCTTTTTAGTAAAATGAAAGTATGCCCAAGATAAATTGGCTCTTTGTATTAATCATTTTAGTCATGACCGCCTGTGTGTCACAGCCGCCTGAAGCCAGCCCCACCCCTGAACCAACGCCGACATTGGTGATGTCGCCCAGCCCCACCATGGACTGGTTTCCCAGCACGCCAACTCCCACTCGCGTTGCGACAGATGTTGGAGGTTCACCGACGCGGATTGCCGAAGTACCGGTGAGTTGGCCTTTAGCCGTGGCGGACGACTTCAGCGATAAGAATCTCTGGCAGGAAACCAACGGCTCAATGGGATCAGTTATCTATGAGACCAATTCACTCACTTTTGCTCTGCCGGCGGGCAAGACGCCTCTTGTCAGCATCAGTGATCACACACTCCCGGGAAACTTTTATCTGGAACTCACTATTGAAACTTTGTTGTGCGGCGAGGCGGATCAATACGGCTTGATCCTGTGGCGCAACAGCACTTCAGGAACTTTTCGAATCTGGTTTAACTGCCAGGGTGAGGTTATGGTGGACCGGCAGTTAAGCACCACCACCGGGCGTTTGTTGAATTGGCAGTTGGCGCGCAAGCTTCAGCCGGGAGCTCCCGCCAGTAACCGGATCGCGGTGTGGGCAGAAGATGGGCAGCTCAGGGTTTTCGCGAATGGCATTGAGCAATTCAACTTGCAGACCCGGAGTGATCTCAGCGGCGCCCTGGGGGTGATCGCGCAGGGCGCGGGCGGCAACGCGGCCACGTTTTCAATCTCCGATTTGGTCATTTACGCACCGTAGTCGCGGTTAGAGGGAGTTTTTCGATCTGGTTCGGCTCCATTAGCAATTCTTTTGCTTTATCGCCTACCCTCCTCAATGGCATTAATTGACTACTTCCTCTCGATAAGGATATAATGAAACCTACCACTTGGAAAAGTGGAAAAAACTCAGGAGGGCTCTTATGTCCGATAAACTCAGCATCATCATCCCAATGGCGGGTTTAGGCAGTAGATTACGTCCCCTCACCTGGAGCCGACCGAAGCCCCTGGTCTCGCTGGCCGGCGCAACCGTTCTCGATCACCTGCTGGCAATGTTCAAATCCATTGCGGACCGGGATGATGTTGAGTATGTATTTGTCATGTCCCCTGGTCAGCAAACCCTGATTCAAGCCCACATGCAAAAAGTCCACCCACAGGTTAAAGTGCATTACATAGAACAGCCCGAGAAAAAAGGTCAGTCAGATGCCCTGTGGCACGCGCGTGAATTTTTATCCGGCGAAGCACTCATCCTCTTCTCGGACACGCTGATCGACAATGATTTTTCCTTCCTTGCCGTGCCCCAGCCACAGGCAATTGCCTGGGTCAAGGCTGTGCCCGATCCACGTAGATTTGGTGTGGCGGAAATTGACGCCAAAGGGCAGGTCTTGCGCCTGATTGAAAAACCCAATGATATGAATAACAATCTGGCGGTGGTGGGATGTTATTACTTCCCTGAAGGTGACCATTTGGTCAAGGCGATTGAGGAGCAAGTTCAGAAAAAGATTTCCCTTAAGGGTGAATATTTTCTGGTGGATGCTATTAATCTCATGCTTGAAAAGGACATCCCAATGCGCATTGAGCAGGTGAGAAGCTGGTTGGATGCTGGGACCTCGGAAGCCCTGTTGGATACCAACCGGCACTTGCTCGAGCATGGATGTGACCGTGTTCCCGCTTTGGGTCAATTGGAAGATACGGTGATCATTCCACCGGTTTTCATTCATCCCGATGCACGCGTTAGCACCTCCATCATAGGTCCATTTGTCTCGGTGGGGGCAGGCAGCCTGGTGCAGCACAGTTCCATCCGCGACTCTATCCTCAGCCCTGGAGCCCACATTACCAATGCAAACATCGAAGGTTCCCTCCTCGGTTACGATGTGGTCGTAAACGGTTTGACTGGCAAGTTCAACCTGGGAGATAACTCCTGGGCGAATTGGTAAAGAATAAAAAACTGAAAAGAAAAAGGAGAGTGCATGACAGTCAGATTGTCTGAAAAGGTGGCAGCATTAAAACCGTCCGGTATCCGCAAATTCTTTGATATTGCGGCAACAATGAAGGAGGTTATTTCACTGGGCATTGGTGAGCCGGATTTCGACACACCCAAGCCCATTATTCAGGCAGGTATTGAAGCGCTAAGGCGGGGTGAAACTCACTACACCTCCAACCATGGATTGCTCGTGCTTCGGCAGGCGGTTAGCGATCATCTAAAACGCCTTTACGATGTTGAGTACTATGCTGATTCTGAAATCATCGTAACGGTGGGTGTCTCTGAAGCTCTCTACCTGGTGTTTGCGGCATTGCTGGATCCGAATGATGAAGTCATCATTCCCACTCCGTGTTTCGTTTCCTATCAGGCTGAAGTCGCGCTTGCGGGCGGCGTGCCAGTGGAAGTGCCAACATTCGCTGAAGACCACTTTGTTCCCCGCATTGAAGACATCGAAGCTGCCATCACTCCCAAAACGCGCGCGATTTTTATCGGCAGTCCCAGCAACCCAACCGGTGCCGTTTACCCGCGCGAATTCCTCGTAAAACTGGCCGCGTTGGTCGAGAAACATGACCTGACGGTCATCTCTGATGAGATCTATGATCGCCTGGTTTATGGCATCGAACATGTCTGCTTCCCCAGCCTTCCTGGAATGCAGGAGCGTACCGTGCTGATGGGTGGTTTCTCGAAAGCTTACGCCATGACAGGTTGGCGCATCGGCTATGCCGCCGGACCCAAAGAACTCATCGCCGGTATGGTTCGCATCCACCAGTACTCCATCATGTCCGCGCCAACTGTCTCCCAGTACGCTGCTCTGTCCGCATTGATGATTGGTGAACCTTACGTGCAGGAAATGCTGCGGGAGTATGATCGCCGCCGCAAGCTGGTTGTCAGCGGGCTGAATTCCATTGGTCTGAAGACTTTCGAACCCAGGGGTGCTTTCTATGCCTTCCCGGATCTGCGTTCAACCGGTTTGAGCGATGAGGATTTCTGCAATCGACTGCTCAAGGAGGAGCATGTGGCAATGGTACCGGGAAATTCCTTTGGGGATGCCGGTATCGGATTTGCGCGGGTTTCCTACGCCACTTCCTACGAGAAACTCGAGGAAGCCCTCTCGCGAATCGATCGTTTCGTAAAACGAAATGGATGAGTTTGCACAACTTCTTCGTGGGAAACGGATCTTGAAACTGGTAAGATTCATTTATTGACTTGTGACACGGAGAGAATAAGTATTATGTCGATAGATGACTTGCAAATCAAACCTCTTAGCCCGGATATGGCGCAACAATACACGTTTTATCTGAGTGAGATGGATTACAGCCATGCCGAACACTGGCACTTTTGCTATTGCCAGTACTACCATGTGGATTGCAGCAGTGCTGAATGGCGCGAACGCAGTGCGGAACAAAACAAAACCCTTGCAGAAAAGAATATTCAAAGTGGTCTCATGCGCGGACTCGTTGCCTTTGATGGTGATCGGATGGTGGGTTGGGTCAACGTCAACGACGTCAAAAACTATGCCCTGCTCAAAAATGACGAAGAGCTGCACAAATTCCCAGGGCGCAGCGCGATGGTTGTCTGTTTTGTGATCCACCCTGAATATCGCGGTAAAGGATTGGCGAAACGCATGCTGGCAGAGGCGGTAGAAAAAAGCCGACAAGAGGGATTTGACCGGATCATAGGCAGGCCATTCCTTTGGAGTAACCATCCCCAGCGCCAATACCATGGCGTACCAAAAATGTATCAAGACCTTGGATTCAAAGAAGTCTCCGAGAACAATGGCGTGCACACCTATGTTTTGGAATTGAAATAGGACAGTTGATCAATAATTGCCCGGGCGAGCCCGGGCATTTTTTTTGTCTCTTCAGACGGCTGGGTGGAGGGAAGAGATCAAATCACAGGCATCAGTTGCTTGACCAAAAGGCCAATTTGGGATAAGGTTAAGCCATCAAAATAACGAGGAATTTGATGTCACACGGACGTGATCAACAACCTCATCTAACCTATGACGGGCAGGGCATGTGCTTTGTACGTCATTTTTGTTCCAATTTCCAAACAGGATAAAAAAGGAGAATTTATATGTCAGGAAGTACAAACGCTTTTGAAATGGCTCAGGCTCAGTTTGATAAGGTCGCCGATCAACTTGAGCTCAGCCAGGAAATCAGGGATTTTCTGCGATATCCGGCACGGGAATTCCACTTCCGTATCCCGGTGCGCATGGACGACGGCACCATCAGAGTCTTCCAGGGTTTCCGAGTTCAGCACAACGATGCCCGCGGTCCAAATAAGGGTGGCTTGCGTTTCGCGGCCAATGAAACCGCAGACACTGTGCGCGCGCTGGCCATGTGGATGACCTGGAAATGCGCCGTTGCCGACATCCCCCTGGGTGGCGGTAAGGGCGGCGTTGTGGTGGATCCCTCCACCCTCTCTGTCGGTGAAAAAGAACGCCTGGTGCGCGGCTTTGTGCGCATTATGTGGAAGAACATCGGTCCCCGCCAGGACGTTCCGGCACCGGACGTTGGCACCACGCCACAGATGATGGGCTGGATGATGGACGAATACTCCACCCTCGTTGGCAACTACACTCCTGGTACCATCACTGGCAAACCTCTTGGCGGCGGCGGTTCTGAAGGCCGCACCGAAGCCACTGGTTTTGGCGTGATCTTCACCGTGCGCGAAGCCATGAAACACCTGGGCATGGACCCAGCCACGACATCTGCAGCCATCCAGGGCTTCGGAAACGTTGGCCAGTATGCCGCAATCGGTTTCCGCCAGTTCCTTGGCGGCAAAGTTGTTTGCGTTTCCTGCTGGGATCGCGAAGACAAAAAATCCTACACCTTCTGTAAAGAAGAAGGCGTGGATCCGATGTTCCTTAAGAGCATCACTGACCAATACGGCACCATCGACAAAGTTAAGGCCAAAGAGGCTGGTTATATTATCGAAGATGGCGACGCGTGGATTTCCAAGGATGTGGATGTGCTCATTCCCGCAGCCCTTGAAGGTCAGATCAATGCCGAAAGTGTCAAGAAGATCAGCAAGAATGTCAAAATCCTGGCAGAAGCTGCCAACGGCCCAACCACTCCTGAAGCGGATGCGGTGCTGGAACAAAACGGCGTTTTTGTTATTCCTGACTTCCTCTGCAACGCTGGCGGTGTGACAGTTTCGTACTTCGAAGGCGTGCAGAACGACCAGAACTTCTACTGGGCACGCGACGAAGTGTTGGAACGCTTGAACCACAAGATGACGGATGCTTTTAAATCCGTGCTGGATATGTCGCTCAGCAAGAAGGTCTACACGCGCGACGCGGCCTATATGGTCAGCATTGACAAAGTTGTCAAGGCGATGAAACTGCGCGGCTGGATCTCCTGACCGAAATTTTTTCAACTGAAACCCCCTCCAATTCCGGAGGGGGTTTTTTGTTGTGTCTCTACAGCTTATTGCACGGAAGGCAGGCTTTCGCTATCATGAAAGCATACAAGACAAACAAAAAGGAGCACACTATGGCAGATAGAAAAGCAAGCGCAATTTGGGAAGGCACCCTCAAGGCTGGTAAAGGCAACATGCATTTTGCTGGTTATGACGGACCATTCACCTTTGCATCCCGTTTTGAAGAAGGAAAAGGAACAAATCCTGAAGAGTTGATCGGGGCGGCACACGCTGGTTGTTATTCCATGGCACTCAGCGCTGGATTGACCGAAGCGGGTTTCCCACCTGAGAAAATCGAAACCACCGCGCATGTGGCGCTGCGGAATGTCGATGGTAAAGCGACGATCACCCGCAGCCACCTGGTGAGCAAAGCAATCGTGCCCGGGATCACCCCTGAGAAGTTCCAGGAAATTGCTCAAGCGACCAAGTTGGGCTGCCCGGTTTCGCGCGCGCTAGGCGGCGTGGAGATCTCGCTCGAGGCGGAATTGGCTTCATAGTTTTGTGAAGTTGCGGGAGCAAAAGAAACCGATCCCGATCAATAGGATGAAAAATTAAAAATGCGTTAGAATAGTGCCTTCATGGGAATAGAAAAGGTGCTGAACGCTGAAAAATCGACCATCTCACTGATGGTTAGTTTGTACTGCCAGGATAAACATGGGCAGAAGCTCGGGCTTTGCGGGGAATGTAAGGAGTTGGAGTCGTATGCCCACCAAAAGCTGGAACACTGCCAGTTCATGCCCGAGAAGCCTGTCTGCGCTAAGTGCCCGGTGCACTGTTACAAGCCAAACCACCGCCAGCAGGTTCGTGAAGTGATGCGCTATGCCGGACCCAGAATGCTCACCCGCGCGCCAGGCACCGCAATCCGCCACCTGTGGCTGTTGATGAAGCCAGATAGCCCGCGCGTGAAGCAGATCCGAGCCAGACTGGCAAAGTAAAAAACACTCAGACAACCCTACATCTTGGGCGATACTTGCTCAAAAATTCTGGTATGATGGTTAGGGTGAGGTTAAAAATTTTCTCATTAACTCCTCTCGTTTTTCTTATTCAAATTGAGACGGCTATTGCCAACTTCGCACACAAAAAAGGAGATCAACTATGTATTCCAAACAAACCGTATTAAAGAACCTGACAGGTCTGCACGCTCGCCCAGCCTCGGAATTTGTTGCCTGCGCCAAAGCATTCGAGTCTAAGATAACCGTCAGAAGGCTTGACGTAGGCGATTCCCCCGAAGCTAACGCCAAATCCATCATCAAAATCCTCGCCCAGGGTCTCTCGGTGAATACACCCATTGAAATCAGCGCTGATGGCCCGGATGAACAAGCCGCGGTTGAGAAGTTGGTTGAATTGGTCGATTCTAAGTTTGGCGAAGACTAAAAGCCAAACACAAGCCCATTAAAAGGAGCACAGATGAGGATTCTAAAAGGTAATCCAGTTTCCAGGGGTATTGCTCTGGCGAAAGTATATGTTTATAAAGCATTTAAAGCCGACGTCCATGAGTCATATTTTGAAGCTGGGCAAGAAGCTTTGAAGTTCAAACAATTCACTGATGCAGTCACGGCGGCGGAAGTTGAACTGGATACAATTGTGGCGTCCTTAGCTGTGGAGTCTCCCGAAAAAGCCAAGATTTTTACAGCCCATATTGAGATCCTGAATGATGAAGAAGTGGCTGAAGAAGTCAAAGATATGATTTTTTCCAGCAAAGCAATGCCAGATTACGCTGTAGACATGGTCTTCACCGAGTTTGCCATTTTGCTCGAGAAAGCCAAAGATCCACTGATCGCCGCCCGTGCCGCTGACTTGCGCGATGTCCGCAATCGGGTTTTGCGAATCCTGAAGGGTGAAAAAGAGCAAAACCTCTCAAGTTTACGCGACAAGGTAGTAGTCGTGGCGCACGACCTGCTTCCAAGTGATACAGCCACGCTCGACCGGGCGCATGTGATGGGCATTGTGACGGAAGTTGGCGGCGCCACTTCGCACACAGCCATCATTGCCCGAAGCTACAAGATTCCGGCTGTTCTTGGCGTGCCAGACGCGACAGAAATCATGCAAAACGGCGAAATGGTCGTTTTGGACGCCCTCAAAGGGCAGGTCATGCTGGAACCTGAGCGCGCGACGATTGCGGAGTTTGAAGTCAAGCTTGAAGATTTCCTTAAGAAAGAAAAGCAAACAGCTGAATATCTCGATCGCATTCCCTTGGTCGCCAGCGGCGAACGCTTTAGCGTTGGTCTGAACATCGGCACAACCGAACCCGATGAAGGTTTCAAGTACGTCGATTTTGTAGGGCTTTTCCGCACTGAATTTGTGTACATGGAAAGCGAACACATGCCCACCGAAGACGAACAATTCGCGGCATATAAAAAAGTGCTCGCCAACGCCATGGGCAACCCTGTCACTTTACGCACACTCGATATCGGCGGTGATAAGTCTCTGCGTTACCTGGTTCTTCCGAAAGAAGAAAACCCCTTCCTCGGCAACCGGGCTTTGCGCCTTTGCCTGGACTTACCCGAAATATTCAGGACCCAACTGCGCGCGGCTCTGCGGGCATCGGCTTTTGGTCCCATGCAAATCATGTTCCCCATGGTCGGAACCATCGATGATGTCAGGGCGGGCAACGCGGCGGTTGAACAAGTAAAAGCTGAACTGCGCGCTGAAGGCATCCCCTTTGATGAGAAGATCAATATCGGCATCATGATCGAAATCCCATCGATTGCCATGATTGCGGATCTCGCCGCAAAGGAAACGGATTTTGCCAGCGTTGGGACGAACGATCTAACCCAGTACTTGCATGCGGTTGACCGTATGAACCCCAAAATCACGAGCTACTACCAGAGCTCATCCCCGGCGATGTTCCGTATTCTCGGAAAGATTTTCAAAGAGTACAACGACGCCGGCAAGGCAGTTTCTGTTTGTGGTGAGCTGGCGGGTGAACCTCTGGCAGCTATTGTCTTGTTTGGGCTTGGTTTGCGCAAGTTCAGTATGAACGCTTCCAATATTGCCCATGTCAAGCGCACGCTCTCATTCTTTACGTTGGAGGAGACTGAGGAGATTGCGCAACATGTAATTAACCTGGAAACCCAGGCCGACGTGGAAGCATACTTGAAGGCTGAAGTCGCAAAACGAGAACAGAAGCTAGCCGCGCCTGATAACAAGTAAGACATCCTGCGCCTGCCCATTTTGGGCAGGCGCGTTTTCTCAAGAGAGACTGATATGAGTGAAATCAAGTTTACAAAACATGCAATCGCTGAGTTGGAAAAGTGTTATTCCGTTTGCCCCACCACTCTGAGGGGCATCAAAGGCTTTCTGATCGCGACAGAGAAGGCAGGTGGATGTTTCTTCTTTGATCTGAACGGAAAGCTGGTAGAGCAAATCTGGCAGGATCCAGGCGGTGTAATGTCCTTGGTCCCGGTTCCAGGAAAAACTGATCAATTCCTTTCCACCCAGGAGTTTTATGGACCAAACGATTCGCTGAACGCGCGAATCGTGCTGGCTTACCTCAAGGATGGAAATTGGCAGGTGAAGACCGTTGCTGAGCTGCCTTTTGTCCACCGTTTTGACGTGTTGGTGACGCCTGAGAAGAATTACCTGATCGCTTGCACGCTGAAATCCGGGCATGAGTACAAGGAAGATTGGACCCATCCAGGAAAGATTTTCATTGCTGAGTTACCCGAAGATTTGTTGGCTGAAGACGCCAAACTTGAGCTGACGGTGTTGGCAGAAGGGCTCACCAGGAACCACGGCTACTACCGCTGCTATGAAAACGGAAGACCCTACTCGCTGGTAAGCGCTGATAACGGAGTTTTTAAAGTTTCGCCACCAAGCCCCGAACAACCAGCCTGGAAGCTTGAAAAGTTGCTGGACGAAGCCTGCAGCGATGGTACCCTGATTGACCTTGATGGAGATGGAAACCTTGAGCTGCTGACTTACGCCCCGTTCCATGGTGATATCCTGCGCATTTGGCGCCTGGTGGATGGCAAGTACGAGCTGGACTATGCTCACCCTGAGCCTGTGGAGTTCCTGCACGCGATTTGGGCAGGTCAGATCAACGGCAAACCCACCATCCTCATTGGCAGTCGCAAGGGCAGGAGAGAATTGCTCGCCCTCACCTGGGATAACGAAGCCAAACAATATCATTTCCAACTGCTCGATAGCGATCGTGGTCCAGCGAACGTGACCTATTTCGAACGGGATGACAAGCGTTTGATTGTTGCCACCAACCGCGAGACCAACGAAGTGGCGATGTACGTTCTGGAA
>Ga0116152_10005048_pt1 | contig 10325 bp, 12 predicted proteins | sample AD_UKC119_MetaG_FD_89894 | JGI IMG/M metagenome (GOLD analysis project Ga0116152, IMG submission 89894) | Active sludge microbial communities of municipal wastewater-treating anaerobic digesters from Hong Kong - AD_UKC119_MetaG | ecosystem: Engineered > Bioreactor > Anaerobic > Digestate...
CGTCGATTTTATTTTAAAAAAATGATTGTCCGTTCAAAGGGTTGGGATCAGCAAAGGTTTAAACAGGACATAGGATGGTCATCTCATGATATCATGAATAAAAAAGAAACTGACTTGTTAAATCTTAATAGGTGTTATTGCAAAATGGCATACCCGAAAAGAACAGAAAAATCTTCGCACCAGATCAATACACGGTTGTATTGCGCAATATCAGTCGATGAGTTTAACTCATAATAAAAACTGCCATTTAATACCTGTAAAACTCCTGCCTCAACATAAGGAGAACCATTGTTGTTTGGAGACAGCCATACTCTCAGATCAGGCCCATTATCTGAATGGAAACTTTGAATTACTAAATATCTCTTGCCGTTTGAATCCAGAACAACCGTTGCTGTTCCCGAAGTGGGATGAGCACTACTGGCAAAACTCCCACTGGCCAGCTTTGTTCCGGCAGGTAGTCCATTATTCCCTCCGGCACTTCCCCCATTATTACCTCCTCCTGTATCAGAAGGAGTATTTCCTTTTGAACAGGATACAAGTGTTATTGTTCCGACAATAAATACGTAAAAAAGTAATTTCAATGATTTCATAATAAATGGCAATAACGGTTAAATACTTAACTCATTCGCTGACATCACATAATTACAGGCCTGTGATTTTTATTTACAAAAACTTTTGAGCTATGGTTTTGAAGAAAGAAAATAAATTTCTGATTTTATTTTTTAATATTTGTATCAGAAAAATGAGTACTTGGAAGAAAGTCAATTGACATATTCAGAAGAAGAGTTAGTAAATGCCCTGAAAAACAAAGAGAATAAGGCATACCGTTATCTCTATATGAATTACCGGGGAGCACTATACAATGCCATTTCACAGATAATACCTGACGAAGAAACTGCAGGTGATGTGCTACAGGAAACATTTATTACGGTTTGGCAGAATATCAACAAATATGATCCCGCAAAAGGACGTTTGTTCACCTGGCTATTGCGTATCAGTCGTAACTCAGCCATTAATAAAACCCGTTCCAAAGTCTATAAATCCCAGTTAAAAAACGACAATTTTGAAAATTACGTTAATACTTTGGAGAAAACAGGCTCAATGCAATCCAATCCTGATAGAATAGGTTTGCGGACACAGGTACATCAATTAAAAGAAGACTATAAAAATGTACTGGAACTATCATATTATCAGGGGTTTACCCAGGAAGAAATTGCAAAGGCATTAAAAATACCATTAGGAACGGTAAAAACAAGATTGAGAAATGCCTTAATTGAGTTAAGAAAACAGTTTGTGTAATATGGATATACAGGAATACATATCATCCGGTATCATTGAAACGTATGTAATGGGGCTGTGCAGCCCGGATGAAGAAATGGAACTTGAGAAGCTACGTTCGCAATATCCTGAACTGGATGAGGCTATCGTCCGGTATGAAACTGAACTCGAAAAAAACATGCAACAGAACTCCATTTTACCTCCTGCTTCTGTTGATGAAAAAGTACTCTCTTCCATTCAATCTTTAGGAGTATATCCTTTGCAGGCAGTGAAAGAAAGCAGGTCTGCAAAAACAAACAGGTATAACCTGGCCATTGCTGCAGCTGTGCTTTTATTGGTTGGAAGCGCTTTATTCAATTTCATTCAATTCAACCAGAATAAAAAGCTAAAGAAAGAACTGGCTTTCGGAATTGAAACTAAAGGTTTACCTCCAGAAGATTTTGCGATCATGACTAACCCGACCATAACACCTGTTGCTATGTATGGGGTCGGTATTCATTCTATTTGTCGCTGTACCATGTTCTGGGATAAAAAGACTGGTAAGGCCTACGTTATGATCCATCACCTGGTCAATTCTTCTGAAAGCAGGGATTATCAGCTTTGGGCCATTGTTGATGAAAAACCTGTTAGTGTTGGACTGATTGATGATAGTATCCGGGGCCGCTTTATCGAAGTATCAAATGTACCCGCCGGGGCAAAAGCATTTTCTGTAACACTTGAAAAAGCCGGAGGAAGCGAAACACCCGATATGGGACAGCTATACCTACACGGTAGTATATAATTCATACTCCACAAAAAAAGAGATCTCATTTCGCTGCACGCCTTAACATTTTTTTTGCCACATTTATTAAAATATGACGTTCTTATGATTTACAAGCCTGTGTAATGAATAAGCCCTTTGCATCCGGTAAGAAACTGCCGGACATGAGAAGAAAAACATTTTATAACACAGCCATTCCCTTCTTGCTTACCACGATTTCTTTCGTAAGCAATGCACAGCAGATCAGCAATAATTCATTAGAGAATGATAAAAAAGCAATTCTTTCCATTGCTTATTTTACTGAAAGTGCTAATAACTCCATCAACTCTTTAAATGGTCTTTTGAAAAAAGACAATTACAGGAATAAGATCACTACTCTTAATAACCCGACCAATAATGAACTCGGATTCAGTCTGAAAACCGAAATATTAGAAGCACTGAAACCACTTCTTGATAAAGTAAGAAAAACAGATAAAAGCAAGTTCAAGGAAGTGATCGAAAACTTTCTGAATAATCCTGAAGAAAACGGCATCAAATCAGTAAAGAAATACTTACCAGCATTGGGGATATTCAGTACTGTGCTATCATTGGTTGGGAACTTAGTGATCATTGAAAAAAAGATCACCCAGCAAGACTTAAATATTTTTATTGAAAAAAATCAACAATATTTTACCCAGTATGAAAAACTGAATTCGATCAATATGGAGTTTACATTAGAAGTAAACAGGCTATTGGATAAATCCGAGGAGATCAAAAGTGATCTGAAAGATTTTTTGATCGAATGCATTACAAGTCTTGACAGAAAAACCGGGAAAGATCAATTAAAAGGATTGCCTATGGAAAGCTTATTATTGAAATATTACGATCCCCAGAAACTCCAGCAATTACCAGATTCTTTATCACAAACCGTAAAGGGCCCATTATTCCCTCCCGATGCACCCACGTCTGTTAAAATACTTACGTCTGGCATTAAAAAGCTTCAAAAGGAATTTGAAACATTATATAGCGAGAATTACAAACAGTTAAAAGAACTTATCGGTTCCTTAAAATCAGCCATCCCCAATCTTGACGAAAAACAATTAGATAAAACAAATACCGAAATTGACCGGCTATACAGCGAAAGCAAACAAGCGGATCTGACCAATCTGAATATCAGCCAGGTAGATGAACGAATGAATACCGCCTGCCGTATTATTAATAATTACAAGTAATTTCTATCTTTAACCTAAAGAAATAGCTATGTCACTTTTAAATCAACAGAATAAGAAAGGAAAGAAAAAAGGAAACGAAAAGAATAAATCCGGTAATGCTCAAGGTTCAAAGTTTATGCAGAAGCCTAAATCCGGATTTATTAATAAACAACAAAACACAGGTTCACAAAGAGGTAGCTGATATCAGAGGTCCTTTCTTTTGGTCTTTACCCTGTAACGCAATACGATATCCTCGTTGTATTGCAGATAAATCCATTCAACACTTTCTGATTGTACCGGGTAAGAATAACTGAATTTTGAAGACGAGGGATATGAAGAAAGATCTTTATCCGGCTTCAGAAAGACCCAGGAATTTGAGTGATCGAACAGGCTGCTATCGACAAGCAGATCAGGTAAAATATTTTTGTCCCGGATCGGGTTGGAAGTTATCAACTCAAACCGAAGTGTATCCCCTACATATGTTTCTAATACTCCTTTAGACGGATAAATTTCGCTGATATTATACTTACGAAATGACTTTTGTTTAAATGGTGATCTTTTTAATTCAGGGAACAGAACAGGCTCATCCAGTAATGTCCATCTCTGATCATCAGGATAATGATCATTAATAAACACAGCAGGATCCGTTAGAAAATAACGGGCACTATAAGATCTTACAAATTCCCTGCTACTTTCAATAATATAACCGCTTGCCCATGTTGCATCCAGTAAATGCCATTGCCCTTCAAAATAAACAGCATTCCAATAATGATTAACACCGAAACTTCTGGGCCTGCCGGAACCCGGGCGGCCATAACCAATAATAACAGCAGCAGGAATTTCTGCATATTCACACATGGTAGCCAGTAAGCGGGAATAGCCATCGCAAACGGCCAGTCTTGTTTTAAAAACCCTTTCCGCTACTCTTTCATTGAGAGGTTTTAAAGCACTGGTATCTTCCTCGTCTTCATTTGCATCAAAATCAGCATTTACACTACTCCTTATATTTTTATATGATACCCTATAAGAGATATTACTTGTAACCCACTGAAATATCCGGGCTACTTTTTCTTTATCCGAATGGCAGGAAGCCACCAGTTTCAAAGAAAGATCTTTAAGACTTTCCTGGCCTTCGGCCCTCGCAAACATAATCAGCACAAGAAAAATAAGTAATGACTTTTTCATTAGTAAATGCCTATACTAAAATTATAAACATTTTTTGGATATACTTTCCGGCTACTGTTTTGTCAACGCTTTAGTATCTTATTCTGCAGTAATGTGTCCATAACTGCATCTTTGAGGTTTCGGCTTACCGGGATATAATGTTGACCAATCCGTATATCATTTCCTTCTATACTATCTACTTTAGATATAGAAATAATATATGATTTATGTGTTCTCAGAAAAATATCAGCCGGGAGATATTCCTCAAGAGAACGGAATGTGAGATATGTGATATATTTTGTTTTTTCGGTATGTATCACCACATAATTCTGAAGTGCTTCTGCAAAGAGTATTTCATTAAAAAATATCTTGACCAGTTTATTATCTGCCTTAATAAAAAAATGATCTGGCTTATTACCAGATTCCGGTAAGCTATTTTTACTTCTCACCTCATAATATTCTTTGGCCCGTAAAGCAGCTTTTAAAAACCGGTCTGCTGAAATAGGTTTTACCAAATAATCCAGGGCATTCAATTCAAATCCATCGAGGGCATATTGCGGGTAAGCCGTTGTAAAAATAACAGGCGGGGCATGTTTAAGGCTTTTTAAAAAGTCTAACCCCGTCATTTTGGGCATTTGAATATCAAGAAATATCAATTGTATTTTCTCCTGGCCGATTATTCCTGTTGCTCTAAGAGGGTTCTCAAACTCTCCTATCAATTGTAAAAATTCTGTATCAGCAATATATTCCCGAAGGCCTTTACGGGCCAATGGCTCATCATCAATGATAATACAACTGATCTTCATGACAGATCTAATTTAAGTTGAACAGTAAAGTTGTCTTCCGTTTCTTTGATCTCCAGCTGATGTTTGCCAGGATAAAGAAGTTCCAGTCTTCTGCTGACATTCTTTAACCCGATACCCCCCTGCTCATTAAGTGGCAATTGAGACTCTTTAGAATTCTCAGCTGTAAAAAAGAATGTACCATTTGCTCTGTCAAGATGTAGTCGTATATAGTTTTCTTTATCCGTATGATGCGAAACATACTTAAAAGCATTTTCAACGAAAGGTATCAGCAATAATGGTTCGATAAAAAACCCCTTGACTCCAGCTGAACAATCAAAATCAACTGAAAATTTTTCATCTTTCCTGAGCTTTTGCATATCCACATAATCTTTCAGGTAAGCCACTTCCTTTTCAACGGGGAGTTTGGCGCCATTCATTTCATATAGCTGGTAACGAAGCATATCAGAAAACTTATGCAAAGCCATACGGGCAGTATGATTATCCTTGTTGATAAGGAAATAAACAGAATTGAGTGAGTTAAACAAAAAATGCGGGTTGATCTGAGACTTTAGAAAATTCAGTTCTGCTTCCGCCTTTTCTTTGGCGATCTCAACCATACGTTTCTGTAGCTTCCCATAGTCAAGCATCAGTTTTACAGCTACACCTGCAATAACCAGGAAAAAATGCGGCAGAATATTATCATAGATCCGATCCTTTAAATAAGTGGATGACCAGTTATATAAAAGAGGATTATTGAGATAGTGGCCCAGTATGCTCATTTTGATAATACTGCCACTGAGGACCATGACAACAAATGTCAAAGTGAACAAAAAATACTTTTTTCGATAAAGCAATTTTGGTATCAGCACCAGGTTAGTGATATAGATCATCAAAGCCAGTTCAAAAACCTTGATCACAGTAACGAGAAAAGCTTTTCCGGGGGTAGGATAATCATCCACCCTGAGCATAAACCAAATGCCGCAAACCAGCATCCAGAAAAAAAGGTGCTGCAGTTTGTATTTAAGAAGTATGTGCCGGAATTGCATAAGCTAAATTAAAAGTACAAATTCCGGGGGCTTCAGACTTTACATGAATTGTGAAAAGAATTTGACGAAATGTAATAAACAGATGATAACGAGGACGATCTACCTGATATAAAAATCAGCCCTGGCTTTGTAATAAGTAACGGATCGTTCCACCATATTCCTGATCAAGCCACTGACCTTCATATTCCACATATCTTTTTCCTGGTCGAATAATACTTCCAGTCTGCCTGTAGAAAGACTGATGAATGAAACTTGGTCCCCTGATTTAAAAGAGTATGCTACTTCCACTTCTTTTCTCTTGTGAGAGCCATCGTCAATAATATAGTTCCTGTTCTTAAGTTTTTTAGTATGAAAGAAGATGGTGAAGTATTGATCCCGCTGCTGAAACTGAACGGTGAGTTCACCTCTTACCCTATACACCCGAAGCGTTACCGGTAGTCCTTCTATGAAAAAATTATTGGAGCTTACTGTGTCCGTAATAAAAACAGGGCATTGCCTTAAAACAGTATCTCTTATTTCCTGCCCATGGCCGGAAACACTATAAAGAAGGGTTATAAGAATTACTACAAGGCGCATTAAGAATAATTAAAAGGAAAAATTACGAAATTTTGTTTTTGTATTAACAAGCCTGCCGCTAATTTCTTTCACCAAAAAGCAAGCTGCCTATCCTCACCAAATTACTTCCCTCTTCTAACGCCACAAGATAATCGCTGCTCATTCCCATTGAAAGTATGCCAAAATCCGGGGCATCTTTTTGCAGACGGTCAAACATACTTTTCAGTTGCTTAAACTCCTGGCGAACAATTTCCATGTTATCCGTAAAGCTGGCCATACCCATCAGCCCTGTGACCTTTACATGGTTGAAACTGGCATTTTTGTATTCTAGATAGAGGTGCTCAAGCTCCTTTTCATCCAGGCCAAATTTTGTTTCCTCCTGTGCTATATGCACTTGCAATAAACAGGGAATAGTACGATTATTTTTCCCTGCTTCTTTATTGATCTCTTTTAATAGTTTAAAACTATCCACAGCATGAATAAGATGCACAAACGGGGCGATGTATTTTACTTTATTGCTTTGAAGGTGGCCTATAAAATGCCAGTGGATATCTGCAGGAAGTTTTGCTGATTTTTCTACCAGCTCCTGCACATAGTTCTCGCCAAAATCTCGTTGCCCAAGATCATAGAGGGCCTTAATATCTGTATCAGGTTTTGTTTTGGAAACAGCAACAAGAGTGGCTTTTTGCTTTTGCAGTTCTTCTGTTACAGAATGAAAAAATGTTTTATTGATGGGCATATCCGAAAATAAGCAGAAACCGTTACTTCAATATGGAGCGGCTGATCACAATTCGCTGCACTTCACTAGTACCCTCATAGATCTGTGTGATCTTGGCATCCCGCATTAACCGCTCTACATGATACTCTTTTACAAAACCATATCCCCCATGTATCTGCACAGCTTCAACGGTTGTCCACATGGCAGTTTCCGATGCATACACTTTTGCCATAGATGAGCTTAATGTGTAATCTATCTTATTATCTTTTTCCCATGCCGCTTTCAGGCAAAGTAGTCTTGCTGCCTCGATCCTAGTTGCCATATCAGCCAGCTTAAATGCAATGGCCTGGTGATTCATGATCTCAGTTCCAAAAGCTTTTCTTGTTTTAGAATATTCTTTAGCCAATTCATAAGCGCCGCTTGCAATACCCAAAGCTTGTGATGCAATACCGATCCTGCCGCCTGCAAGCGTCTTCATGGCAAACTTGAACCCGAAACCATCCTGGCCGATACGGTTCTCTTTTGGCACTTTTACATCATTGAACATCACAGTGTGTGTATCGCTTCCTCTTATCCCCAGTTTATTCTCTTTGGCAGCTACTACTACACCCGGCCAATCTTTTTCAACGATCAGGCAATTGATCCCTTTAGACCCTTTTGAAGCATCCGTTTGTGCCATTACCAAATAAACAGAAGCCGTACCGCCATTAGTGATCCAATTTTTGGTTCCGTTCAGCAAATAATGATCTCCTTTGTCTTCTGCAGTTGTGCGCTGAGAAGTAGCATCACTGCCTGCCTCCGGCTCACTTAGCATAAATGCTCCTATATATAATTCACCATCCTTTTTTGCAGCTGCCAAAGGGGCCAGGTATTTTTGTTTTTGTTCTTCGCTGCCATATTCCTGCAATCCATAGCATACAAGGCTGTTATTTACACTCATTGCTACGCTTACACTGGCATCTACCTTGCTTATCTCTTCCATTGCTAAAACATAGCTAACAGTATCCATTCCGGCTCCTCCATACTTTGGATCGACCATCATCCCTAAAAAGCCAAGATCAGCTAATTGCATTAGCTGTTCCCTGGGAAATTGTTGCTTCTCATCCCTTTCAATAACACCCGGTAAGCATTCATTTTGAGCAAAATCCCTGGCAGCTTTCTGTATCATTAACTGCTCTTCTGTTAACTGGAAAAACATATAGCAATTCGTATTTATGTGAGACTACAAAGATAAGGGCAAAGAATCCCATTACGAGGAATACAAAAGATTTGCAACTATTTGCTTCTGTGAGCAATACACAGGCAAATGTTTTTGGATTACCTTTGCACTTTCTTATTTAAAATAGTCCTGAAAAGTGAAAAAAACACAAATAATATTATTGGTACTGATCGCTGTTGCCATTGCTGTACTTATTTCCTTTTTGAATACAGCCGGTACTTATGACAGTATGCAGATGGCCATAGAGAAGCCGGGAAAATTCATGCATGTGGCAGTAAGACTAGACAAATCAAAACCGGTAGAATACGACCCGGTAAAAGATGCAAATTTTCTCAGTTTTCATGCCATTCCGGTAGAAGACCCCAGCCAGTCTGTAAAAGTGGTTTATCGTAATGGAGAAATTCCAAACCTGATGGTAAGTGAAAGATTGATACTGAAAGGAAAATATGAAACCGATCATTTTGAATGTAAAGATGTACAAACCAAATGCCCTTCCAAATACAAAGAAGAACAGGCAAAAGGCCAGACTCACCCCGATTCAATTAAAGTGAATTGATCTTTTTAAACAGCGGGCATAAAATCATAAAATGAATTACATAGGAGAGCATTTGTTACCGGGACAGTTAGGTCATTTTTTTATTACTCTTTCCATTGTGGCTTCCCTGCTGGCCTCCTTTGCTTATTTCAGGGCAGCGCAGGCAAAAAGTGAATTGGAAAGCAATCCCTGGAAAAAACTGGCCCGCTATGCATTCCTTGTTGAAGTTGTTTCTGTTTTTGCCATTTTCAGCATCCTATTTTATATACTTTATAACCACCTTTTTGAATACAAGTATGCCTGGCAACACAGTAGCCGTTCACTGGAACTAAAATATCTATTGGCTTGCTTCTGGGAAGGCCAGGAAGGTAGTTTTCTATTGTGGAGCATCTGGCACTGTCTTATGGGATTGATCCTGATCCGCACAGGCAAAAAATGGGAAGCTCCCGTTATGTCCATCCTGAGTTTTGCCCAGTTTATCCTGGCAACTATGATCGCCGGCATTTACATTTTTGGATGGAAGATGGGCAGCAATCCTTTTATACTGCTAAGAGATTCAGGTGTACTGGATAATGCCCCTGCACTGCATGTTGATTTTGATATTACACAACCATTACGGGCAGATTATATGGCTTCAGTAAAAGATGGTAATGACCTGAACCCGCTATTGCAGAATTACTGGATGGTCATCCATCCCCCGGTCTTGTTCATGGGCTTTGCTTCTACCATTGTACCTTTTGCTTTTGCCCTGGCGGGCTTATGGAAAAGAAAAGCAGATGGCAGTATTGATGATTCCTGGATAAAGCCTGCCCTGCCCTGGTCATTATTTTCAGCAGCTGTATTTGGTGTAGGCATTATGATGGGTGCTATCTGGGCTTATGAATCCCTGAGTTTTGGCGGATACTGGGCATGGGACCCTGTTGAAAATGCGTCGCTTGTTCCATGGATGATCCTTGTTTCCGGTATTCATACTCTACTTATTTACAAGCACAGTGGTTATTCTTTAAAGTCAACCTATGTTTTCTTTATTCTCAGTTTTGGGTTTGTTCTTTATTCTACATTTTTAACGAGAACA
>Ga0116152_10005050_pt1 | contig 10324 bp, 9 predicted proteins | sample AD_UKC119_MetaG_FD_89894 | JGI IMG/M metagenome (GOLD analysis project Ga0116152, IMG submission 89894) | Active sludge microbial communities of municipal wastewater-treating anaerobic digesters from Hong Kong - AD_UKC119_MetaG | ecosystem: Engineered > Bioreactor > Anaerobic > Digestate...
CGATCTCCACGGGGTTGCCGTGGTTGGAGCTGTAGTAGGTATACAGCAGCCCGCCGTCCGGCGCGATGAGCGTCACTTTCGTCGTGGTGCTGCCCGCATCGATGCCGAGGTAGGCGTCGCCCGCGTAAGCCGCAGGGTCCACTTCCGGCGGATGCTTGGCGTTGTGCCGCCTGAGAAACGCGTCGTACTCCTCCTGCGAGGCGAAGAGGGGCGGGAGCGTGTTGGTGAGCTGGCTCGTCATCGCCGCGTGCTCGAGCTTGTCGAGCACCGTTTTGTAGTCCGTGTCATGGTAGTCCGCGGCGCACAGCGCCGCGCCGATGGCCGCGAAGCAGTCGGCGTTCTCCGGGAAGATCGCGTGCTCCCCGTCCAGGCGGAGCGTCTCCACGAAGCGCTCGCGCAGCCCCAGAAGAAACGTGAGGGGACCCCCGAGAAAGACGATCTTTCCCGCCAGCTCGCGGCCCTGCGTGAGCCCCGCGATCGTCTGGTCCACGACGGCCTGGAAAATGGAGGCCGCCACGTCCTCGCGGCGGCCGCCCTGGTTGAGGAACGGCTGGATGTCGCTCTTGGCGAAGACCCCGCAGCGCGAAGCGATGGGGTATATTTTCTCGTGCTTCAAGGCGAGCCGGTCGAGTTCGGCCACGTCCACGTTCATGAGCGTGGCCATCTGGTCGATGAAGGCGCCCGTGCCGCCGGCACAGGAGCCGTTCATGCGCTCCTCAAGCGCGCCGCCGAAGAAGATGATCTTCGCGTCCTCGCCGCCAAGCTCGATGACGGCATCGGTATCCGGTATGTACACGCGCACGGCCTCCGCCGTGGCGTAGACCTCCTGCACGAAGTCCAGGCCGCTGGCCTTGGCGACGCCGAGGCCGGCCGAGCCCGTGACAAGAAGGCGCAGCTCGTGGCCGGTGAGGAGATTCTCGATGGAATGCAGGATCTCGCACGTCACCTCCCGCACGCGGGAATAATGGCGGGTATACGAGCGGAATAAAAGCGTGTTCTGTTCGTCAAGCACCACGACCTTGGCGGTCGTGCTGCCGATGTCAATGCCTACTTTGAGCCGCATGGCGGTGGCAATGCCCCCTTTGCGAATTACAGATGGTTATTGTATCTCAAATTTATGTACATTTCAACTGCCCAAACATGCCAAAAAGGGAAAAAGGACGCAGGAGGAAGCTCCTCCTGCGTCCGCACGGTCGTTTTTTCACATGAGCCTGACGGTAAAATATACCGCCAGAACAAACAGATACGCGGCCAGACAGATCATCGCGTACATCGCCACCGCCGGGCCTGCGAAAAGGCCCAGCGCAAGCGCCGCGAGGCCGAGCGCTCCGGAGACGGGGATGAGACGGTAGTCGGTCCTCGCGGGGAAAATCACCGGCGCACTCTTTTTCCGCGTCAGTCGGCCTCCGCGCGACTTGAGCAGGAGCGAAAAGCCCACGGCCGCGGCGATGAGCAGCGCCGCGACGACCGCGACGGCGAGAATGCGCGCATTCGCGAGCGGCGCCGCGCTTCGGCGCACGGCCCACAGCGCCGCCAGGGAGACGGCTTCCATCGCCGCGCAGACGAAAAATTCGAGCTGATAGATGTAATATACGATCCCCAGAAGCGCCGCGACCGGCACCACCACGCAGAGGTACTGCGCGCCGTAGGGATACATCCAGTCGATAAAGAGGACCGCGGCGAACGCCGCCGCGCAGGAAACAGCGACCCCGACGCCCAGCCAGAAACCCTTCGCCTTGCGCCGCAGGAGGGCGAAGAGCACGCCGAGCGCCACGCCCGCAAGCGCGAGATACCGCACCGCGCGCAATGCGTAGTATGTGGGGAGAAACGTGCCGACGTCGCCGTAAAAACGGTTGACAATCAGCAGCAGGATTTCCACGACACAGGCGCCCCCGAAGATCGCCAGTATCTTGCTGAGCGCCGCATCTTCCTTCTGTGCGGCGGCCGATTTTCTATCCATCGCGTTTGACCAATCCTTTCCAGATGCGCGACAGGCCACACCGCAGCCGGCCCTACGGTGCGCCGCGTCCAATAACGCAAAAGTCATTTTATCAGAAAAAGGAGCGGTTTGCAATCCCTCAATTTTGGAAGCGCGCGCTTGCGCGGGAGCGGGGGAGTGTGGTATGCTTGCAGTTAGATTTCAAAAGGAGGGCGCGGGGTATGGAACGGCGCGGTTTTCGGCGCGGCGACGCGGTCGCCGTCGCGGCGGTGCTCCTTCTCGCCGCGCTCTCTGTTCTTCTCCTGCCGGCGCGCAGCGCCGCCGGAGGGACCGCCGTCGTCTCGGTAAACGGCGTGGAGGTCCTTACCGTCTCGCTCTCCGGCGAGGCGCGGGACATCGCGCTTTCCGACCTGCCGTATCCCATGACGCTCCACGTGGAAAACGGGACCATCAGCGTGCTGGAAAGCGCCTGTCCGGGCAAGGACTGCGTCCGCCAGGGCGCCATCTCCCGAAACGGCGAGAGCATCGTGTGCCTGCCGAACCGGGTCACCATCGTGATTGAGTCCACAACTCCATCTGGTTTGGACGGTGTGGCGGGCTAAAAAGTTCCCGCCGCGCGTGTTTTTATTTTTTTCCCGGAGGGGGGCGCCGCATGGACGCGCTGGATCGGCTCACAATTCCTCTTCTCGTCTGGTACGGCGAAAACAAGCGCGACCTGCCCTGGCGGAGCGATCCCACGGCGTATCGCGTGCTCGTCTCCGAGCTCATGCTCCAGCAGACGCGGGTGGCGGCCGTGCTCTCCTATTACGAACGCTTCCTGCGCGCGCTGCCGACGCTTCCGGACCTTGCCGCAGCCTCGGAGGAGGAGCTTCTGCGCCTCTGGCAGGGTCTGGGCTACTATGGCCGCGCGCGGAACCTTCAGAAGGCCGCGCGCCGGATCACGGAAGATTTCGGCGGCCGCTTCCCCGAGACCTATGAGGAGATCCTCACGCTCCCCGGCGTTGGGGAATATACGGCCGGCGCCGTCGCCTCCATCGCTTTCGGCGTGCCGGTTCCGGCGGTGGACGGGAACGTGCTGCGCGTGTGCGCGCGGCTCCTGGCCTCGGAAGCGGACGTCTCCCTGCCCGCGACAAAAAAGGAAATCCGCGCCCGGCTCCTCGCGCTCATGCCGCTCGGCCGGCCGGGCGACTACAACCAGGCGCTCATGGAGCTCGGCGCGACGGTGTGCCTTCCGAACGGCGCGCCGCAGTGCGGCGCGTGTCCCGCGCGGGACTTCTGCCGGGCGCATCTCCTCGGGCGCGAGACCGAGCTTCCGGTGAGGCCCCCGAAAAAGCCCCGGCGCATCGAGGAGCGGACGGTCTATCTCCTCTTCCGAAACGGCCGCGTGGCGCTGCGCCGGCGGCCTGAAAAAGGGCTCCTCGCGGGTCTGTGGGAATATCCGCACGCGCCGCGCGGCCAGGACGCCCTTGCCGCCTGGGGCATTTCGCCTCTCTCCACAGCCCCCGGCGGGACCGCGAAACACGTCTTCACGCATCTGGAATGGCATATGGCGGCGCTTCTCGTCGAAACCGCGGACGAGCTCCCCCGGGAATGGGTCTGGGCGTCCGCGGCGGAAGTGCGGGGGCGCTATCCGCTCTCCTCGGCGCAGCGCGCCTTCGACGGCGCGGTCTTTTCGCGCATCAGATAGAACCCTTTCCGAAAGGACTGGAAAACATGGCGAAACTCTATTTCCGCTACGGCGCGATGGGCTCGAGCAAATCGGCCAACGCTCTCATGGTCTGGTACAACTACCGCGAGAGGGGACAGGAGGCGCTGCTCGTCAAGCCCCAGGTGGACCAGCGCGACGGCGACCGCGTCGTCACGAGCCGCATGGGTCTCTCCTATCCCTGCATCTATTTTCACGAGCTTACCGACGGGGCGGCAAAAAAACACGCCTGCATCATCGTGGACGAGGCGCAGTTCCTCACGAGGGAGGAGGTGCGCTATCTCGTGCACCTCGTGGACGATCTGGACGTGCCGGTCATCTGCTACGGCCTGCGCGCGGATTTCAAGGGCGAGCTCTTCCCGGGGAGCGCGGAGCTCCTCGTCATGGCGGACAAGATCGAGGAGGTCAAAACCATCTGCTGGTGCGGCCGGAAGGCCACCTTCAACGCCCGCTTCGATGAGGAGGGGAACGTCCTCAAGGAGGGCGCGCAGGTGGTGCTCGGCTCGAACGACAAATACATCGGCCTGTGCCGCCGCCACTGGATGGAGGGAAACCTCGGCCCGGATTTCCGCCGCCGGCTCAAAGAGCGCGCCGCGGAAGACGCCGCCGGGGCGGCGTCCGAAGGCGGACCGGACGCGCCGGACGCGGGCCGGATGGGCGGGGGAGCATGATCTGCCGTCTCTGTCCGCGCAACTGCGGCGCGGAGCGCACGGAGGAGACGGCCGGCGGCTTCTGCTCCCAGCCGCTTTTACCCGTCCTCGCGCGGGCGGGGCTCCATCTCTGGGAGGAGCCGTGCCTCACGGGGAAACGCGGCGCGGGCGCGGTCTTTTTTTCCGGCTGCACGCTGCGCTGCGGCTTCTGCCAGAACCATGAGATCAGTACGCTGGGCGCGGGAAAGCCCGTATCCGTTTCGCGCCTGCGGGAAATCTTCCGGGCGCTCGAGGCGGAAGGCGCTTCCTGCCTCGACCTTGTGACCGGCACGCAGTTCACCGACGCGATCCTCGAGGCCCTCGAGAGCGCACCGGGCATTCCCGTGGTCTGGAACACCGGCGGCTACGAGCGCATCGAGACCCTCCGGCGCCTGGAGGGGCACGTGCAGGTCTATCTGCCCGACCTCAAATACGCGGACGCCGATCTGGCGCTCCGGTGCAGCCGTGCGGCGGACTACCCCGAGGTCGCGCGCGCGGCCATCCTCGAAATGGTCCGGCAGACGGGGCCCTATGAACTGGACGGGGAAGGCCTCCTGCGGCGCGGTGTTCTCATCCGCCATCTGATGCTCCCCGGGCAGCTCCCGGATACCAAACGGGTCATCGACTTTGTCGCCTCGTTTCCCCCGGGGACGGTGCTCTTTTCTCTCATGCGGCAGTTTACGCCCCTGGCAAACGCGGAAGCGCTCGGGCTCGGCCGAAGGATCACGGCGGGGGAGTACCGCGCCGCCTGCGGCTACATGGCCGCCTGCGGCATCACCGACGGCTACACGCAGGGGACCGGCGCCGCGGACGAAGCCTTCGTTCCCGCCTTCGATTTCACAGGAATCTAGGTGACTTTCATGCCCGAAGCGCCTGTCTATACGCCCGCCGGCAGCACGCGCCGGCGGGTGGGCGTCATGCTCGCGCTGGCCTGGCCCTCCATCCTCGAGCAGATCCTCCTCACGCTCACGAGCTTCGTGGACACCGCCATGGTCGGTTCCCTCGGGCCGGCGGCGACGGCCGCCGTCTCGGTCAACATCACGCTCGCCTGGCTCACAGGCGGACTTCTCATGGGCGCCGCGGTCGGTTTCTCCGTGCAGGTGGCGCAGGGCGTCGGCGCGCGGGAGGTCGAGCGCACGCGCGCGGTGCTGCGCCAGTCGGTCTCCGCGGCCTTCTTCTGCGGCGGCCTTCTGGGGCTTCTCCTTGCGTCCTTGTCCCACTTTTTGCCTTTCTGGCTCGGCGCGGGGGCGGACGTCCTTCCGGGCGCGCGGAGCTATCTCTTCTTCTGGTCGCTGGGGGTCCCTTTCCTCTCGTGCCTCAACGTCTTCGGCGCCTGCTTCCGCTGCATGGGGAACACCCGGCTCCCGCTCGTGGTGGACGTCGGCGCGAACCTCCTAAACGTCGTGCTCAACTACTTTCTCATTTTCCCGACGCGCGAGGTCGTGCTTTTCGGCGGCTTTACGATGCCCGGCGCGGGCATGGGCGTGGGCGGCGCTGCCCTCGCCACGGCGCTCGCGAACGCGGCGGGCGGTCTGACGCTGCTCCTGTGCCTCTTCCAGCGCGAGAACGTCTTCCAGATCCGGCGGAGCGAGTCCTTTCGGCCCGATGGCGCGATCCTGCGCCGGGCCTTCTCGCTGGGGCTTCCGACCTCCCTGGAGCGCGCGTCCCTGAACCTCGGGCAGGTCTTCGTCACGCGCGTCGTCGCGACGCTCGGCACCGCCGCCCTCGCGGCCAACCATGTGGCCGTGACGGCCGAGGCGCTCTGCTACCTCCCCGCCTACGGCATCTCCGCCGCCGCGACGGCCCTCGTCGGGCAGTCCGTCGGCGCCGCCGAGCACCGGGAGGCGCGCAGCTACGGCTTTCTCTCCGCCGGCGCGGGTTTTCTTCTGTGCACCCTTACCGGCGCGGCCTTAAACCTCTTCTCCGTGCCGCTTTCCTCGCTCTTTACGAACGACCCCGCGGTCGCCCGTGAGGCGGCGGGGCTCCTGCGGCTCATCTCGTGGATCGAGCCCGTCTTCGCGGTCTCCATCATCCTCTCCGGCGCGCTGCGCGGGAGGGGGGACACCAAGTTCCCGGCCGTGATGTGCCTGGTCTCCATGTGGGGCCTGCGCGTGCCGCTGGCGCTCCTTTTCGTCTTTCGGACCGGGCTCGGGCTCTGGGGCGTCTGGCTCGCCATGGGCATCGACATCCTCGGCCGCGGCGCGGCCTGCGTGACGCGGTGGGTCCGGAAAAGAGAGTAGAACGCCCTTCCAGCGTAAAAAAGCGCCCCGGCCGACGGCCGGGGCGCTTTTTTACGGTTTCTTTTTCAGCCGGATATCGTCCCCGAAGAAGAGCATCTCCTCGTATTCGCCCGCCAGGCGCGAGGCGATCTGCGGGCTGTACCGGCGGCGGATATCCTGCATGGAGAGATTTGTCGAAATGACCGTCCGCCGGTCCTGCATGAGCCGGGTGTTCACCAGCGTGTAGAGCGCCGCCTGGACGAAGCTCGTCGTCATCTCCGCGCCGAGGTCGTCCACGATGAGAAGATCGCAGTTCAAATATCGGCGCGTTTCGTCCCGGGCGGCGAGGCCGTCCTCACCCGCGCGGTCGAACTTCTGCGCCTCGAAGCGCGCAAAAATCTCGCCGGCGCTGTCGTAGACCACGGAGAAGCCGCGGTTTGCCACCTCGCGCGCAATGCAGGCGGAAAGGAAGGTCTTGCCCAGACCCGTGCCGCCGGAAAAAAGCAGGTTCCTGAGGATGTATCCGTTGAATTTTTTCGCGTAGGCGCGGCAGTGCTGGTAGATGAGCTCCATGTTTTCGCGCGGGGAGGCGCCCCGATCCGGCCACACGCGCTCGTCGTAGTATTCGATATCGAAGCTGTCGAAACTCTGATCCCCGAGCCCGAGAAGATTCGAGAGCGCGGCGATCTGGAGCCTCGCATAGTGTTTTTTCAGGCACTCGCACATGACGCCGCCGCGAAAGCCGGCGTCGTTGCAGCGCCGGCAGAAGGGGCCCTCCTCCAGCGCGTCCGGTTTGACGCCGGCGGCCTCGAGCAGGGCCGCGCGCTCGGACTGCGCGCCTAGGTTCCGCTCGCGGAGCACCGCGATCGCGGGTCCCGGGTCCGTGCCGCGGTCGAAGGCTGCGGCGATGATCTCCTGCACCGTATTGCGCAGCTCCCCGTCGATCTCCGCGACCCGCGGCAGGCGGCGGTAGATCTCGCGGCGCCGCGCGTCGCGCCGCGCCGCTTCCGCGGCGCGCTCGTCCGCCAAAAGATTCTGCGCCTGCCGGAGCAGCTTTCCGTCATAGGGCACGGTCTTTCACCTCGCAGTCAGTTCTCTTCCCCGCGTTTGAGCAGTTCGCGCAGGCGGCTGACCGCCTCGCGCCCGCACGTTTCCTCCTGCGGAGCCTCCGGACGCCCGGGAACCGGCGGCCGGTCGCCGGAGGCGATCTCCGCGGGCGTGTGGAGCCCCTTGGCATGCCAGCTTCTGAGGATGGAATTGAGATACGGCCAGCTCAGCTCGCCCTTTTTCAGAACGGTCTTGTCGTAAGCGAGGGAGACCGCGTCCGCGGAAAAGCCCATGTCCTCCCACGCGTCGAGATACCTCCGTTCGGCGGCGGCCGGCTCGCGGCCGGTCCGGCCCACGACCTCCATGAGTGAAGCGTAGCCGCTCCGCCGCTCCTCGAGCCGCCGGAGGTGCTCGGAAGCGCCCGCGAGCGTGTCCGCCCCGGCGCGCTTCCAGCGGTAGGCCTCCCTGCGGATGTCCGGCAGGCGCGGCGGGCGCGCCGGTCCGTGGAGCCGGCGGCTCTCCTCGTCGCAGTAGGTGACAAGCAGAATCACCACCTCCGCCGGCAGGGAGAGGTAGTCGTAAATCTCATAGAGCGCCTTGAGTTCCCCCGGCGAAAGGAGCTTCCCGAGCCTGCGCTGCGTCTCGCGCACCAGCGCGGGAAAGGCCGAGGCGCTCTCCATTTCCCGGGCGATGTCCTCGCTCGTATACTCCGGCGGCGCGTCGGGCGTTTCCGGCGCGGGCGCCCCGGCGGACTCGTCCTTCTGCAGCAGGCCCAGGGCGACAAGCTGCGCCTCGGCCTCCCGGAGGGCCGCCGGGCCGAGGTGCAGCACGGACGCGGCCTCCGTTTCGGAGAGCGCGCCGTCTTTCAGCAAAATATGTAAATACAAGAGCGCCGCCGCCCCGTCGCGCGACCGGACGAGCCGCTCCGCCGCTTCGCGCGGCAGCGTCAGCGCGGCGGCGGCCGGCAGGATGAAGCGCTTTTCCGGCATGGTGAGGCCTCCGTTTGTCCCGATTTGTTATCAGTAAGTCTACCACAAAATCCCGCCCCTGCAAAGGGGGAAACGAAAGAGGGCGAAAAATGTAAATTTTCGCGGCGTGTTGTTTCATTTCCCGTTTCTCTATGGTACAATAAAGCATTAGGAATTTAACAGGTGAGGAGGCCCCCCACAATGAAAAACCGCATTACGGTCAGCATCGCCGGCAGGGACTACACGATCGTCGCGGAGGAGCCGGAGAGCTACGTCCGAAAGATCGGCGCGCATGTGGACCAGAAAATGGACGAGATCATGAAGGAGTCCCATGCGTCGCTCGTGGACGCGGCCGTGCTCGCCGCCATGAACACCTCGGACGAATACTACAAGGCCACGGAGGCGGCTGAAAACCTGCGCAGCCAGCTCAAGGACTACCTCGACGAGGCCACGCGCGCCAAGCAGGAGCTCTCCGAGGCCCGCCGGGAGATCTTCCGCCTCCAGCAGGACAAGCAGGAAAAGAAATAACGGAGATTTCACATGCTCGAGCTTCTCGCCCCCGCCGGGTCGCCCGAAGCCGTCACCGCCGCCGTGCAGAGCGGCGCGGACGCGGTCTATCTGGGATTCGGCGACTATAACGCGCGCCGCAACGCCAAAAATTTCTCGCAGGAGGAATTCGTGGCGGCGGTTTCGTATTGCCACATCCGGGGCGCGAAGGTCTACCTCACCATGAATACCCTCCTTTCCGACAGGGAACTCCCCGGCGCGGCGGAGGCCATCGCGCTGGCCAGCCGGACGGGCCTTGACGCCGTCCTCGTTCAGGATCTCGGCGCGGCGCGAATGATCCGCCAGAGCGCGCCGGACCTGCCCATCCACGCCTCCACGCAGATGACGCTCCACAACCTGGACGGCGTGAAACTCGCCGCGGACCTCGGCATGACGCGCGCGGTCCTCTCGCGCGAGCTCTCGCGCGACCAGATCGCGCACATCTGCGCGCATTCGCCCATCGAGATCGAGGTCTTCGTCCACGGCGCTCTTTGCATGTGCTACTCGGGGCAGTGCTATTTCTCCTCCGTCATCGGCGGCCGGAGCGGGAACCGGGGCCTGTGCGCCCAGCCCTGCCGCATGGCGTACGGCTGGGGCCTGCGGCCGGACGCCCACCCCCTGAGCCTCAAGGACATGTCCCTCGCCGGGCATATGCGCGAGCTCGAGGAGATGGGGGTCGCATGCGTCAAGATCGAGGGACGCATGAAGCGCCCGGAGTACGTGGCGATCGTCACGGCCGTCTATGCCGCCGCCATCCGCGAAAAACGCGAGCCGACGGAGGCGGAGCTGCGCCGCCTCTCGGACGCCTTCTCCCGCCAGGGATTTACCGACGCCTACTACCGGGGCGAAAAGGGCCCGGAGATGTTCGGCGTGCGCGAGGAGGCGCCGGACACGACGGCGCTCTTCTCCGAGGTGCGAAACCGCTACATGAACCGCGAGGCGCCGCGCGTCCCCGTCCGCTTCTACGCCCTCGCGCAGAAGCACGAACCGGTGCAGGTGGCCGCGCAGGACGAGCAGGGGCATCTCTTCGCGGTGTCCGGCCCCGTGCCGGAGGAGGCGCGCATGCGCTCCCTGCGCGACGCCGATTTTGAGACGCATCTGAAAAAGACGGGCGGCACGCCCTACGACTGCCAGGGCGTGCGCGCCTATGTCGAACCCGACCTGGCGCTCCCGGTCTCCGCCATCAACGCCCTGCGCCGCGAGGCGCTGGA
>Ga0116152_10005051_pt1 | contig 10324 bp, 12 predicted proteins | sample AD_UKC119_MetaG_FD_89894 | JGI IMG/M metagenome (GOLD analysis project Ga0116152, IMG submission 89894) | Active sludge microbial communities of municipal wastewater-treating anaerobic digesters from Hong Kong - AD_UKC119_MetaG | ecosystem: Engineered > Bioreactor > Anaerobic > Digestate...
AGAGACTGGCGAAACAAGAACGTCCCTCCGTGCTGGAGTGCTTGAAAGCCCCCTGCAAAAGCGGCACGATTGCCAAGAAACCGAAACAAGAAAGAGAGGTACGATAATGGACAAAACCCCCGTATACAAAACCCCCGCTTCCTATGCGCGGGAGAACGACGAGCTAGAGCTGTACCGTGCGTCAAGCAAAGCGAATGTTGCTTGCAAGGAAGCCATTGAGCAAGCGATAGCAGCTCACTACTTCGATAACATCCTCCATCACGGCGCAGTAAAGGAGGTCGTTGACCAGTTTGGGTATGAGAGAACGCTCTATGTGTTGGCGAACACCGTCCGGCAAAAGGATTGGGATGGGCGTATCTCAAATGACAACAAAGCGTGGGCGCAGACAATTCCCGTTTTTGAAAACCCTGACGCTTGGGGCAACGATAGGAACTGCGCCTTTGTCGTGGACAGGCCGCACACCGGCTTGACGGATTTGTTTATCAATCAGGCTCGGCATGAGTATCTCTTGACCCAGCCTTTAACAAAACAGGAAATCCACATGGAGGCGGCTCGGCTGTTAGGACGCCTCCAATCGGAGCGTGAACCAAACAGTCCCAGCGGAACGCATTTCATGGCGCAGATCTCGCCCGACTTCCTTATGCGGGCGAAAACTAAAGACCAAGATAAACTGTTTGACTTGCTGCCGTTCTCCATGCTCACCATCACTACGCTGAAAGACCGAAATGGTGAGTTTGCGTTCATATCGAAGGATGAGAACCGCAACCAGCAGCTCCATGAGCGCAAGCCGTCTGTCAAAGACAAGCTCCAGCCGGAAGCGAAAATGCAAAAGGCAAAGAAGCTGCCGACGCACAAGGAGGCAGAGCGATAATGCCGGAGCGCAAAAGAAACATACAGCTTCATTTCATGGTGTCGGAGAACGAGCGGGCGCAAATCCGTGAGAACATGAAGCGTCTTGGTACAAGGAACATGGGCGCATATCTTCGCAAAATGGCCGTGAGCGGCGTATGGGTGGAGCTTGACCTTTCCGACTTGAAAGAGATTGTCAGCCTGCTCAGAAGAAGCAGCGCCAATCTCAATCAGTATGTGAAGCGGGCGCACGAAACAGGAAGCATCTATGAGGCCGACATTGAAGATTTGCGCGGTGATTACAAAGAACTGTGGACGATGCTTGGCGAGCTATACACGCGCCTCGCCTTGATAGAATGATTGACAAGTTGGACGTGCTTGCCCGCTTGTGCTACTATCAATTTGTGAGCTGAAGGGAGGTCGTGACCGTGAGAATAATCCTGAAAATCCTGTTGTTCCCGGTAACGCTGGTATTGTCGATAATCGTCGCAATTTGTAGATTGCTTTGTATCATCTCCGGCACGGTATTGGGCATTGTCTCTTTCGCTATCCTGCTCGTTGCCATTGGAACGGTAGTGCTGCTCGGAGAGCCGCTTATGACCGGCCTTGGAATTGCCGGTCTTGCGTGGCTCATCAGTCCAATCGGATTGCCGCTGATAGCGACATTCCTTGTGGAGCTGGTAGGCGGCCTGAACGATACGCTTAAAGCGATATAAACTGAATGGAGGGGGAAAGCATAAATAGGCTTTCCCCCTCTTGTTTGCTGTAATGCAAGAACGGACATGAGAAGCAAGGGCGGCGCAGCCGTTCATCTTGACCCTTGCTCAAATGGACGTTCTTGCTATTTGTTTGAAAGGAGGTACTCACCAATGGCGACAACGCGGCTAATCCCCATGCACATCAACAAAGGAAAAACGATAGCTCAATGCTTGACAGACAGGACGGACTATTCAAAGAACCCGGCAAAAACGAATGGCGGCGAGCTTGTCAGCGCCTACGAATGTGACCCCGAAATCGTTGACGCTCAATTCCTGCTTTCAAAAAGAGAGTACAAAGCCAATACCGGCAGAGATCAGGAAAGCAACATCATCGCCTATCAGATACGACAGTCATTTAAGCCCGGTGAGGTGTCGCCGGAGGAAGCCAACAGAATAGGATATAAACTTGCGACACGCTGGACGAAAGGCCGGTATGCGTTCATCGTCGCCACCCATGTGGACAAGGCTCATATCCATAATCACATCATCTACAACTCCACTTCGCTTGACTGCTCCCGCAAGTTCCGCAACTTCTGGAACTCCAGTTATGCCATCCGGCGTATCAGCGACAGGCTGTGCCTCGAAAGTGGATTGACGATTATTGAAGAACCGAAGAAAAGCAAAAGCAGCTATGGCAAGTGGCTGGGCGACGAGCTGAAACCATCGTTTCAAGAGATGCTGCGCCGCGCAATCGACGCGGCTTTGGATAAGAAGCCCGCTGACTATTCGGCCTTCCTGATGCTGATGCAAGAAGCCGGGTATGAATACAAAACGGGCAAACAAGCCTCTTTCCGTACCGCTGGTCAGAAGCGTTTTACCCGCTTGCGCTCTCTTGGAGAAGCGTACAGCGAAGAAGAAATACGAGCTGTCATTTCCGGCTTGAAGCCCATCAAAAGCAGAAAGAAACCTGCATACAGAACCCCGCAGCGTATCAATCTCGTTCTCGACATTCAAGCAAAACTACAAGCTGGCAAAGGTGCCGGATATGAACGATGGGCAAAGGTTTATAACCTCAAGCAAATGTCTCAGGCGCTTAATTATTTGACAGAGCATAATTTGCTTGCGCGTGATGCCCTTGAAGCAAAGGTATCTGCAACAGTAGACCGTTTCCATTTACTTGGCGCTCAGATAAAAGCGGATGAAGCTCGCTTGGCTGAGATCGCAAAGCTGGAAACGCACATAATCAATTACAGCAAGACCCGCGAAACCTACGTCGCCTATCGAAAAGCCGGTTATTCCAAGAAGTTCTATAACGAGCATACTGCGGATTTGCTTCTCCACAAGGCCGCCAAAGACTTCTTCGATGAAACAAAACTCAAAAAGCTCCCAACGGTAAAAGCCTTGAAAGTTGAGTATGCGGAGCTTCTCACTGAAAAGAAAAAGGAGTACGCCGAGTACGTTACCGTCCGTGCGGAAATGAAAGAAGTCCTCACCGTCAAGGGAAACGTAGACGCCCTGTTAGGCAATGACCATGCCGAACAGGAAAGAGAAAACGAGAGGGATCAGCGATGAGATGTCCTCTCGTTTTTAAGCGTCCGAAGGACGCGCAGCCGCACCCGTCAGGGTGCGTTCAGGGGGATTGGGGAACACCCCAACAAGCGATTTGCGGCAAAAGACCGGCAGGGCTTTTGACAGCAAAATGCAGAGTGTGTACCACTCTGCATTGCTTGCCACTTTTGTTTTCGCACAATCAGGTCGTATAACCTATCCTCGAAACACCAATTACACCGCGCCGCAAATAGGTTATTCCGAGAGTTTCCGGCTCAAATGTGTCGCATTCAAAACTCTCGAATTGAAAAGACTCAGGCTTAAAGGTTTCCGCTTCAAAGGTTTCATAATCAAATGTGCTTATCCCGATTTGCTCTATGATTTCTTTGGGAAGCACGAAGTCCTGCTTCACAAGGCCGAACATCGTAAAGCCAGTATCAACGCAGAACGACACAGCAGCTTTATAACCGACATCATAAGTGAACGATCCAAAGACGGAACCAACAAAACTTCCCAACATATATCCCAACACAGGAATATGGATTAAGCCTTGTGAAACGCCTCCCGCAATCAAAGAACAAGCAGACAAATATGTATCCCGTATTAGGTCGTTTGCGAGATCAGCTCGTGATTTCTTTCCCACGGCGACACTGTACGCATTTTTAAGCGTATTCATCGTGATTACTGTTGCGGTAGCGACGAATGTGGGGTCAACACCTTTTAGAGCAGCACCTAACAGCCCGCTCTTACAGCAAGTCGTAATTGCAGCAGACACGCTACCCCTGACAAACCCTTCCGCTCCACCAGAAACGGCGGCATAACCAATCTGCTTATACTGTTCTTCATCAATTTCGCCGCACTCAATCAAATGCCGTATTGCCTTATATATCTCTGGTGCAACTTTCAGTACGAGCGAGATCGTTGCCGCTGTTAGTCCTGCTTTTGCTGCTTGCTTTATGATGACATCGTATTTGAAAAGTTCATTAGCGGTCAATCCAAGCTCGGTGGCATCGGCTTCGCCGCGTTTTGCCAACTCAGCTAATCTGCGAGAATCTTCCTCGGTGAGTGGTATGGATTCCGCACCATTTCGGTCTGACAGCTTATCGTCAAGCAGAGCAAGTGTTTCCTCATAACGCTTAACTTGTTCTGGACGCCGTGATGATTCCGTAGCTATCATGCGTCGGAGCCATAAAGCGGCTTCCTCCAACTGCCCTTTTGGGATTACTCGGACTTGCCCTGAGTATATTGGGTCATTCAGAATAGTATCGAAATCAGTGTATCCATTTTTAGCAAGGTATTCATCTAAGGAGCTTTGGCCTCCGTGGGACTGATACTCTTTGAATCGTTGGAACACGCTCATCGCTTGCGCTTTTGCGCTCAAAACCCCGTCAGAGTAATCCTTTAGTCCAAATCGTGTTCCGAAATTACTTGAAATATCCACAGAGCCCAAATCGTGGCTTCTATCGACTGCTACTCGGCTGGTGCTTTCATGGAGAGCCGCATTGACATTAAACGTACCGGCGTGCCAAAACTCAAAGGCGTCACCTTTGAGTTTGTCGGTGGCAGTCCTAAAGTACTCCATTGAATTGAGGTCGCGTATTAGCTTATCTATTTCTGCATCAACACTTTCAACAAAGGCACCAGAGCTATCTGCTCCCGAAAAAGCAGCGGCGCTTGAACGAAAGTAACTGTATCCGTTTTCAAAACTCGTCACAGAAACATCTCCTTCTACAATCCGAGAAAGTCGGCAAGTGCGTCAAGATAGAAAATCAAAACTAAGCAGTTGTACTGCTGTTCTTCAATTTTTTTGTTTACCGCCAACATTTTCAAAGCATTAAGGCTCTTGACAGGTGCATTCGCAACGACTGCCGGAAGAAATCTCATAGGCGCAAGGATTCCTTTTTCCTGAGTCGGGACTTGGCCATTGTTTTCTGTTGCCGCTGGCAACTGTTTCGGAGAAACAACTTCGGGTTTCCTGTCTACCAACAGCTTAACATCAGCTTGGTATCCTCGAGCATAACTAATGAAACGCTCATATTCTTCTATGGACAAAACATTATCAACACAAAGAGCTGCCTGCTTCCCCAACCAGCCATATTTTAAGCCAAATTGAGAATACTTCAATGTCATGTGGCTTCTCTTTTCCTCGAACAATTTGCTGTTGCCGACAAAGAGAAGATACTGGCTTGATGACATCTGCGCAGCATTGGCTTGGTAGTCCTTTTCGAGCCAGACTTGTGCGGCTACATCACCGTCTTTCGTTCCAATGATAGAATCACCCGTATCGTCGTCAAGACTCACAAGCTGTGCCAGATAATCGCCGTAAATCCTGCATTTTTCCTCGCAGACAATAATAAGTTTCTTCATGTTGTTCTCCTAATTTCGTCGGTGTATCGCTCACCAAAGAGCTGGTTCATTGTTACTGAGTCGCCATTGTGTGCTTCCTTATACATAAGGGTTAGTGTGGTGGTCAGTTCAACTACGGTCGTCGTTGATACATCCATGATGTAGTTTATTCTCCATCTCATTCAACCCCTTACTTTATTCGCATTGGGTATTTGTTGCCGTCTTTCAATAAATAGAGTTTCGCGTTTTCTGCCATTAGCTTAACTGAACCGATGGTGCCATTGTAATCGTCTACAGAGCTGGAGCAGTCGAACTCCACAACATCAGCTTCTGTGCTCGCATCTTTCGTTCCGAGTCGTGATTTGCATAGCATAAAGTGGGCGGGTGTCATATAGTTCATCACGCAGCAAAGGTTGTATACCGTATCGCCGAGAAGCAAAACAGAAATAGTGTATGCGCCCTCCGAAATATGCTCAATCTTGCGATTAGCTGCATTCCAGACAAAAACTATGCCACCTTGTCCGCAGGCAACCGTGATGAAGCCTATGATATATGAGCCATTTACATAAGCAGATCCGCCCTCAAAATCTTCACCTGTTGCATATTCCCAATACTCCCTGATTGCTGAGAAAGGGATTGTTTCGATTCTGCCGTCTTCTTCGTACTGGAGAAGATTGTTCTCGTCTGCTATGAAATCAAGTAGTTTAATCATCCTATACATCCTTTCTTGCCTATGGCTGCACACGTTCTATTTCGTCCACCAAGCATCTTCGCCAGTTGTTGCTCTGCCACCACCGGCTTTGAAAGTAAACTTGTACCCCAGCTTCTCCGACAAGCCAGCTATGAACGATGCGATTTCTTGCCCTCCAATAATCCAGAACACGCCACCCTTGTTTCGATTATCTATGTAGTCCAAATCCTCCAGTTCAAGTGCCTCAATTAGCACATCATCGACATTGACAATTTCCCGTTCTACCGGCGGATTCCCCTTATCCGTTTCCTTCTCTTTCTCATGGTCTTCCAGCCATTTGATGAGCTTGACGGGATCGCGCATAATGTCTGATGGGATACTGGCAGAATCTATTTGTGGAGTCTGAGTATCGCTTTGTTGTGATGCAAGCTCAGTCTCATCATCAAACGGCGGTTCTTGGAAGTCATCATCGAAAGCGCCCAATTGTTCTAATTCATACTCCAGCAGGTCAAAGTCAGTATCTTCAAGTTCGTCTGCTGAGTAGTCGACAAGATATGCATCATCAACATAGTCATCGCCATACGCTTTTATCGGTTCGAGAAGGATGCTTCTGACCATTTCAGAAATATCGTCTCGTGAAAGGAAGTCTTGTTCCTCTCCAGCGGGTAGCATCGAAGGCAATACCACATAACGAGCATACTCGCGTGAACACGGATATAAATAATACTGCCTAGCTGCGGCATGGCAAAAATCCGCATAGAAAGCTGAAGAAGATGCAAATGAAAAATTGAAAGCAGCCAACGATTCATAGTAGCTATCGCAATGACTGCCGGGGCAAAACCAATCTGACAAAACAACGCTCTCTTTTCCTTCGGAACTCGGTGCTGTGAATGAAATCATATATTTGCCGTCATTACGGAATAGAATAACTGAGTAAGCGCTAACAATATGTGAAATCACCATTTGTAATGCACTTGCTGCTGAACTTCTTTCTCCAGTTGATACAGATAGTTCTAAGGCAAAATAGTAGATTTCTTTTCCAATGGTTTTGTCAAACTCTGCCCCATCGAGCTTGAAAAGCAGTGCGATTTCTGTAGCCTTCAATAAGGCAGCTCTATCGGAGGGAGATAGGACGGTTTTAGTTGCTAATGCACCATAGACAAAATTCATTGGGTCGCTGTCGGCAAAGAGCGCGGTAGAAGTGCAAGTGTGGCCAAGGGTATAGAAGAAACTCATTGCAACAGAAACAAGGCTTTCTTCATCTGATAACAGATCGTCAATGCTATTATCAAACCACAAGTCCATCACCGCACCTCCTCCCGCATATAAGTGTACTAGCGATTATGAATTAATCAGATGAGCAAGTCTTTCTTCGTAAGGATAACCTTCGATTTCCTCCGAAAACGACTTCATCATTTCATATATCCGTGCAATATAGTCGTCTTGCGTAGTACACCCGTCGGTACATCTTTCGTAAAGGACTTCGATTCCGCCAAGCACATACGAGTTGAACAGCTCCATATTTTTATCAAGGTTCTCCGCTTGGTCAGGGTCGGCATCATACCGAAAAGCTCTGTCAATTCTTGTTTCTGCTGTGATGTTCGAGTTCTCATCAAGAAGCATTACTAATCGATATAGGAAGACACATTCCTCTCTACATGAAGCAAATGCGTCGGCATAAACTCTTGCCCTGTCTTTTGATGTATTGTCGCGAGTAGCAGTGCGATTATAGAGCAAGCCAAAGACTGCCCCGGTCATATAAACATCGATGTAGCGTTCAAAAAGTTCAGCCTTTGAACTACTCGGAAGCTCTGGCTCATCTTTCGGGTGTTTCTCCTTAGCTAAGAACTTAACATAAGTTGCGTGCTTGCCAACAAGAGTAACGTCACGTTCAAACATAATTTACGCTCCTTTCAGTTCGGAGAATTGTTCGCTATGTTTCAAGAGACGATAGCTGGAGCCGACGCGATCCGCAATGACAGGTTCGGCATATCTCCAGTCCTTTTGCATAACAAACATAATTACTTGCTCTGCAACTTCCGGCAATACCTTGGATATATTGCTTGTGTGTGTTTCGTCTGCGTTCGAGAAAGGCGCGTCCATGACGAGGGGGTAAGGCTCAGATGATAAGTCAAACTCTTGTTCACCGGCTTTGCTGATAATCTTTTCTTTAGCCAACGCAACAAGGCCAGCAATAAACGCAAAGTTCTTTACTCTGTTTAACCCTTCGGACTCGCCAGATTCAATCTCAGTATCAGAGATAGTTGTCAATAGTGTAACTTGGTATTTGGCGTCAATAGTAACACGTCTGTGACCGTGATACATTCTCTCAAATATCGAATTGACCTTTTCTTCGAGTTCTTCTCGTATATAGCCTTCTTTGTCTTTATAAGTAGACACTAACCAGTCTAAGATGGATTCAGCGTAACGGATATACATCATGGTCGATTTGTTCTTGCCAGATACTGCAACTAGACCATCATATACTTTCTGGTATTGCTCGATTTTATTTTTTGCTGCCTCGTCATCCCTAATGAGTCGCTCACGTTTAGCATTCAGTTCTTTCAATCGAGCCTTTACATCACTTAACTCGACTTCGAACTTTTTCATGTCCTCTTTGCCCTTTATACGGTCAATAATGTCCTCAATTTCATCGTTCCATTCTTGTACTCGCGTCTTTGAACGATACAGTTCTTGATAGCGCACCTCTATGCTGGAGAGAATACGCTCCGAACCTGAGCCGAAACTTTGAACCTTGCTGCGATAATTTCGGACAGCATTACCTATGGATTCAGGTGGGACATATTGCATTTCTGCGAGTACATGGGCGAGAGCTTCACTTCCCGGTGAAAGCTCGCATCCACAAATACAAGTCCCTCTTTTTACTATGTCTTCGAGTGTTGCTTTTGTGAGATCCTTAATACCTTTATCATCAACTTTTGCTTCGTGCAAGAAATCGGATGCGCGTCGCAGAAGGGGTTGCGCGTAAAAGTGCATTGCGCCTGCGCTATACTCAGCAAGTAAGGCTTTAATGGTCGATATTTGTGTTGACAGTTCTTGTGCTACACGCCGTTCCAAATCCTCCTTTTTCTTCTGTAGTGCGGAGGTGGTTTGATTGTCCCTCAGAATAGTGTCAAGTTGGTCTTTCCTACCATCATAGTTATTTATTTCAGATGCTATATTCTCAAGCTGGGCAGCGATTACTTCACGACGCGCCTGAGCGTCCTGAATCTTGAGGATAGCTTCAGATGCTCTCTGATCCCCATCTAAATCCATTGATCCGTATATGGAACCAAGAACAGATGTCTTTGCAGTTTTTGTTCCGATATGCTTGATGGCATTAGCAAGTACAGACAAACCAAGAAGACCTCTGACCGATTCAGCAAGGTCTTTCCTACTGCTGACAGATCCCACTCGCTCGGTATCAAAGAAGAAGTATGTAGAAAGGTCTTTAGGAAGGATAGAGTTTATTACATCATCTACTTTGCTATCCCTTATGTTTTCTGTTTGTCCATCTTCGCCTTTGTATGACACCTTTATCTTTCCCTGCAAGGGATGGATACTTCCACTTTTCTTTATATATTCTCGCGAACGGGTGAGAATATAATGGACTCCACTATGAATTAGCTTAATCTCTACTTCAACATTGGCGCTGTCACCTTCCCTAAGGCTTGCAGCGACGTCATAATTAAGGAGCGCTTCTGGATTAGGAAGCATGACCGTTGAATAGAAGCACCAGTTGAATGCCTGAAGCAATGTGGTTTTTCCGAAGGTGTTGTCACCAAGGATTACGGTTACATTCTTCTGACTATCACACGAGAAGGTAATGTATTGGTCACCCTTGTACTGCCTGAAATTGTGCAAACGCAACGATTCGAGTAACATACATATTCCTCCTTAGTATGACTTTTTTGATTCATCGACAATGATTTTTTTTATTGCATCAACCATTGCCCCGTCTGGCTTCTCGCGAGTCTTGAGATTGTTTTGTTCTAATCTCAAAATCTCAACCTTCATCTGGTTCAGTTTCTTTTCATTGAGCACGGTATTTGTTGCATCAGGCATCTTGGTCGCTCCTTTCATCGTCAGGCGAAATATTGAAGGCGTCTGTCATTTCCACGATTAGCTTATCGACTTCTGAAGGGTTCTCAGATATAGCAGCAAAATCTTTCATTCGTACAATCTCCCTAAC
>Ga0116152_10005052_pt1 | contig 10323 bp, 7 predicted proteins | sample AD_UKC119_MetaG_FD_89894 | JGI IMG/M metagenome (GOLD analysis project Ga0116152, IMG submission 89894) | Active sludge microbial communities of municipal wastewater-treating anaerobic digesters from Hong Kong - AD_UKC119_MetaG | ecosystem: Engineered > Bioreactor > Anaerobic > Digestate...
GTAGGTCCAGAAGTTGAAATAACATTTACAAGCATAATTACTGTTATTGTGATGCTTGGCGTTTTATATTTATTTTTCAAATATGTACCTAGTAATAAGAAATAAATTAAAAAATAAATAAATTATATAGAAAAAGAAAATTACATTTATCCAATTATAGATAATGAATTAGGAACAACAGTATATTCTAGTCATATACTAGATGGATATGAAGAATATAAAGAATTAGATATAGATTATGTAACACTTAATGAATTTAATATTGATAGAGATACATTTATTAAAGTATTAGATAAATATAATGGTAAAGATAGTAATTATATACTTGATACAGATAAAGGATTTTTATATAAAGAAACAATATATAAGGTGAAAAAATGAGACCAGAATTATTAGCTCCAGCAGGAGATTTAGAAAGATTAAAAATAGCTCTATTATATGGAGCAGATGCTGTATACATAGGTGGACCATCCTTAGGTTTAAGAGCAAACGCAATAAATTTTACGTTTGATGAAATAAAAGAGGGATGTAGTTTTGCTCATAGACTAGGTAAGAAAGTTCATGTTACAGTTAATATAGTTTTACACAATAAAGAAATAAATGAAGTAAAAGATTACTTAAAAAAATTAGAAGAATGTAAAGTAGACGCAATTATAGTAAGTGATCCTACAGTTATTAACATAGCTTTAGAAAATACTAATTTAGATATACACTTATCCACACAACAATCTACATTAAATTATGAAACATGCAAATTTTGGAAGAATATTGGCGTAAAAAGAATAGTTTTAGGTAGAGAAACTAGTAAAGAAGATATTATTAAAATAAAAGAAAAAGTTGATATTGATATAGAATGTTTTATACATGGAGCTATGTGTGCTGGAATAAGTGGTAGATGTGCTTTATCTAATTTCTTTACAGGTAGAGATGCTAATAGAGGTGGATGTGCCCAAATATGCAGATGGGATTTTGATTTGCTAGATGAAAATAAAAAATTATTAGAAGGTGAAAAACCATTTACTTTCTGTACAAAAGATTTAAGTAATTTAAAAAATATTCCTACTATGATAGATATGGGTATTACTTCTTTTAAAATAGAAGGAAGAATGCGTTCTGTTTATTATATAGCGACAGTTGTCGGAATATATCGTAAAGTTATAGATGAATATTTGAACAATAAAGAGAATTATGAATATAATAAAGAGTACGAAAAATTATTATGTAATTGCGCTAATAGAGATTCAATATCACAATTCTTTTTAGGTAATTATGGTAAAGAAAGTCAATACTATAATGGTAGAGTAGAATTATCTAATCAAGATTTTTTAGGTATAGTATTAGATTATAATGATGATACTAAAGTAGCGACTATAGAACAGAGAAATTATTTTAAATTAGATGATGAAGTAGAATTCTTTGGACCAAATATTGATACTTTTACATATAAAATATCTAATATTATTGATGAAGATAATAATAATATTGATATAGTTAGACATCCAAGACAAATAGTTAAAATACAAATTGATAAACATTTGGATAAGTTTGATATGATGAGAACTAAAAGAGATTGACAAACTGTCAAAAATATAGTATTATTTTGTAAGTTCAATAAATAAATTTGAATAAAAAATTAGAGGTGAGATTATGGCAAATAAAAAAGAAATTTATTTGACAGAAAAAGGCTTAAATGAATTAAAAGATGAATTAGATAATTTAAAGAATGTTCGTCGTCCAGAAAATATTCAAGCATTAAAAGATGCTCGTGCTTTAGGCGATTTATCAGAAAATGCAGAATATGATGCTGCTAGAAATGAACAGGCAGTAATTGAAAGTAGAATTCAAGAATTAGAAGTAATGCTTGAAAATGCTGTAGTAATTAAAGAAGTTGATACAAATAAAGTATCTATAGGAACATCTGTAAAAATCGAATTCATTGAAGATAAAGAAGTAGAAACATATGCAATCGTTGGTACAAAAGAAGCTGACCCATTTGAAAATAAAATTTCAAATGAATCACCAATTGCGCAAGCAATTATAGGTAAAAAAGTTGGCGAAATCGCAACAGTAAAATGTGACGCTGATGATTATGATGTTAAAATATTAGAAATATTAGCACAATAGTGTGCTTTTTCTTATTTACTTGAAAAAATAGGGGTTTTATTATATACTAGAAGTGTTTTGGAGGAAAAAAATATGAAAAATGAAAATGTAATCGAAGTAACAGTAAAAATTGAAGGAGCAGAATGGCAAGAAGCTTTAGATAAAGCTTTTGAAAAAGCTAATAAAAAAGTAACTATAGATGGCTTTAGACCAGGTAAAGCACCAAAAGATATGTTCATTAAAAAATATGGTGTTGAATCATTATTTATGGATGCTGGTGATTTAGTATTAGAAAGTGCTTATAGAAAAGTATTAGAAGATAATAAAGATTTAGAATTAGTAGCACAACCTGATATTAGTTTAAAATCAGTTGATGAAAAACATATTGAATTTAATTTTACATTAACTAAAAAACCAACTGTAAAATTAGGTAAATATAAAGCATTAAAAGTTGCTAAAGATGCAGTAGAAGTAACTAAAAAAGAAATAGATGAAACTATTGATAGTATGCGTCAAAGATATGCTGAAAATGTTGAAAAAGAATCTGGTATAGTTGAAAATGGTGATATTACTGTAATTGACTTTGAAGGATTTAAAGATGGTGTAGCATTTGATGGTGGAAAAGGTGAAAACTATAATTTAACAATTGGTAGTAATACATTTATTCTAGGATTTGAAGAACAACTTATTGGTATGAAAAAGGGTGAATCTAAAGATATTAATGTAACTTTCCCAGAAGATTACCATAGTGAAGATTTAAAAGGTGCTCCAGTAGTATTTAAAGTAAAAGTTAATGAGATTAAATCAGTAGTTATTCCAGAAATTAATGATGATTTCTTTGCTGATTTAGGTATGGATGAAATTAAAACTGAAGAAGATTTAAGAAAACAAGTTGAAGAAAATATCAAAGTAAGAAAAGAAGCTGATAGTGATAATAAATATATTGATGATTTATTAAAAGAAGCTGCTAAAACTACAGAAGTTGATATTCCAGATAATATGATTCATGAAGAAGCACATAGAATGGTTCATCAATATGAAGAACAATTAAAGATGCAAGGAATTACTTTAGAACAATTCTATCAATTCACAAATTCTAATGAAGAAGCTTTAATTGATCAAATGCATGATGAAGCAAAAAATAGAGTTCTTTATAGATTAATGTTAGAAGAAATTGCTAAAGTAGAAAAAATTGAAATTACAGATGAACAAGCTGATAGTGAAGCTACTAAATTAGCTGAAAAATACCAAATGAAAAAAGAAGAATTCTTAAATGCATTTGGAAGCTTAGATATGATTAAATACGATTTAACTATGAAAGGTGCAATCGATATAATTAAAGGAGAATAAAAGAAATTTTATTCTTTTTTTTATACTTTTTTAATATATATTAATGAGGTGTATATGAAAAAAGTATTTATAATTATAATTGGTATAGTATTATTAATACCAATCAATGTAAAAGCTGATGATTTATCATTAGCAAAAAATGCTAAAAGTGCTATATTAATAGAGGCTTCTACGGGTAATATTATTTTTGAAAAAGATGCTGATATGAAATTAGCCCCAGCTTCAATGACTAAAATGATGTCAATGTTACTTATAATAGAAAGTATAGAAAACAATATTATTAAATGGGATCAAATGATAACTGTATCAGAAAATGCTTCTTCTATGGGTGGGTCACAAATACTTCTTGAAACTGGAGAAAAAATGAGTGTTGAAGATTTGTTTAAAGGAATAGCAATTGCAAGTGGCAATGATGCTGTTGTAGCTTTAGCTGAGGCAATAGGAGGATCTAGTGCTAACTTTGTTACGATGATGAATAAAAGAGCAAAAGAGTTAGGATTGACTAATACTAATTTTAAAAATCCCCATGGCTTGGATGAGACAAATCATTACTCTTCAGCACGAGATATGAGCTTAATTGCAAAAGAATTAGTTAAACATGAAATTGTATTGAAATATACAAGTATATATGAGACTTATTTAAGAGAAAAACTGGATACTAAAGTATGGCTTGTTAATACAAATAAATTAGTAAGATTTAAAGAAGGTGTAGATGGTTTAAAAACAGGGTATACAGAATCAGCTGGATATTGCTTAACTGCAACAGCAAAAAAAGATAATATGCGTATAATTGCGGTAGTAATGGACGAAGAATCATCAACAACTCGTAATAGTGAAGCAAGTGAAATGCTTGATTATGCTTTTGCTCAATATGAACTCGAAACTGTTTTAAGAAAAGATTCTGTATTGGGTAAGAGTGAAGTTAATAAGGGAAAAGATAGATATGTTGAAGTAGTTCCTTCTAAAGATATTACTTTTTTAAATAAAAAGACTGATAAAAAAATTAATGCTACTTATAAAGTAAAGGTTAATTCTATTAAAGCTCCAGTTAAAAAAGGTGATGTTGTAGGTAAAATAGATGTATATGATGATAATAAAAAAATAGAAACTTTAGACTTAACAGTATCTAAAAATGTAAAAAAAGCAAATATCATAACATTATATTTTCGTAATCTAAAAGATATATTAATTGGTAATATTGAAATATAATGCTTGTTCTAAATATTAAAATATGTTATTATATAAATGTATTATATAATTAGGAAGGTATGAGTTTTATGAAATGTAAGAAGTGCGGTGCACCAATAAGTAATACAGATTTATTTTGCTCAGGTTGTGGAACTTCTATCGAAGAATTAAAAAATTCAAGTATGATAGAAACTGAAGAAGTACCTGCAGTAGAAACTACAGAAACTGTTGTTGAAGAAGCTAAAGTTGAAGCTCCAGTAGAAACACCAGTAGAAGTAACAAGTGAAAATTCTACAGTAGTAGAAGAAGTTAAAGAAACTAGTGTTTTAGATGGAAGTTTTAAAGAGAAGAAAAAAGTATCTCCATTATTAATTGTTTTTGGAATAGTTCTATTAGCAATTTTAGGAGTTGTTGCTTATTATTTCTTCGTATTTGCAACACCAAAGAATGTATTTGCTATTCAAATTAACAAAGCATATAATACTTTAACAAAGAATATGGATAGTAAAATTGAAACAAGAAAAGGAACATTTGGATTAGATTTAAATATTACTTCTAATGAATTAGATAGTGATATCGTAGATTTAATTAACAAAATTGATTTTGATGCAGAATATGCAATTGATACAAAAAACAGTTATTATGATATTACTTTTAATACTAAATATGATAATGATAGTTTATTATCAGTTCAAAGTGTATTAAAAGACAATAAAGCATATTTTAAATTAAATGATTTATATTCTAAATATATTTCAACTGATTTTGATGGTTCTACAGAAGATATCAAAAATATGAATGAAGTTGATTTTAAAGGACTAGTTTCTAGTATTAAATCTGCTTTAGTAACATCAATGAAAGATGAATATTTTACATCATCTAAAGATGGAAAATATACAGTAAATACTTTAACATTAGATGAAAAAGAATTTACAGAAGTTGTTACAAGTATGCAAAAAAAATTAGCTAAAGATAAAAAATTCGTTAAAGATTTAGCTAAAGCATTCAATATGACAGAAGAAAATATCAAAGATGCATTAAATGAAAAATTTGAAGCAGAAGGAGAATTCGAATTCAAAATAAACATTTATACAGAAGGATTATTAAAAGATTTTGCTAAAATTGAAACAGTAGTAACAAAAGATGGTGAAACAATAAGCGCTATTGTTGAACCAAAAGGTGATAAATATGATGTTGAAATTAAACAAGGAAAAACATCAGTATTCAAAGGTAGTTATGAATTTAAGAAAGATGGCAAAAAAGAAACTTGTAATTTAACATTTGGAGTATCTAACACTAATGTAGAAATCAAAATGAATTCTACTGAAGAAACTAATACTAAGATTACTCAAGCAGATGTTAGTAATTTAATTGATAGTGAAGATTTAACTGAAACAGATTATCAAAAAATTATGGTTAAATTAATGTCAAAAGAAGCTGTACAAAATATTTATACAAAAGTAACTACAATGTATAATAGTTTATATGGCTATAATGGTTATGATGATTACGAAGATTATGATTATTAATATTAAGAAAGTTCAATTTGATTGAACTTTTTTATTTGTCGTGATATAATGGAAAAGTTCAAGTTAATAACTTATAGAAAGAGTGATAATAATGCTAAAAATATTTAGATATTTAAAATCATCAATAGTATCATTATTATTAATAGTTGGATTACTAGTTATCCAAGCTGCATGTGATTTAGCACTACCTGATTATACTTCAAAAATAGTAAATATAGGTATACAACAAGGTGGTATAGAAAATGCTGCTGCTACTGTGATAACAGAAAAAACATATGATAATTTAATGTTATTTTTAGATGATTCAAAAAAAGAATACTTATATAATTATTATGATTTATTAGAAACAAAAGATTATAGTAAATATAAAGAATATTCTTTATTAAAAAAGGAAAATCTTTATAAATTAAATACAAATGATAAAGATATAAAAGAAAATATTAGTGATATATTAGAAGTTCCTTTAATGATAGATTATTTATTTAAAACAGGAAAAATAAAAGAATATGGTTTTCCTATACCTGAAGATGTTGATGCATATCAATTATTAAGTACTTTAGATGAAAAAACTATTAAAACTACCTTAGGTGAAATGGATTCAAAATTAAAAGAAATGCCTGAATCAATTATTACTAGTTCAGCCATTATAGCTTTAAAAGCAGAATATGAAGAAATTGGTTTAAATACATCTAAAATTCAAACTAATTATATATTAGTTAGTGGAGCAAAAATGATATTTATTTCATTAATAATTATGATTGATGCTTTACTTATTGGATTCTTTGGAGCAAAATTAGCTGGTAAATTAGGAAAAACTTTAAGGGAAAAAGTATTTACTAAAGTAGTTAGTTTTTCTAAAACAGAAATGAAGAAATTTGGTACTGCTTCTTTAATAACAAGAACTACAAATGATATTCAACAAATACAACAAATTGTAGTATTCTTAATGCGTGTAGTTATTTATGCACCAATAATCGCAGTAGGTGGAATAATTAAAACAACAAGTAAATCTGGCTCTATGGGTTGGATAATATTTGGTGCTGTATGTGCATTATTTGTTGTATTATTAGCATTATTTGCTTTTGTAATGCCTAAGTTCAAAATGTTACAAAAATTAATAGATAAATTAAATTTAGTGGCACGTGAAATACTAAATGGTATTCCAGTAATAAGAGCATTCAATAATGAAAAGCATGAAGAAAATAGATTTGCTGATGCTAATAAAACATTAAACAAAGTAGAATTATTTGTAAGTAGGGTAATGGCTTTAATGATGCCATTAATGTCACTTCTTATGTATGTAGTATGTATCGCAATAGTATGGAAAGGTGCATACGAAATTAATGCTGGTACTATGCAAGTAGGAGATATCATGGCATATATTCAATATGCAATGCAAATAATATTCTCATTCCTAATGATAGGAGTTATGAGTATTATGTTACCTCGTGCTATTGTTTCTGCTAATCGTATATTAAAAGTATTAGAAGAAGAACCAACTATTAAAAATCCTAAAAAAATAAAGAAATTTAATAAAAATAAAACTGGTGTTGTAGAATTTAAAAATGTATGTTTTAGATATCCTGATGCTATGGAAGATGTAATTACTGATGTAAATTTCAAAGCATTACCAGGGACAACAACTGCTTTTATAGGATCTACTGGTAGTGGTAAATCAACATTAATTAATTTAATACCAAGATTCTATGATGTAACTGAGGGTAGTATTTTAATTGATGGTGTTAATATTAAAGATGTTAATGTTAAAGATTTAAGAAAGAAGATAGGATATATACCACAAAAAGGAATGTTATTTAGTGGAACAATATCTTCAAATATAAAATATGGTAATGATAAATTAAAACCTGAAGAAATGATTAAAGCAAGTAAAATTGCGCAAGCAGATGAGTTTGTTAAAAAACTAGATGACAAATATGAATCATCAATTTCACAAGGTGGAACTAATGTATCTGGTGGTCAAAGACAAAGATTATCAATTGCTCGTGCAATTGCTGTAAATCCAGATATCTATATTTTTGATGATAGTTTCTCAGCACTTGATTTTAAAACAGATGCTAAATTAAGAAAAGAATTATCAAAAATAACTAAAAAGAGTACAGTATTTATTGTTGCTCAAAGAATAAGCACAATTCTAAATGCAGATCAAATAGTTGTTTTAAATGAAGGAAATGTAGTTGGAATTGGTAAACATAATGAATTAATGAAAAATTGTGAAGTATATAAAGAAATTGCTTTATCACAACTTAGTGAGGAGGAACTTTCAAATGTCAAAGAATAATAAAAAAATGAATATGCCTGACAAACCAAAAAACTTTAAGAAAGCTTTCTCAAAATTAGCTAATTATTTAAAAAAATATTATATAGGAATAATAATAGTAATTATATTTGCAATACTATCAACAATATTTGCAATTATTGGGCCTAATATGTTAGGTGATGCAGTTACTGAAATATATACTGGTTTGATTGCTAAAATTACAAATACAGGTTCAATGAATTTTGATGCTATTAATAAAATATTAATAAGTTTATTAATACTTTATATATTAAGTTCATTATTTAATTATATACAAGGTTATATTATGAATACTATATCTTGTAAAATGGCTTATAATTTAAGAAGAGATTTAATAAAAAAAGTAAATAAATTGCCTATGGCATATTTTGATAAACAAACACATGGTGAAGTATTATCAAGAATAACTAATGATGTAGATACATTAAGTAATAACTTAAGTCAAAGTTTAAGTCAATGTATAACTAGTTTAGCAACTATAATTGGTGTATTAGTAATGATGATTAGAATTAATGGATTAATGACATTAGTTAATTTATTAATATTGCCTATATCATTAATTGGTATGGTATTTATAGTATCAAAATCACAAAAATATTTTAAACAAAAACAAGATTATTTAGGAAATGTAAATGGTATAGTTGAAGAAATATATGGTGGACATGATGTAGTAAAAGCGTTTAATGGTGAAGAAAAAGCTGTTAAAAAATTTAATGAATATAATGAAAAATTATATGAATCTGCTTGGAAGAGCCAATTTATTTCTAGCTGTATGCATCCACTTATGAATTTTGTTGGAAACTTAAGTTATGTAGTTGTTTCAATATTAGGTGGTTATTTAGCTGTAAAAGGTAAAGTAACAGTTGGTAATATAGTTTCATTTACACAATATGTAAGAAACTTTAATCAACCAATAGGTCAAATGGCTCAAATATCAAGTATGTTCCAAGCAACAGTTGCTGCTGCAGAAAGAGTATTTGAATTCTTAGAAGAAAAAGAAGAAATTAAAGATGTAAAAAACTCTTTACCAGTAAATAATTTAAAAGGAACAATAGAATTTGATAAAGTTCATTTTGGTTATAATGAAGATAAAATAATTATTAATGATTTCAATGCTAAAATTAAACCAGGTGAAAAAATTGCAATAGTTGGGCCAACTGGAGCAGGAAAAACTACAATTGTAAAATTGTTAATGAGATTTTATGATGTAAATAGTGGTTCAATAAAGATTGATGGTCATGATATTAAAGAATTTAAACGTGGTGAATTAAGAAGCTTATTTGGAATGGTGCTTCAAGATACATGGTTATATAGTGGTACAATTGCTGATAATATTAAATATGGTAAATTAGATGCTAATATTGAAGATATTAAAAATGCCTGTAGAGCAGCATCAGTACACCATTTTATAAAAACTTTGCCTGATGATTATAATATGATTATTAATGAAGAAAGTGATAATATATCACAAGGACAAAAACAACTTCTTACAATAGCTCGTGTAATACTTGCTGATCCTAAAATATTAATTTTGGATGAAGCTACTTCATCAGTAGATACTAGAACAGAAATATTAATTCAAAAAGCAATGGATAAACTTATGGAAGGAAGAACAAGTTTCATAATAGCCCATAGATTATCAACAATTAAGAATGCAGATTTAATTCTAGTTATGAAAGATGGAGATATTGTAGAAACAGGTAATCATAAAGATTTAATTAAAAAGAATGGTTTTTATGCTAATCTATATAATTCTCAATTTGAAGAAATTTAGTACAATAATATATTATTGTACTAAATTTCTTCAAATTGAGAATTATATAGATTAGCATAAAA
>Ga0116152_10005053_pt1 | contig 10323 bp, 7 predicted proteins | sample AD_UKC119_MetaG_FD_89894 | JGI IMG/M metagenome (GOLD analysis project Ga0116152, IMG submission 89894) | Active sludge microbial communities of municipal wastewater-treating anaerobic digesters from Hong Kong - AD_UKC119_MetaG | ecosystem: Engineered > Bioreactor > Anaerobic > Digestate...
CTTCGTCGTCAAGCACCCAGTTCGGGCCCCAGGACGGGCTGGTGGAGAAGCCGGAGGAGATCGCCGTGTAGCTGCCGTAAGCGCCGAACAGCGCTTCGATCGCGGTGGTGGAGAAGCCGTAGGTATCCTTCACACCGTTGCCGTCGGGATCTTCCAGCGCAAACCGGTACATCAGGTCTACAAAATCGTCTACGGTGGTGGGCAGGTTGTCAGGATCCACGCCGAGGGCATCCAGATAGTCGCCGCGGTAGATCAGGGTCTTGTAGGGCATGCAGCCCGCTTCAACCATGCCGGGCACGGTAATCATCGTGCCGTCGTCAACCGTAGCGTAATTCCAGAACATATCCACGAAATCCGCCAGCCGGCCGTGATAGCCGCCGTTGTTGAAGAACTCATACAGGTCGGGCGCATTCTCCTGGAAGAAGGAGACATCCCACGAGGCCAGCGCGCCTTGTTCGTACAGGGTATCCATGTTCGTTTGGCTCATGGAGATAAAGATGTCAGGAGCGGTTTTGCCGGCGATACGGGTGTTGATGATTTCCTGATACTGCTGGTACTCAACGTACTGCACGTCGAACGTTACGTCGTACCCGTATTTTTCTTTCAGGATTTTCTCAACTTCTTTGACCACGATGTCCTGATCCTCGTCAAACGGGGCGAACATATAGCTGGCAACCGAGATGGTGCCGGACCATTTGATCGGGGCATCGTCGGCAAAGCTGACGGTTGCGGGGACGATCAGCATTGCACACAGTAACAGAGCAAACAATTTTTTCATTGGATTACCTCCTCTATATTTGATCAGGCATGCAAGCCTGTATCATACCGTGTTAACCCTTCAGCGATCCGATCATGATTCCCTTGACAAAATAGCGCTGGATGAACGGATAAACCGCCAGAATGGGAAGCGTAGCCACGAAGATGGCCGCGGCCTTTACGCCTTCGGCGCTGGCCTGTACCTCGTTGGCGAGGGTTTCGGACGAAATATTCAGGTCGATCATCTGCTGCGTGCCCGTGATGATGATGCGGCGCAGCACGATTTGCAGGGTGAACATCTTGTCGTCGGAGATATAGATCAAAACGTCAAACCAGGAATTCCAATGGTCTACGGCCAGCCATAGCGCGACCGTTGCCAGAATGGGCTTGGACAGCGGCAGTACGATCTGGAAGAAGATCCGCAGGCGGCCCGCGCCGTCAATCATGCAGCTTTCTTCCACTTCCTCCGGCAGCGACATGAAGTAGTTGCGCATGATTACCAGGTTAAACGCGCTGACCAGCCCGGGCAGGATCATCGAGGCGTAGGTATTCATCAGCCCAAGGTCGCGCACCAGAATGTACGTGGGGATCAATCCGCCGGAGAAGAACATGGTGAAAACGATCAGGAAGGTCCAGATGGAACGATGCGGGAAGAACTTTTTGGACAGCGCGTACGCGCCCATTGCCGTAATCGTCAGCTGCAGGGACGTACCGATGACCGTACGGATCAGGGTGTTTTTATACCCCTGCCAGATATACTTGCTTTCCAGCACCTTTTTGTAGTTATCCAGCGTCGCGTCTACGGGGAGAAGGTGCATGCCGCCTTTGGTTGCGACGTAGGAAGGCGAAAAGGAAATCGACAGCAGGTGTTCAAACGCAAAGAAGATCGAAAGCGCGAACAGGCCGAGCATCAGATAGATGATGACGTCGATAATTGAGAATTTTTCTTTCATCTTATCTGCTCCTTTACCATATTCCGCTGCCGTTGATTTTGTTGGCAGTGAAGTTCATCCCGACGACCATCACAAACCCGATCACGTTTTGAAAAAGCCCGACGGCAGTAGACAGGGAATATTTCATCTGCCCGATGCCGTAGCGGTACACAAAGGTATCGATGATATCGCCCGTTTTGTACACCGCCGCGTTATACATATTGAAGACCTGGTCAAAGCCGGCGACCATCACGTTGCCGACCCGCAGGATCAGCATGATGGTGATTGTGGGCAGCAGGCACGGCAGCGTAACGTACCACAGCCGCTGAAACCGGCTGGCACCGTCGCATACGGCGGCTTCGTACATGGTCGGATCAATGCCCGCGATGGAGGCGATGTACAGGATCGAGCCCCAGCCGACGCCCTTCCATATATCGGTCGTAATCAGCGTGAAGCGGAACCAGTCGTTGCTGCCGAGGAAATAGATCGCTTTCTCCACGCCGAAATAGTGCTGTAAAATGTAGTTTACCACGCCGGTGGTCGGCGAAAGCAGCTGGGAAAAAAGCCCCGCGACGATGACCCAGCTTAGAAAATGGGGCAGATAGGAAACCGTCTGCACCGCGCGCTTGTACTTCATGTGCCGTACTTCGTTTAGCATAAGCGCCAGGATGATCGGCGCGGGGAAGCCGGTCAGTATTTTCAGAGAGCTGATAATAATCGTATTGGTAAACGCCCGGGTGAAGGTGGCCGTAGAAAAAGCGAACTTGAAGTTATCAAGCCCCACCCAGGGGCTGGCCCAGATGCCCAGCCCGATTTTATAGTCCTTGAATGCCATGGCGAGCCCTGTGATGGGGATATATTTAAATATGATGAAATACACAAGGGTCGGCAGGAATAACATCACCAGCGCGGCATGCTTTTTATACAGCCGGAAATCGCTGAAGAATTTGGACTTGTTTTTGCGAAGCGCACGATCGGGCAGTTGCATAGCCACACTCCTCTATTTCCTTTTGTTCATTCGATATTTGTATTATATGGTTTGTTTTCATATAAGTTAAGACAAAAAATTCAATATATTGGGCACTATTTCTCCATTATATCCATTTGGCGGGTAACAATATTCCACGATTATACAACGATCCTGTCTTTACGGGAATTTGGGATGAGCAAAATGAAAAGAATATGATAGAATGAAATTGAACAGATGGGGTGAAAAAATGAAATTTAATCCGTTTCGAAAAGCGACCCTCATTACCAAGCTGACATTATCATATTTTCTCATCGTTACGCTGATGGCGACCTTGCTGAGCATCACGTTTGTTTCCATTGCCAACGATTATTATACGCGCGACGCGAAAAAACTGAACACACTGATTTTGAAACAGGCCGCCAACGTCGTCAATTCCACCGTGCTTATCCCTGTGGAAAAGACGCTGATCAACCTTACGCTCACCAGCGGCAACGGCGCGGTGCTGGACGACCTGATCGACGAGTTTGACCTGCCGGAAGTAAGCTCGCTGTGCACCACGCTGACCAGCAGCGTATCCTCCTCACAAAACCTGCTGATCGGTATCCATATCTATTTCAAGGAAGGGGATTACGTTGCCTCTTCCATCATGGGCTATAAGCGCAACACAACGGCAAATCGGGTCTATTGGCCGAATATGAACTGGTTTGAAGCCGTGCAGCTTATCCACGACAACGAAACCTACATCACCCTGCGCAACATCCAGTATCACCAGACGGCGACCTCCATTCCGGTGATCACATTCATCAGTCCGTATCCCATTACCAAGCCGTTTAACCAGGCCGAGGCAATGATCGCGCTGGATGTTCCGGTCAGCTTTTTGTCGGGCGTACTGGAAGATATCACCGCCATTGACGACCGCATGATGCTGATTTTCGACGCAAACGGCGACCTGATCGTCAATGTAGCGTCGCCCGGCGCGCCCACGAGCGTAGCGGCCATGGGCTACGAAACCAACAACGAATGTTTGGCTGCCGAAGCAAACGGCGTGTTTGCGACGCTGGACGACAACCGGACGCTGCGCTCCTGCGCCATGCTTCCCAACGGCTGGCTGATCGTCAGCTATGTGCCGGAGGACAGCTTTCTGCAGGTCAACCATATGGTTATCATTTCAGCTATTCTGCTGACCTCACTGACCGTAATCGTTTTCCTGCTGATCTCGCGTATCTTTGCCTTCCATTTTTATGCGCCCGTGAAAAAGCTTATGTCGCGGGCCAAGCACCTGCTGATGAAAATGGAGCAGGCGGATGCATCCCGTACCGATGAGTTTGCGCAGCTGGACACGGTGCTTACCGAGATGGAAAACAAAATATTGAATCTGAGCCAGAACTGGGAGGAGAATCTGCCCACGCTCAAGCTGGCGTTCATGCGCACCATTACCGAAGGCGAGCCCATTTCCAGGCAAAGCTTTGACAAGCAATTGCTCTATCACACCCGCCTGATGGAGGACGCACGGTACCGCATTTTGCTGCTGTTCCTGTCGCAGGCCGACGACGAGAACTACGATCAGCCCGTCAACGATGAGCTGATCCGCTACATTGAACGGCAGTCCAACGTCGATACCGCCTATATCGCCTATGAGCGCAGCGACAACTGCATCTGCGTGCTTGCGCTTTCCTCCGGCGAGCTGACCAAATCCAAAGTCCAAAGCATCATCAGCTATGCGCGCCGCATCATGTCTGTGGATGTAACGGTTGCTGTCGGCGCGTCGTGCGCGTCACCGTCGGAAATCCATATCTCGTTTGAGCAGGCGATCAAAGCGTACGGGCACAGCTATTTTGAGGAATGGAACAATCTGTTTATCTATCAGCCCCTGCCCGCCTTGGAAGGAGAGACCCGCGATACGCTGATGGCCGACCTCAAGGCGTATATCGATGTGCTGGACCAGGACGATCAGGACGAGCTGGAATCGCAGATCCAGGTTTCGATGGAGCATATTATCTCCGCGAAGGTGGATTGCCCGGCGAAGCACAGCATGCTTTCCCGCTACGTCGAGGCCATCAAGGTGCGGATACGCGGCAACGACAAGCGCTTTACGTCGCCGCAGTCCTCCAACTATTTCCAAACCATCACCGCGTTTACCGCCTGGCTGATCCAGGCAAGCAGCTTCATCCTGTATGAGCGCAGCGACGAAAGCCGCACGAAGATGGCCGTGGAAAGCGTCGTGAAGTATATCCACAACAACCTTTCCCAGGAGCTGTCGCTGACCAAGCTTTCGGAATATACGATGCTGTCCAACAACTATCTAAGCCGCATTTTCAAAGAGCATATGGGCATCAATCTGGTGGATTATGTCACCAACTGCCGTATGACCAAAGCCGCGGAGATGCTCACGGAAACCCGCCTGCCGATTGAGCAGATCGCCCGGGCGCTGGGGTACAACACCCCGCACTATTTCTCCAAGCGCTTTCGGGAGCACTATGGGCTTACACCCAATCAATACCGCTTGCGATAGAAAGAAGTATGCCGTTATGAATCCCATTGCGCATTTGGATGCCATGATATACGATCATCCCGAGCTGGAACCGGTACGGCAGGCTCTTTTGTCCGCGTTTCATCTGTTGGCCGATTGCTTTGCTGCAGGCGGCAAGCTGCTGCTGTGCGGCAACGGCGGCAGCGCATGCGACTGTGAGCATATTGCCGGCGAACTGATGAAGGGCTTTTTGCTGCGGCGGCCGCTATCAGCGGCAGAAACCGAAGCGCTGGCTTTGCAGGGCGCAGAAGGGACGCTGCTGGCGGAAACACTGCAGCGCGGGCTGCCCGTGTTGGTGCTGTCGGGGCTTACGGGGCTTTCCACCGCGTTTGCAAACGACGTCGATCCGGCACTGGCCTATGCCCAGCAAGCGCACGTCTACGCGCGGGAAGGTGATGTGCTGCTTGGCATATCTACCTCCGGCAACGCGCGAAACGTGCGGCTGGCCGCACTGGCGGCCAAGGCACGGGGCGCAAAGGTGATCGCCCTGACGGGGCAGGGCGGCGGGAAGCTTGCTGCGGTCTGCAACCTGCTCGTTGACGTAACGCAAACCGAAACCTACCGGGTGCAGGAGCAGCACCTTACGCTGTACCACTGCCTGTGCATGATGCTGGAAGCACACTTTTTTGGAAATGAGGAATAACCGATGATTGAGACCGACCAAAACACGTCTCCGGTGGAGGCTGTGGTGTTTGACTTTGACGGAACGCTGTCCACGCTGCGCCACGGCTGGGAATGTGTGATGGAGCCGATGATGACGGAGATGATCTCAGGCGGTTCCGCTGATGAGGCGATCCGCCGGGAGGTGGCAGAGTATATTGACGAATCTACGGGAATCCAGACCATCCACCAGATGAAATGGCTGGATGACGCTGTGCGCCGCCACGGGAAAAACCACAGCGCGCTGCGCGGCCCATGGGAATATAAGGTGGAATATAACCGGCGGCTGATGCAGCCCGTTAACGAACGGCTGAAGGCACTGCAAACCGGTGAAAAAACGCCGGACGATTTTATGGTTGCCGGCACACTGCCGATGCTCAGGGCGCTCCGGCAGCGCGGCATCCGGCTGTACGCCGCCAGCGGCACCGATCATCCCGATGTGGTGCACGAGGCCAAGGCACTGGGGCTTTTTTCCTTTTTTAATGAAATCCACGGTGCTCCGCAGGACGCGGAGGATTGCTCCAAAGAAGCGGTTCTCCGGCAGCTGACGGAGGAAGCGGGCCTGGCCGGCAGCCGCGTGGCAGTGATCGGCGACGGCAAGGTGGAAATCGCGCTTGGCAACAAAATCGGCGCGCGGACGCTGGGCATCGCCAGCGACGAGGAAGCCCGCAGCGGTGTCAATCCGCACAAGGAAAAGCGGCTGAAGGACGCGGGCGCGGACCTGATTGCCGGCGACTTTACAGACCTGCGCCAGGTGCTCAAGTTTCTGGGCTTTGAACATAATCCTACGCTGGGCTTTGAAAAGATTCACAGCGCGTCGGCCATGACGCGGGTTAACCTGGTGACCATTGCAAACATGCTCACCCCGGGCGTGTCTCCCGTGCCTCCGTGGGGCAGCGCGGAATTTGACACGCTGGTGGAAAAAATCAAAGCGGCGCGGGAAAACCACCGTCCGGTAATCCTGTCCATGGGCGCGCATGTGATTAAAAACCGCCTGTCACGCTACCTGATCGCGCTGATGCGCGAGGGTTTCGTTACCCATCTGGCGGGCAACGGCGCGTGCTCGATACACGATTTTGAGCTGGCATATCTGGGCGGCACCTCCGAGAATGTGCCAACCGCCATTGAAGACGGCTCCTTCGGCATGTGGGAAGAAACCGGACGCTGGATGAACGAGGCGATTACCGATGGATTCAAAGCGGGCTTTGGCTACGGTGAATCGCTGGCGCGGTATATCGACCGGTATCCCGAGCGCTTTCCCTATAAAGAGGACTGCGTGCTGTATCAGGCGTGGAAGCTGGGCGTACCGGCCACTTATCACATTGCGCTGGGCACCGATATCATCCACCAGCACCCGACCACCGATTTCCAGTCTATCGGCGGTGCGAGCGGGATTGATTTCCACAGCATGTGCCGCAGCGTTTCCAGGCTGGATGGCGGCGTGTTTCTAAACTTCGGTTCAGGCGTCATCGGGCCGGAGGTGTTTTTAAAGGCGCTGTCCATCTCCCGCAATCTGCGGTATCCCACATTCAACATCACCACCGCGAATTTCGACCTGATCGATCTGGGCGACTACAAGGCAAAGGCCGGATACGACGATCCGCATTATTATTACCGCCCGCGCAAAAACATCGTGCTGCGTCCGGTCAGCCGGGGCGGCACAGGCTGGCATTTTGTGGGCAACCATCTGCAAACCATTCCAAACCTCTATGAAAAGCTTACGCAAAAAGGCGGGAAAGGTGCATGAACAAACAGCGGTTTGATACGCTGCTTCAAAATATGGAGCAGCTGTGCGTTGGTGTGCTGGGGGACTTTTGCCTGGACGTATATTGGGAAGCGGACATGACCAAGAGCCAGCTTTCGCGTGAAACAGCCTACTATCCGCTGCCGGTGATGCGCGAGCGCATCAGCCTGGGCGGTGCGGGCAATGTAGCGGCCAATATCGCCTCGGCTTTTCCCGTGCGGCTGTTTGTATTCGGCGTCACCGGCCCGGACTGGCGGGAGACGGAAATGAAGCGGCTGCTGCACGGCATCCAGGCCGACACGGCTGGTCTGGTGCAGGATGAAACCCGCATGACCAACGCGTTCATCAAGCCTATGCGGCGCGGCCTGGCCGGCACGCTGACCGAGGGCGAACGGATGGATTTTGAACCGCTCACCCCCCAAAGCGAAGCCACCGAACAGGCACTGCTTGATAAGCTGCTTAAGCAAATGCCGCAGCTGGACGCGCTGTGCGTATGTGATCAGCTGACCTACGGCTGCGTATCGCCTCAGGTGCGCGCGTACATCATAGGCGGCGGGCACAGGCCCGTGATCCTTGCCGACAGCCGGGATCGCATCGGCCTGTTTCAAAACGTGATCATCAAGCCCAATGATATCGAAGCCTGCCGCACGATGGACGCGCCCCTGGGTGCAGACAGCGAGCACATCCGGCAGATCGCGCTCTCGCTGGAAAAGCGCACCGGCCGGCCGGTGATCATCACCATGGGTGAAAATGGCTGCATGACGGCGGTCGGCGGCGAGGCTGCGCATATTCCCGCCTTCCCCGTGGCTCCGCCCATTGATATCTGCGGCGCCGGCGACGCGTTTTTAGCGGCGGCCGCCTGCGCGCTGGCTGCCGGAGCTACCGTGCAGGAAGCAGCGTGGCTTGGCAATGCGGCGTCCTCCGTGACCATCCGTCAGCTGCACATTACCGGCACGGCCACGCGGAAACAGCTGCGGGCGCTGTGCACAGACGATTGATGCTTCGCTGTATCCAATAAAAGAACCGCATCTGCCAAAGAAACGGCAGATGCGGCTTTTTCATTAGCTGCCGCGGCAGCGTACGGGCTTTGCCTGGCTTACGCGCCTACAACTTTCATGGCAATATCCGCCCACTGGGTCAGCCGTTCCGGCTGCCTGGCAACGGTGGAAATATCCTTGAGAATCATCTCCAGATTCACATTATTGGCTTTGGCCAGGTCTACCGTAAGCTGCAGGTCGTCCTTAACGGCGTCCCAGTTGACCGTGCTATCGGCAATTATGGCAGGGGTCGGCTTATTGGACATAATCAGTTCGGTGCCGATCCTCTCCGCAAAATTCTTACGATTGCTCCAGGGGCTGCAGGATACCTTTTTTACATGCGGTATCTTTTTTACGATATCCAGCCGGTCGTCCAGCCGGTCGCAGCAGCCGTAGTAGATCATGCCGAAATGCTCCGCCATCCTCGAAATATAGGGAATCTCCAGCTCGTCCATTAACTCCGGAGAAACCGCCGTATACAGCTGTGCCAAGCCGAAAGCCCAGCTGTTTTTGGAAAGCGGACCCTTCCCCTGCCCGCAATCGGGCAGCAGCTCATCCGTATAAATGTAGGAGCAGTGGCAGCGGTTTGCAATATCGTCATGGATGGCCAATGCGTTGGCTTGCTCGATGCCGCTGATGGTCGACCGGGTAATTCTCTCCATACAGGCATGCAGAAAATCCGGACGTTCGATAAAATCGATATAAGCATTCTCCACGCCCATCAGCATCGTCAGGTAATCCCATACGCCCAGATGAAACTGCATCCCATGGCTTTGCATCAGCGGCGCGATACCGCCGAAAATGTGGTTCGCTTCGTCCCAAACCTCCTGTGTTTTGGCGGTATCAACCGTGATTTGCATATCACGGATTTTTTCAATATCCTCAAATTCGGTCAGCACAGGGTTAAAATGCGAGGAAGCCGCTGTTGTTCCCTCGGACAACCTGATCACATCGCGGCTGGCGCTCAGCCCGTACCCGGTATTATGGATCACCATGGGAATTGTAATGTAAGGTTCCACTACCATATCCACCGGAAAGTGGTTCCATTGATAGATGTTTCTGCGCAGCTCCCACTCCACCTTGTGCCAATAGGGATCGTCAATCACGCAGACCAGCGATTTATCGACGATCAGCTCGTTCCATGGCAGCTGATCGATGCACACCATGGGCCGCTGCATCTGTCCGCGATTAAGCGCCTTCCACAGGCTGATCTTCTCTTTCATTATCGGAAGCGTGGCGATTTTCATATACGCATCAGCCAGTTTCCTCAATACCTTTATATCATTATCTGACAGCATGATATTCATCTCTTTTCCTTGCGTTCTTATGCTTATTATATTCCGCATAAATGATATATCACACCCTATATAGTGATACATATTCCGCAATAATTGACATTCGCTGCGGCTGATGATACGATGCGGACAGAATATGCGGGGAGGTGCGATATGCTGCTAACATACGGCAACACCACATGCTCCGCCGATTGGCGGATCGACGAAAAAATACCGACAGGCTACTGCCGGGTTTATTATGTACTGGGCGGCAGCGTGCAGTATCAGGATAATCAGCTGTGCACCAACCTCAAACATGGGTATTTGTACATCTTTCCGTCTGCGTCGCCCTACCGTATGCGGCAGCGTATCGAGGATCCGCTGCGCTGTACCTTTATACACATTCAGGTTTCTCCGGCA
>Ga0116152_10005055_pt1 | contig 10320 bp, 8 predicted proteins | sample AD_UKC119_MetaG_FD_89894 | JGI IMG/M metagenome (GOLD analysis project Ga0116152, IMG submission 89894) | Active sludge microbial communities of municipal wastewater-treating anaerobic digesters from Hong Kong - AD_UKC119_MetaG | ecosystem: Engineered > Bioreactor > Anaerobic > Digestate...
AGGTTCCATTATTGAAAATGATGTGCTTATGTACAAACTGATGCATAAATCTCAAGAGTTTATCCAAAATGTTTCCATAAAAATTCCTGAAACCGTTTAAATCCTTATGTTACAACCGTTGGAAAATATTAAAAGAGTTTACTTTTTAGGTATTGGGGGAATTGGAATGAGTGCTCTGGCTCAGTTTTTTCTCCAATATGGGGCAAAAGTTTTTGGGTATGATTTAACACCAACTCCCTTAACAGATCAGTTAATTAAAATGGGAGCCGTAATCCATTTCACAGAACAGGACCAGCTGATACCCGACCATATTGATCTGGTGGTGTTAACACCGGCAATACCCAAAGAGCATAAAGAACTTTTATGGTTCCAGAAACAAAATATTCCCATTTTAAAGCGGGCAGAAGTACTGGGATTGATATGTCAATCTTTTCCAACCATTGCTGTAGCAGGAACACATGGTAAAACCACTACTACATCAATGGTAACCCATTTTCTTAACTCGATACATCATCCTACTTTAGCTTTTATTGGAGGAATCTCCAAAAATTTAAACAGTAATTTTCTTTACACAAATCATTTCCAAACGGTTGTTGTTGAAGCAGATGAATTTGATCGTTCGTTTTTAACACTATATCCTAAGATTGGGATTATTACTTCTGTCGATGCTGATCATCTGGATATTTACGGAGAAAAAGAACAACTAATCAGCTCTTTTCAAGCATTTGCCAATCAGATAGACAGAAATGGAACGTTGATCATTGCACAAAAGATTGCACATCTGATAGATCACCCCAATAAGATCACTTATGGGGTTGATGAAACGGCTGACTTTTTTATCAAAATTGCAGAAATGGAGCCGGAAAACACCCATTTTGCCATTTGTAAAAACACTCAAAGTAAAACCCCAGTATGTTTTCATAATTTGGTTCTCAAAGCTCCGGGTGTTCATAATTTGTTAAATAGTTTGGCAGCGTTTCTTGCAGTTAAAGAGCTCCTAAAATTGAATATAGCCCCTGATCATGTTGCTTCCTGTAATATGATCTTTGATTCATTTGCAACATGGGCGGGTGTTGCCCGTAGATTTGATTACCGAATTGTTCAGGAGGATCTGATTTACATCGACGATTATGCCCACCATCCTGAAGAGATCAAAGCTTTTCTTCAAACCATAAAAACGATATATCCCCAAAAGAAAGCAACAGGAATTTTTCAACCTCATCTCTATTCAAGAACCAGAGATTTTGCAGAAGAATTTGCACAAGCTCTAAATCTTCTTGATGAAATTATTTTGTTAGAGATCTATCCGGCCAGAGAGCTTCCTATTCAAGGTATCGATTCCCATTATTTGCTTCAGATGATTCCAAATCCCAATAAAAAAGTGGTTGCTAATAATGAGCTGATCCCCTATTTAAAACAGCAAAAACCTGAACTTTTACTCACTATTGGAGCCGGAAATATCGATCAGTTTGTACCGTTAATTGAAAATGAGTTTCATAAATAATTAAATTCACTTGAATTATATATATTTGCATTTTAATAAAAAAATTAAAATTATGTTTACAGGAATCGTAGAAAAAACAGGTAAGATTGTAAAAATCGAACACGAAAATACCAATTATCATTTTACCATAGAAGTTGATTTTGTGGATGAACTAAAAATTGATCAAAGCATGGCTCATGACGGCTGTTGTTTAACTATTGTGAACATTAATAAAGAACTGAACCAATATGTTGTCACTGCCATGGATGAAACGATGCTTAAAACCAATTTAAAGTCATGGTGTGTGGGTTATGAAGTGAATTTAGAAAGGAGTATGCGCTTCGATGGTCGCTTTGATGGACATATTGTTCAGGGGCATGTAGATCAGACTGCTGTTTGTGAAAAAGTGATCGATGAGAATGGAAGCTGGCGCTACTATTTTACTTATGATTACACAATGAATAACTTTACTGTCCCTAAAGGGTCTATTACAGTTAATGGTGTGAGTTTAACGGTGGTTGATTCTGAAAAAGGTCGTTTTTCCGTTGCAATAATCCCTTATACTTATCAAATGACGAACTTTCATAATTTTCAGCCCGGTACAATTATCAATATCGAGTTTGATGTTTTAGGAAAGTATGTTCAAAAATTGATGGAACAATATTTTGAAAGCCAAAAAAAATAAAACTCAATTTTTTTCGTTATCTCCCTAATAAACATAATATAATATCATTTTGAGCTTGAAAAAAATCGTATCTGTTTTATCATCTGCATGTTGCATTATTTTGACATTGTTTTTTCTGGTTTCTTGCGCTACAAACAAAAATAGTTTTGAGAATCGGGCTTACCATACCGTTACATCTAAATATAACATCAATTTTAACGGTAAAGAAGCCTTAAAAGAGGGAGAACAAGAGATTGAAAAAAAGAGGAAAGAGAATTATACAACCGTGTTACCGATTTACTATTATCCTACTAAAGAAGATTTGGGGAGCATCAATTCCAAAATGGATCGAGTGATCGAAAAGTCTTCCAAATCGATTTATAAACATTCAATGCTGATTCGTGGTAAAGAATACGTTAAAACCATGGATGATGCCTATATGATGATGGGAAAAGCGTATTTTCACAAACAAGATTTTCTAAACGCCTCACGGATATTCACTTATATAGCTAAACAATATCCTACTTGGGGTTTAGCAGAAGAAGCAATCATTTTAAATGCACGAACGGCCATTAGACAAAAACAGTATACCAGAGCCCAGCAACTTTTAGAAGATGCTTATCAAATCATTTATCCTCAAAACAATAGAAAATTTAATTTCCAATACTATGCTGCTCTTGCTGAATTGAATATCTCAAATCCAGCCGGAGAGATTGATGTGGCCATCAGTTCCTTGATTGAAATGCTGAAACTGAGACCCAAAAAAGATATGGCTATCCGTATCAATTTTATTTTAGGTCAATTATACGAATTAGATGGCAATAACAAAGAGGCTCAGCACTATTTTATGCAAGTATTGAAAAGTACACCTCCTTACGAAATGGAGTTTAGTGCCCGAATGAAACTGGCATCTAACTATGATGGCAAAGCTCAATCTAAAGAGTTGATTGTTAAGGAATTAAACAAATTGCTAAAAGACAGCAAGAACGATGAATTCCGTGATCAAATCTATTATGCTTTTTCAGAAATCGCCAGAATTGATGAAAATAAAAAGGAAAGGATCGATTATCTTTCCCAATCTGTTGCTGCTTATGTCAGCAATAATTACCAAAGAACTTTCTCTTCAATCACACTGGCAGATATCTACTTTGAAGAAAGTGAGTATATCAAGGCACAATCCTATTACGATACAGCGTTAATAGCACTTCCAAGCGATTATCCTAATCGTGATGCAGTGATGAAAAGAGCTTCATTTTTAAAAGAACTTGTGGATAATATCAAAGAGATTAGCTTACAGGATAGCCTTCAGAGAATCGCAAAAATGTCTGAAGGGGAAAGAAATGCATGGGTAAAAAGGATGATTGATAAGTTTACAGAAGAGGAAAGAAGATTGGAACGAGAAGAAGCCGAACGGATGATGTTATTACAGAGCACCCAAAATTTTGCTAATACGAATGTCAATATTGGAGGGAATAACAAATGGTACTTTTACAACCCAAATCTAGTAACCCAAGGTTCTACAGAGTTCTACAGAAGATTTGGGAATCGAAAATTAGAGGATAACTGGATTATTAGTAACAAACAACAGATCTCCTTTGATGAAATGAACGGGGAATCTGATGATTCCGACTCGATTCCAGAACTTGATGAAGAGGGAAATGTGATTGTTAAACGAGAAACCGATCCCAAAAAACCCGCATTTTACACTCAGGATTTACCCCTTACACCAGGTGCTGTGGATACATCAAACTTAAAAATAGCAAACGCTATGTATAAAGCAGGTATCATATACAACGATCTCTTAAGAGATGAAAAAAGATCCGTAGAGATGTTCGATCAATTGATTCAGAGATTTCCCAATAGCCAGCTTATACCACCATCATGTTATCTGGTTTATTTGATTTATTTCAAAAAAGATCCTCCAAAGAGTGAACCATATAAAAACATCATCTTAACACGTTTCCCTGAATCAGATTATGCAAAATTAATTCTGGATCCTGATTATTACAAAAAAATCGCTGAGAAACTTAACGAAATGGAAAAAAAATATGCCTCCGCTTATGATGCATATAACAAAAAACTATGGCAAAGAACTGTTCAACTGGCTGATGAATCAATCCCCAATTGTGATCAAAATATGGTCCTAAAGTCAAAGTTTGAATATATCCGTGCTGTTTCTATTGGACAAATCCTTGGGGAAGATTCTCTGAAAACGGCACTAGCCTCCATTATCATTAAATATCCGGAAACTGGTATTGCACAACTGGCACAACTTCATTTATCTACATTTGCAGACTATGGCACTGTAATGGCTAATGCCGGAGATTCTTTGTCTATTCAAAGAATAAAGGAAGAAAATGCTCTTAATGAATCTCCTTTCAGCTTTTTGCCTAACGAACAACATTATATTGTAGTAATTGCTAATGCTGCTTCAGTATCTATTTCAGACATAAAAAATAGTCTTTCCAATTTCAATAGAGACTTCTTTGCCTTGCAAAAATTTAATATCAACAGTTTTTATATCAATCAGGAAGAACAAATGATAACCGTATCCCGTTTTAAAAATAAGGATACCGCAATGGAGTTTTACACTACACTAACCAATTCTGAAATATATAAAACTCAGATATCCAGTGATCAGGTTCAGGTATACGCCATTTCTGCTACAAACTATACTACTTTTTATAATAAAGTGGATAAACGTCACCTGTACAAACCATTTTTCAATTTAAATTATTTAAAAAATCAATAATATTATGAATCCTCTTTTTACAGCTATAACATACCAAAACAGAAGAGATCAACTCATGAATTTGATCCCTTCAGGATTTGCATTATTTTTAGGTAATGATGAAGCCTCCATGAACTATCCTTCCAATACTTACAAGTATCGTCAGGATAGTAATTTTTTATACTTTTTTGGGATCGCTTTACCTAATAAAGCAGCTATCATTGATTTTGACCATAAGAAGACGATCCTTTTTGGTGATGATTTTGAGATTGATGATATCATTTGGATGGGAGATCAGCCAAAAGTGAAAGAACTCGGTGAGAAAGTTGGTGTAGAAATAACCCAACCTTTTCATACTCTAAAAGAGTTTATTAATCATAATAGAGATAGAAAGATCCATTATACAGCACCCTATAGAGGTGAAAAAAGAATATTATTGTCCCAATTAACAAGCATCCCAATTGAAGAGCTCAATTCCCATATATCCGTAGAATTGGTTAAAGCTATTGTAACTCTTAGAGAAATTAAATCTCAGGAAGAGATTGATGAAATTGAAAAAGCGTGTGAGATTGGTTATGAGATGTTCACAACTGCCATGAGCAAGTGTAAAGCGGGTGTTCGTGAATACGATTTAGCGGGTATGGTGGAAGGGATTGCACTTAGCAAAGGAAATGGTGTCTCTTTTCCTGTCATTTTATCTCAACATGGTGAAACGTTACACAACCACAATCATCATCTTATACTGGAAGATGGGAATATTTTGTTAATTGATATGGGAGCTGAAAATACAATGAACTATTGCTCCGATAATACCAGAGCGATACCCGTTTCCGGAAAATTTTCAAAAAAACAAGCCGATATTTATGAAATTGTATACCAAGCAAATATGCAAGGGATTGCCGCTTGTAAACCCGATATCTATTTCAAAGACGTTCATCAACTGGCAGTTACAGTTATTACGGAAGGATTGCAAAAACTTGGTTTAATGAAAGGTGATGTTCAAAAATCTGTTGAATTGGGAGCACATGCACTGTTCATGCCACATGGATTAGGTCACCAATTGGGGCTGGATGTACATGATATGGAGGATCTGGGAGAGAAATATGTTGGATATGATGATACGATAGAACGCAGTTCCATTTTTGGCTGGGCATATTTAAGAATGGCTAAAAAACTAAAACCAGGACATGTTGTTACCGTTGAACCTGGAATCTATTTTATTCCTCATTTAATTGATATCTGGAAAAAAGAACAAAAATTTATCGAATTCATTAACTACGATAAAGTTGAAGAATACATCAACTTTGGTGGGATTAGAATAGAGGATGATGTTTTGATCACTGAAACCGGATTTCGTGTTTTAGGCAAACCAATCCCAAAATCAATTTCAGAATTAGAAGCTATCGTTGGTCAATAATGGGCTCATTTGATATTACATGAATTCCATGTAGACAACCTTTAAGTATTTGTCCATAAGTATTTTAGCTAATCTTTGAATCAAATTTTTACGAATTTCAAATTCAACTGGTTGCGTAAGATCAATATTATGTTCATTGATTTTCGTCCCTACCAGAATATGAATTTCATCGCTATCCAGTAATAATTCACAAATTCGATCTGCAGGACCTTTTCCAAACTGGTAATTTGAGTTGATCATATTAGCTAAAAGATACACCACTTTGCTTAAAGTAAGAATCCCTTCCGTTATAAGATCGATTCCATCCATTTTAGACGTTGGTGGTAATGTGTGGTCAATGATGGGTTCATCAACCACCGTTCTTTTAAGTTCTCTGGATATAATTTCTGTTGTAGTTGCACCGCTAATAATTTTTTTTCCAGCAAAACCTCGTAATTTTTCTGCAAATTGAGCATCTTTTTCAGGTTGAATAGGAGGACCTGTACAAATCATAATCCTTCTGGGTTCTCTGAAGTAGACTACAGCACAGGTTAGATCATCTTTAGGAACATGTAAGTCATTGGCAGAAGCTTTTTTAACTATCTTCTCTGCCAATTCTGTTGCTGAGATGGTTCTGTTATTAGATATTAATAATTTGACCTCTTCTCTAAGGTTATTTCTTCCCCACCCTGCAACCAAACCGGTTCCCAAACCTGATTGTGTAATACCATCAGAACAAAAAACAACTCTATCCTCCAGTTGAGGCTCAAAAGAAGCCACTTTTAAATCGAGTAAACGTTTATCGGTTCCGGCATCCACATCATCAATTTGATTCCAGTTTGGCTCTAGCACTCTGTTTCCTCTCATGATAATCGTTTGAGGATTATCATATTCCAATATATTAACCTCGTTTGTATCGATAGAAATATCAACAATAGTGTATGTAGCGTAACTAATATTTCTTTCACTACAAACAGGAAGAGCTTTCATTATAATCTCAGCAATGGTTTTTGCTTTTTTATGCTCTTGAGACAGATTAAGCGAAATTGTTGCAGTTAAAGTTGCCAATACATTTGCTTTAACGCCTGAACCCATTCCATCAGAAAGGACAGCCAAAACACGATTCTCCTCCGGAATCCTTTTAGAAATAAAAACATCGCCACAGATTCTTTCCCCATCGTGGACTGTTTGATAATTACCTACTTCAACATGATATTTTTCATCCATAATCATTTCATTTATCGGTCAAAAGTACAAAAAAAATTGATATTAAAACTTATTTTAAACATTGATATAATTGCTCAATATCGAAATTTTCCCCTTTTATGACAAAATCTGCCTGTAGATAGTATTGTTCTCTGACCAGAAGCATAGTATCAATAAATTGCTTGATCTCTTCAGGTGTTTTATTTTGAACTAAAGGTCTGATTCTTTTTGAATTGACCAATCTGTGATGTAATGAGACCGGAGACATTTTCAGATAAACGGAGTAACTATTTTCCAGGATTAATTCCATATTACCATGAAAACAGGGTGTTCCTCCACCTGTTGAAATCACTATATGATCCTTGTGAAGGATCTCTTTTAATATCAAATGTTCCGATTTTCTGAAAACTTCCTCTCCATATTTCTTAAAAAAATCGGGAATACTCATCTGATAGGTTTTTTCGAATTGTAGATCTAAATCAATACATTGATATTGCAACCTGTTTGCCAATTTTTTAGCAATGGTTGTTTTACCTGAACCTGGGAATCCTAACAAGACAATACGAGAATACACTTTTATATAAATTTTAGAATCTCTTTAATCAGATTTTCAGCACTTATGGCAATCTCTTTAATGGATGCTTGTAACATATAACAAGGAGATGTAAAAACGAGGTGTTCTTTGTCAATGGTTACTTCTGTTTGATTGGTAATTTGGTGAACAGCTCCAAATGCCTTAACATCGTCTATTACGTTTGAGAGGTTCCCAACAGTAAGAGTAACTCCTGGCAGTACTTTAGCCATTAAAACCGGGGCAATACATAAAGCTCCAATCGGTTTCCTGGCATGATAGGTGTCTAATATCACTTTCTCAATATCAGGTCTGACACTCATTTGAACGCCATCAAGTCCGTACGTAAACAAATTTTTTGCAGCACCATTGCCCCCCGGAAAAACCAATGCATCAAAGTTTACCGGATTATACTCCTTAATATCAAAAATCTCACCTCTCGATATTCGGGCAGCTTCTTCCATCATGTTTCTTTTTTGATGAGTGGGTTGTTTGGTGATATGATTGACAACTTGATATTGATCATCATTGGGGGCAAAAACAGTGTAGGAGGAGCCTGATTGATCAATAGCTAATAGGGTCATTACAGACTCGTGAATTTCAGATCCATCTAGTGAACCACAACCACATAAAATAACGGCAAATCTTTTCATAGGATATCGTTTAATGAATTATTTATGAATTCTTTTTATCAACTTTTAAGCACTTATATGTTTCTACCAATGCTTCATGATCATCTGTGATAATCAATAACTTATCTTTTGGATAAAGTATGGTTTTCCCTGTTGGCACGAAATATTTATCGTCTCTTTTCACCATAACTGCAAGTGTCTTATCTGGCAAAGGCAAATCCATTAGATGGTTTCCCTTCTCCAACATCTCCTCTCTAATTTCAATTTCAGTTGTCACAGATTTGATCTCATCTGAAAATTCAACATCAAATTCTTTTAGTTTCTTGATTTTAACAGGTACTTGAGCCAGATTTAACCATTTTGCCATTGTAGCAATCGTAGTTCCTTGAAGTAATAAAGAGATCAGAGTACAGAAAAAAACAATATTAAAAATGAGTCGTGCCTGAGGGATCTGTTCCACTAATGGAAGTATAGCAAAAATGATAGGTACAGCCCCTCTTAATCCAACCCAGGAAACGTACGTTTTATCCCTGAATGTCATTTTTCTAAATGGTAAAAGGGAAATATAAACACTTAACGGTCTTATAATAAGTATCATAACCAAACTAATGATCAATCCAGGGACAATAATTGGGACCAATTCATGGGGATTTACAAGCAATCCTAGGGTTAAAAACATCAACAGCTGACTCAACCAAGCTAAACCATCAAAAAAGTTCATGGCAGATCTTTTATGAACAAATTTTGAATTTCCTATCACTAAACCTCCGATATAAACGGCTAAATAACCATTTCCTCTCACAAAATAACTGATTGAAAAAATAAAAATACAAAATGTGAATACCAAAATTGGGTATAAGGAATCATTTCCAATTTTAATTTTATTGATTACATAAACAGCAAATTTCCCAACTGAAAATCCAACTAAAGCTCCAATGAATAGTTGAAGCAAGAGGTTTCCGCCAACAATCCAAAGATTGGGGGTTGTTCCCATTTTAATAATATCAATAAAAGTGATCACTAAAATGAAAGCCATTGGGTCGTTACTTCCACTCTCGAGCTCTAACATCGGCCTTAAGTTGTTTTTCAAATGTAACCCTCTGGATCTTAATATGGAGAAGACAGAAGCAGAGTCTGTAGATGACATTGTAGAAGCTAATAATAGGGCCGTTAAAATTCCGATACCTGCTGAAGGCATTGTTTTTCCCAGGATCCACCATACAAAAAACCCAGTTAAAACGGAAGTGATAAAAACTCCCAGAGTAGCTAAAACAATCCCCTGTAACAATACGGGTTTTATCTCGGGAATTTTTGTATCTAATCCCCCCGAAAACAAAATAATGCACAATGAGAGGGTTCCAATGGTTTGAGCAATATGGATATCTTCAAAGGCTATTCCTAATCCATCTACACCAGAGACCATCCCTACCGTTAAAAATAATAATAAAGCCGGAACACCAAATTTTGAACTTGCTTTTCCGGCTAAAATGCTTAAAAAAAATAAAATGGATAACGCAAATAAAATATATTCAATTCTAATGTCCATAGTTAATATCTTTTAAAAAGTTTTCAGAGGCATGATTCTCGTCATTATTTCTAAATAAACACTTGATTTGTTGCATTTGTTTATCTTGCCC
>Ga0116152_10005056_pt1 | contig 10320 bp, 12 predicted proteins | sample AD_UKC119_MetaG_FD_89894 | JGI IMG/M metagenome (GOLD analysis project Ga0116152, IMG submission 89894) | Active sludge microbial communities of municipal wastewater-treating anaerobic digesters from Hong Kong - AD_UKC119_MetaG | ecosystem: Engineered > Bioreactor > Anaerobic > Digestate...
CGACTACGGGGAAGGACAGCGACAACCGGCCCATAAAGAAACCGGCGGGGAAAGGGGCGAGGACAACACCCCTTCGACTTTTCGCTTCAAAACCGCGCCAGAGGTGCCAGAACGCCACGGAAGGACCAAGGGGCTCATTTCCCCTGGCCCCGGCCAGAGAGGCGCTAGAAGGGGTCTGCTCACGAAACGGAAAAAACTGTACGTTAAGCGCCAAGGTGTCAGGTTGAAGCCTAAGAGGTTGCGCCACAAGTGTCAGAAAAAGCCTGAAATTGACTCTAACCTGACGCATTTTCGGCCTCTAGCTGACGCCCAGTTAAGGTGTGCTCCAACCTGACACCGGAAGCAGGCGGCTCTTGTAAGTCTTTGTCTAAAAAGGATTGAGAGTCCTTAGCGTACGATTTTTTCCGTTTCGTGAGGTGACCCCTAGAATGCCATCCTGGGCCGTCCTGGCAGCGGACAACAAAAAACCCACCCCGCTTCGGGGTGGGTTACTCGTCGGCGGCACATCGGCGCCGCCGCGTGTGGTCGAGCGCCGTCCAGTCCGGCGGCGCCCGACGGCGCGCGCCGGAAAAAACGCGCCGCGACCGCCCGAGTGGCCCGTTCTGTCTCGTGTCGGCGCGGGCGGGGCACCGGCGATTCAAGGGGTTGCGCGGGGCGGGCCGGGCGACACGGGACCGTAGGGCGCATTTTATCCAGTATAGGTGTGATGGCAAACTCAAGAGGTCTGATGCGTGAGCTTATGGCTAAACCTGTAAAATATGGGATACCTTTGTGCAGAAATACCCAATATACGACGGAGGTAGGAAATGGCTTCGTTTGGTGCCGTAACTAAAGGATGGGCTGTTTACATAACTTTAAATCAGTACTCTACAGACGAGGAAGGCGAAATATTTATTACACCAGACATGATGTCTGAGAACGAGATTGATGGGAACGTAAGATACTTAGTGTCTGAAATAGAGAAGGCGGGAAATCAAGCAAAGAGGAAACTGGCGAAAGCTAATGAAAAGATAAAAAAAGACGGATTGTTCCCGCGAAAATGATTCAAGTTACAGCTAAACATAGTAAATAGGGGTAGACCTAACTTGTGGGTAATAACCAGCGCTTCGCGTCCGCCCAACCACGCGAATCAAACGGACTTCGCCCGCCTAAAATTTCATTTTATTCGGACTCGCCGCTTATCCGTCGTCCCATTAGAGCACACAGACTATGGCAAAGCATCGGGAGACCATAACCATTGACGAGATTATGTCGGCAGATATGTCGGCACTTGCCTCACCACGGGACAAAATTGAGGAGTGTGCATTTTTTCTAGAGCTAGCCTCCAGAGAGTCAAACCGCTCACGGTTTCGATGGCTGATGAGTGCATATCTCAACGCGGTGTATAGCTATTTTGAAATAAAGGCGCTTGCAGCCCATACGGCCTATCCCGACCCTGAAATAGGCGAATACATCGAAGGCCAAGACATGCTTTCTATTCTGCGACAATACGTTCGAATTGATCAAAACAGGAAAAATCCATCATTCGTAAAGACATCAGCTCTCGACGGATGCTTAGAGACTCTCTACGAACTCAGAAAGAAAAACACACACCACTACCCCCTCGCAATTACGAAGTCGAGTCCTGTCCTTCCAGAGGGATATCACTTCGGCTACTTAAAGAGCAAAAGCATACCAGCACTAGAGTTCTGTAGAAGCGTCATGTCTTTGATAGAACATATAGAAAAGAAACTAAACGGCGGTGTACCCTAACAAAGCAAATACACTCGGTCGCCAAAACGCGCCGCTCCTTCTCCTTCGTCGCTTTGCTTTTTGCCGCTGGTGATTTGCAGCATTATGCGTTGTAAAACATGAGACAAATCGTGCCAAACGGTCCGATCGGTCCGGTTCGGCGCGGCGTTCGAGGTCCGGACGATCACCGCCCCCCGCCACCGCGCGAGGCCCAGCGCCGGGCGCGGCCTGGAGGTGCGTGACAACTCCCATCCTGTAATCAGTAATCAGGATTGACTACGACATTGGCTGATCGCCCAACTATTGAGAGCGGCCAGGAACCCGCCAGCCGACGAAAGCGCCCGACACAAAGCCGAGCGGCAACAGAAATCTTATTTGATGGAAAGGCGGATAGCCTGCATCGATACAGACAGCGTGCTACACCTTGATGCAGGCAACCGATGCAGGTGTAGCGATGGCAATTCTTTCAATCAGCGAAGCGGCCCGGACATGGCGCATGGGGCGGACCACGATTCAGCGAGCCATCCGGGAAGGCAAGCTTTCAGCGGCGATCCAGCCAAACGGCAGCAAGGGAATCGATACATCCGAGATGGTTCGTGCATTCGGTGAGCCCTGCATCGATGCAGGCAACGACCCAGTTCGCGATGCAGGAATAAATCCAGGTGGTGCCAACCAAATTCATGTCGATACAGAAGACGTGAGTCAACTTGATACAGCCAAAACCGTAGCAGCGCTACAGGTTCAAATCGACTTACTCAAGACGCAACTAAACGATGCCCATGACCGGGAACTGTGGTTTCGGCGCCAGTTGGATGATGTTCAACGCCTGTTGCCGGCGCCAGCAGCCAACCCGCCATCGCCCAGGCCCGCACCGGTCGGCAAGGTCCGAGCGTGGATACTGCTGGCCGCGCTGGCGGCGGCGCTGGCATTCGCCGGCTGGCACTTCCGCGCCGTGATCGTTTCTGCGCTGGCGTCATGAACTCTAACGTTTGCCTCAGCCGCCGCGCGGTGTTTGCGCGGTCGGCTGGAGGCGCTCGTTTAGGCAATTTCATTCATATAAGCAACAAAGAAACGAATTATACGCCTTTCGCCTATTGCCTTCCTCCAAATTTTTCGGCGCATATCAAATTTGCTTGATGGTCGCTTCGGCCGGAACTTTTTACCCCCCTGATACAAGTCTGATAGGGTGAAAAGTAAACATAGAGATATACCCCTGCGATTAATGCAATGGCAGCAACGACCACAATTTTTAATTTATCGTTCATGTTTCCTCAGAGTTCATGGTAAAGAGTTTTCTTTTTGAATAATCCCGATCTACCTACCGGTATGTTTCAGGAAATCAAGAATATTGTAAGCAAGCGAGATTCTCTGAGAGACCGTTTTTATCAGTTCCTCATTAGTGGCGCAATTAGCTGTGTTTGCAATATGATCTTTCAGCGCATGTTCATCGATTGAGAAACCGTGATCTTTCTGGTATTGATCGACGAACTCATACCAGCGGTTCATGTCGGAGTCATGCTTTGTATGCCAGGTATCCGGAGCGATCCAGGCGTTCAATTTCTCTTGGGTTACTGTTGATAAAATCATTGTTGAGTCCTCTTGATCGAGTGCCTAACGGGGCGGATGCTTATCCGCCGCCCGTTGTCGCGGGCGCGAAGCGTCCGCGACAACATTTGCTTAACCTGCGAGGCGTACATTGGCGCAGTTTGTGCCGAGGAGCGTAGCGACGACTAGCACAAACTGTGACAATAGCCGAGTCAGGTTGAAGCAGTTGTTAGACTTCTTTTTGTTGATTAATACAGTATTTTTGTGCTTCATATAAAATATCATCACTCATTAGCGTTTCTTTGGTAATAGTTTTATTTTCATTAATCTCTATTATCTTAATTCCTGTTTTCCTTTTTAACTGTGATATTATATCACCCTGATAATCATATACTTTACTTTCTCCCCTAAAATGCGCATCAATACCGTCAATATTTTCTGAACCAATTCTGTTTGCAATAACATAATATGTCTTATTTTCCATTGCTCGTGTTCTTGCAATATCATAAGTCCATGGACCGCCAAAACTACATGGACAACATATTACTTGAACTTTTTTAAGGAATAGTATTCTTGATATCTCGGGTATCCATAGATCATAACAAATATTAATTCCTATTTTAACATTCTTTACCGTAAATATTGGTATTTCATTTCCTTCAGTAAATAAGCGTTTTTCAATTTTTGATAAATGTATCTTCCGATACCTTTTTATATCTCCAGTGGAATCGATTAATAAAGCAGAATTATATACCTTATTGTCCTCTACTATTGCATGACCAAAAACAATACTACTTTTTGTTTTTATACATACATCAGATATTCTACTAATATATGCATCATTATTTATAAGCAATTGTTTTAATTCATCTTCATTTCTAAATAAGTACCCGGTTAAACATAATTCAGGTGCCACAAATAAATCTGCTTTATACTTATTAATATAACTTATAAGAGTATTAGCATTTGCATTAATATCTTTATATTTTACATCAAATTGTATATATCCTATCTTCATTTTATCCCCGCGCGGAGCGCCAGTCTAACGCCTCACATCACCGGCAACAAAAAGCAGAGCGAGGAACGAGCGTCGCTTTTTGTTGTCCGAGTGAATGTGATTGTTAGGCTTCAACTATTCGACTTCTTTAATTTGTTAATAAATTCCTGCGGATGGTTTTCCAAACCTGTTGGCTCACTTGAGTTTAAGCCAATAGCTCTAGCTACCAGTTCAGTAAAATCCACGCAACTTTTGTCAATCAAGTTATACGGAACAGTTGAAGAACGAATAGCATTAGTGTTGGTAAGCGCATAGTCATACATTTGCTTCGTCACACCAACAGCAAGCCCATTATTTGCCGAGTTAAGACTAGATGTGGATTCTTTTACTATTTTGCCCGGAATAGTTCCAAAGGCGACTTTGGCAGAATTAATGGGGTATTTCCCAAAACCAAACAATGAATTCCATTTGTTAGTTTTTCGATTTCTTATACCCCATACAACATAAGCGTGACCTGGAACGGAGTCTCTCGCTACAAATATCAACCAATAACCCTTATCAGAGGGCCAACTGCTGGAACCTCGATCGATTTTTTTAAGGTCAGCATACACGGCGCCAGACAATAACGACAATGTTAGCGCAACTATAATGCCAAGTTTACTCATAGGTTGGGTTCCCACATTTACTTGTCGAAATCGAAATCATCTTTCGGTTTTGGTGTTTCCTTAGGTTCAGGTGTTCTATCTAAATCCCTAGTATCTGGGGCTCTAACTTCGACTTCACGCCTGCCTGGATTGCGTTCTGCCGCTTCCCTCATCGCATCACCTAGACGCTCAAACGCCTCTTTGGCATCTCGACTATCGACGCCAGTTGGTTTGCCGTCCACAGTGACCTCTCCTGCATGCAAAAACTGCGAGAAAGAAATGCAGAGCGTGATAAAAATAGTCTTGTGTAGTTTCATTGCTATCTCCTGAGTATGTAATTTCAGATTGGTTGGTTATTTTTATAGCCTAACAAGTGATTATGTGGTTTCTGCTAATCTACCACGATCCTCTATCGTTAAAAATATTTAATTGATCTTGCTAGATTTTGTTAGCGGTCTATCATGCATCGCCAATCCCGCTACGCCGGAAATCTCCTCGATGTTCGCCGTCTTCCCCAGAACTCGCGTTGGCGCAGCAGAATATTTTAATCCGGGTGGCGTCCCCCTATCGCCAGGGGTTGCGGCTCGCAATCGCGCTATCACCCGCTCCGTCCGCTCGTGATGAGACCGCTTTCTGGCCGAGGGCATCGCGGGTGGATTTTTTAATTTTAGGACCATCCCAAACGCGACCGACGGGAAAATTCACGATTCCCGGCGAAGTCGTGAATCCACCGAAAGAGTACCAGCGCTGCGGCTCTCTACGCCTCCCAGCGCAAAAGCGCTCCAGGACGCTCCTAGAGCCGCAAAAGGCACAGCGACCACCGGCAAACCGGAAGCGCGAAACCAAAAACCCAGGATAGTATGATAAAATATGATTTATGAACACCATCGAACGCCTGACCATCACCCTGACCGCCGAAATCGCCGAGGCGGTGCGCACCGCCGTCGCGGCGGGCGAGTACGCCTCCAGTAGCGAGGTCGTCCGCGAGGCCCTGCGCGACTGGCGGCACAAGCGAGCGCTCCAGCGGCACGAGCTGGCGGAGCTGCGGGCGCAAGTCCAGAGGGGGATCGACGATCTCGACGCCGGCCGAGTCCGGGATTTCGATCCCGAGCGAATCATTCAGACAGGACGCCAGCGATCGACACCCCACGCCGCCTCCGCCTCACCGAGCAGGCCGAAGAGGATCTGATCGAGATTTGGACGTTCGTCGCCGAGCGGCAGGGAGCCGCCGCCGCTTCGGCGTTCGTGCGCAAAATCCAGTCTCGCTTCGAGCCGCTGCTGGTTCACCCGGAGTTAGGACCGCGCCGGGACGACCTCGCGCCCGGCTTGCGGGTCCATTTCCACCAGAAGTACGCCCTCTACTACCGCCACACGGATCGCGAGGTCATCATCGTGCGGGTGCTGCACGGCTCTCGCGACGCGCGGGCGTTGCTGGGGGAGGGGGATGCCTCACCCTAATCGGGCGCGGTGTTCTGCGGTCGGATTCCCGCTTCCGACGGGACGGGCAACAGCCCGAACAGCGCCCGGTCGTCGGCGCGGGTCAGCGCCTGGTCCATCAACTCGCGCAGGCGCTCTTTGGGCCACTCGCCGCTCTCGACCTTGGCGAGGATGACCGCACCGACCAGAATCTTGCGGCGGGTCTCCTCAGAACGTTGGCGCTTTTTATCCGCCGCCCGCGCGCGGGCGACCTGCTGCTGCTTGAGCGCCTTCGCCTGCTTTAATCTTTTTTCCAGATCGGCAATCCGATCCTCGATACCGGGCATGGGTCCACCTCCTCCAGAAGGATAGCGGGCATTCTAGCGCAAGCCTGTCGCCCGATTCGACCGGCGAGCGATCCCGGCTCATGGAACTGTGGTATGGACCCGCACCCTGAACCCGGACCCTGAACCGAGCGCCCGACCCCCGAGCGGACGGCCGATGGCGACCGACGGGGGGACGGGACGAGGGGCTAGCCTCCGGCGACGAGGCGGGCTACAATCGGTGGGGGGCGAATCCCAAAGGGCGCACTTATGCAAACCTCGCCCGCTCTGCGGGCTGGGTTTGCGTGCGCGGGGGCTTCGCCCCTCGACCCCGGAGAAAGACCTAAAGACCGCCATGGCAACCTACCACCTCTCGGTCAAGACGATCAGCCGCGCCCAGGGGCGCAGCGCCACGGGCGCGGCGGCCTACCGCAGCGGCGCGCGGATCGCCGACGAGCGCACGGGGGTCCTCCACGACTACCAGCGCCGGCGCGGGGTCGAAGCCGCTTTCCTGCTGTTACCGGCCAACGCCCCCGACTGGGCGAGCGACCGGGCGCGACTGTGGAACGCCGCCGAACAAGCGGAAACCCGCAAGAACTCCACGGTGGCGCGCGAGTTCGAGATCGCCCTGCCCGCCGAACTGGACGCCGGAGAGCGGCAGCGGCTGGCGGCGGACTTCGCCCGCGAGCTGGTCCTCCGGCACGGCTGCGCGGCCGACGTGGCGATCCACTGGCCGGGCCGGACCGGCGACCAACGCAACCACCACGCCCACGTCCTGCTGACCACGCGCCGGCTGACGGCGGGGGGGTTCACCGAGAAAACCCGCGAGCTGGACGACCTCAAGACCGGCGAAATCGGGCGCTGGCGGGCGCGGTTCGCCGACTTGCAGAACGCGCGGCTGCGCGAGGCGGGGGTCGAGGCCCGGGTCGATCACCGGAGCCTGGAGGCCCAAGAGATCGACCGGGAGGCCACGATCCACCTGGGACCGACCGCGACCGCGCTGGAGCGCCGGGGCGTGCCGACCCGGCTGGGCGAGAGCAACCGGGCGGTCCAGGCGAGCCACGCCGAGCGCCAGCGGGAAGCCGAGGCGCGGCCAGCCGCCGAACGGCGGGAAACCGAACCGACGCGGCCCGCGGAACCGAAAGCCGCCGAGGCGGAGACCCGTGCGCCGGCCCCAGAGAGCATCCTTCAGGCGCTGCGCGAGAAAACCGCCCGGCTGTATCGGACCGAGGTGTTTCCTCCACCCCTGGAAGCGGCGTTTGCCGAACCGCCGCCAGCCCGTCCACCCTCCCCGCCGGAGACCACCGAAGCGGAACGGCAACGGCGGGCGGACGAAGCGGAGCACGCCCAGCGGCGGCGGGACGCCGAACGGCAGGCGCTCTTGCGGGCGGATATCCCGGCCCTGGAACGCGAACTGGCGGAGTGGACCCGTCATCAGGCGTGGCTGGCGCGGCACGAGCCACCGCCGGCGAGCTGGTTGGCCGATAAATGGGGCGAGCTGGCGCAAGCGAAGCGGGCCGCGACGGCGGCGGCACAGGCGCTCGACGCCCTGGAGTCGGCTTACGCCGACTGGCGCCAGGTCCACAAGCTGGGTTTGTTGCTGCTGGCCGGCCTTCCCGGCAGCCGACGCCGGGAGGTTCCGGCTTGGGAGCAACGGATCACGGAGGCCAGGACCACGCTGGAGCACGCCCAGGCGGCCCTCGCGGTGGCTCAAGAGGCCTACAACGCACGCCTGCCCGCCGCCGAACGCGAAGCGCGGCAGATGGCCGAGGAAGGGCGGCGGCAGTCGGCCGCGCTACAAGGGCGGATCGAGGAGCAGGCCGGCCTGATCCAGCGGGCCAAAGCCGCTCAGGAAGCCGAGCGGGAACGCCGCGAGGCGGAGGCCCACGCCCGAGCGGAGGCCGAACGCCGGCAGCGGGAAGCCGAACAGCGGAAGACCCCGGAGCCGGAGCGCCCGCCACCGGCACCGAAGCAGGAACCGCCGAAATTTGCTATACCCGCGCCGAGACCGAAACCCCGATATCCCGCGCCCGGAGGGTGAGCGCATGAGCGAAGACGACGACAAAAAACTACCGGCCATCCAAAACCGCCTCATCAGCGCCGCCGTGGAGATCGACCAGGACGACCCACTCGGCATCGTCTACCAGCACAGCCTGTTCTGCCAGGTGGCGCTGCCGCGCAGCCGGCCGGAGGGGCGCGTCTTCGAGCGAGCCTATGGAAACGGTCTGGTACGGCTGGAAGCGGGGGTGTTGTACAACGGTTACAAAATGGTTGAGCAGCCCCTGCCCGCCGGCCCGAAGCCACGCCTTGCGCTTTGTCACCTCAACAGCGAAGCCGTAAAGACTCGTTGCCCTAGCGTCGAGGTCGACCGAAGCGCCCGGAAATTCATGGAACGCTTGGGGCTGAACACGGATGGCGGAAGCACCTACAACTTGTTCAAACGGGAAATGAAAGCCTTGGCCGCCTGCCGGATGACGCTGGGCTTTGGCGGCAAGGAACACCCCGTGACCGTGGACGCCAAACCGATACGGCGCTTCGAGGCATGGCTGGCCTACGATGGGGGCCAGGCCACCTTGTGGCCCGGCGTTATCGAACTGTCGCGGGAATATTTCGACAGCCTGCTGGAGCACGCCGTGCCGCTCGATCCACGCGCGGTCAGCGCCTTGGCGCATTCCGCGATGGCGCTGGACGTTTACAGCTTCCTCGCGCGCCGCCTGTTTACGCTGGAAAAACCCGTCAGGGTGACGTGGCACCAGTTTCACGCCCAGTTCGGGCACGAGTTCAAAGACTGGCGGAACTTCAAGCAACGTTTCATTCCCGCCCTTCGCGCCGCCCTCGTCGTGTATCCGTCCGCCAAAGTCGAAGAGGTCACGGGCGGTTTATTGCTCAAACCCTCCTTACCGCCCGTTCACCGCGAATCAGTGGCGGTATCGCACGGCTTGGCCGGCCAGGTTCGCGCCAGCTTGCCCTCACCGCCCCCGGTCAAGCACCTCGCGCCCGCGACCGTCGAACAGTTCCGCAAACTGTACCCGCGTATCGATCCTCACGCTTGCAAGGGCGATTTTGACGGGTGGCTGGAGGCGAAGGAACAACCCCGCAACTACGACAAGGCGTTTCTGGGATTCGCCAAAAAATGGGTCAAGGGCAAGGTCTGAAATGTCCCCATAGTGGCCGTTTGGAGACGGGGACATAAAAGTTATCCACGGCACATCAGCACCACTTGGATATGGCACATCAGCACCACCTAAAGTCGAAAAATATGGCACATCAGCACCACCCTAAATCCTTATATCTTGCATATATCTAAAATCAGATAGCCGAAACCGCCGCGCCTGTGGATAACTTTCTGGCTGTGGATAACTATGCTGCGGTGCAACAAAGGAGTTCGCTTCGCTCACGTCACGTTCGATTGGGAGGGGTGCGGTAGCCCCCTCCCAAACCCTCCCCGGAGGCCCACCACCGCCAGCGACCACGGGCAAGAACGGCGACACGATCACCGAAAACCCAAAGACGGTCTCCAGGAAGGAACTCGAACGGACGGCGACTACGGGGAAGGACAGCGACAACCGGCCCATAAAGAAACCGGCGGGGAAAGGGGCGAGGACAACACCCCTTCGACTTTTCGCTTCAAAACCGCGCCAGAGGTGCCAGAACGCCACGGAAG
>Ga0116152_10005060_pt1 | contig 10315 bp, 7 predicted proteins | sample AD_UKC119_MetaG_FD_89894 | JGI IMG/M metagenome (GOLD analysis project Ga0116152, IMG submission 89894) | Active sludge microbial communities of municipal wastewater-treating anaerobic digesters from Hong Kong - AD_UKC119_MetaG | ecosystem: Engineered > Bioreactor > Anaerobic > Digestate...
CTTATGACATCGCGCCCCACCGACTGCGGCATCTTGGCACCAAACTCTGGGCCTTATCAGGCATGGAGTGCAGGCGGCTCATATGTAAAAAATATATGATCAGGTATGACCAGAGGATGTGAACTGGCGCATCAGCTCCTTGCGAGCGGCTTCATCGCTTTTGCGTTTGCCGGTGATGATCAAATAATGCCCTTCACATTACAGGGAAACTACAGTCTTCGTTCGACGAGTTAACAATACCGCTATGATCGAAATGGCGGCTAATGCGTGACTGCTTGATCTACCCCTTGTTGAAGGGTCTGCTGGCGCCAAACGCTTCGTCCCATTCAAAACCCCGCACATCTAATTCGTGTCCTGAAACAGTAAACCGGAAGGCATCTTCCAGAGCGATTTCCGCAACGGTGGCCTGCTCTGCCAATTCCACATTCGACCAAGAAAGCCAGGCGTTTGCTGGAATCTCCTGTTTTTGCGCCACCAAATCCAGGCGGGGAATAAACCGGTCGCCCGATGGACTAGGCGCGAATAGTTCGAATACGTCCTCCTCGTAATTGAAGCGCCACGTCTGCTGAGCATCTTTCCGATCTCGCAGCGGGTATTCTGCATAGGTCGCTTCGACCATCCAGTCGCGCGGCCTAGTTTCCAGACACAGGATCTTCAGCGGCATTTCAAGTATCCGGGTCAAACTTTCATCGTCCAGGCAAGCAAACGGATGATCGCGGAAGCGTAACCCGGCATCGAGCACTGATAGCTGGCTCCAGTCGATCAGGCGTTTCAAGTCATGGTTGCGGTTATCAGGGCCGCGCCCCTTGGCCGTATAGCGCCACTCCTCAGTCTCCAGGCCGGGCCGGGTAAACACGATGCGTTTACCGCGCACTTTCCGGAAATTGTATTGCAGGATGGCGACATTCGGTGCCGTGCGCAAAAGCCGCCGATGGCGATTGACGCGCCCGGCGGTTTGCACGATGGATTGGGTGCTGGACGGTTCGATCACTGCCCAATCGAAATCATGGTCACGGCCAATTTCCTCGACCGGTGTCGCTACCACGATGAAGGGCACGTCCGGCGCGCCGGTCCGGGCAACCCGCTCCCGGATATCGGCGTCGGCCTCGATATGGTCACTGCCATTTTTCCGGGTCAGCAGGTGATCGAGCCGTTTTTCCTTCAAGAACCGCCGGATCGTGAAGTCTTGCGCGTGATAGCAGGCGATTTGGGCATTGGGGAATCGGTCAGCGAGAAACCGGGCGGTTTCGATGGCGGGCCGGATGTTGGCGATACGCACCAGCCCAAAGGAAATCCGCTTGCCAGTCCGGGCGAACGGCCAGGCGTTGTCTTCGTGCAATTGCGCGACCTCCCGCGCGATGGCTTCATGCCAGGCAGTTGGTTTGGCGATGGTTGCCAAACGCGGGATGCGTAAGGCTTGGCCTTCCATCGCAGCAAGTAAACGGACGATACGCGCGTCGTAACGCGCTGTGAATTCAGCCGGTTCCCGGCAGGCAAACACGTCTGGAGCGAGGCAGTCATCGATCAAAGCGCACAAGAAATCCGGTTCAGCTTGGCCTTCCAGCGCTGCCCGCATGGCGGCACCGCTGCGATAGGCCCGGCACAGCGCGTTGGCAACAGGCCGGGCCAGTGTGGCGGACGAGGAAATCACATTGCGCCCGAACAAACCTGCCATCTGCACCAGCCGCAACACCGCTACCATCGCCTTGGGGCCGTAGCTGTCGATTTCATCCAGGATCAGGTCGCTATCCACCAATCGCAGCAAGGCCAGCACATGGTGGCCCTGCCGGTGCAGTTCGCCGGCGGCGATCAGAAAATCGACGGTCGAGGCCAAAACCGGCGCACCGATCACCGGGCGCATGTGCCGTTTTTTCTCAGTGAACGGCTCGATCCAGGCTGGCATGAAAAAGGTTCCGCCGGCGGATTCGAACCCGGCATCGATGGGATTCTCGTCCTCGCCGGTGAATTCAGCGGCCTCTTGCCGCTTTGCGCTTTCGTGCAGGCGGGTTGCGATGGCGTCGCCGATGACGCAAGCCAATTCGTCCGGGCCGATCCCCAATTGTTCGCGGTAGGCGTCGCCGGTTTGCAAGGTCAGGGTGCGCAAGTTCAGCGCGGTGGCGAAGCGCACGGGGCGCTCGCCGGCCAGAGCGCAGGCGCATTTGGCGTTCATTCGGGTTTTGCCCGTGCCGGTGCCGGCCAGATTGAGGACCAGCGCGGGTTGTTGTGAAGTCCGCCGCACGGTTTCCAGGGCGGCAGCGGCTTGATCTTGCCACGCGAACAACGGATTTTCCGTACGTGCCATGATGCGTTCGACCGCTTCGCTGGACAGACCTGGCAGGCGCAAGGCCGCCAGCCGGTAAGTCATCCGGCCCGCCATGCCGGACACGCCGGACAAGTGCTGGTCGAGCGGTTGATCGAGGGCGCGGCCGGTTTTATCCGGCTTCTGCTTGGTGTTGGCGTAAAGCTCGGCCGGTTTCGGCTTGGACAGGCTGGAAATATAGTGATCGGCGAAGATGAGGCCAGCGCGCGCCACCAGGGACAAAGCCCGCCAGTACAGCGGAGCTGCGACGCCTTCGGAGGGGACGATCTTTTCCAGCCGCTGCAGTTTCTTGTGTAGCAGGGCCAACGCGGCGGCGGGCAGCGGCGCGCGCGGCTGGTATTGCGCGGGATCGAATGGCGGATCTTGCCGGACGTGATTGGTGCAATTCATCGCGCCATCACTGGCCTTTTTGGGACCCAGTAAGCCATGATGGCTGACCACTAGAAAATCGAACGCATCGAAGACGTCGCGCAATCCGTCCGCTGAGAAAGAGATGCTTTCTCGCGCTTTTCTGTTTTCCAATCGCTGCCATGCGGTTTCCCAATCCGCGCCCTCGCGTAGTGCCTGGATCACCTTGAGCGATATCCATTCGTGCCGGATGCTGTCTTTTTGCGGCGTGGCCGCATCGCGCAGCTTGCACTGAAACGCAATGCTGGCTTTACCCACGTCGTGGCCCTGCCCAGCGGCGCTGGCCAGCAGCGCGGCGTGACGCACCCAGGCTGGAACTGCTGAGATCTTGCGGCGCGTCACGCCTGCCGGAAAATGCCCGTGCGGCCCGAAATGGCGGGCACTGCCGACCACCCAGAGCAGTTTCATGCGGCGCATCCCTTCGTTCCGGTAACAAGCGACTGCTGTTTGGCGGGATGCGGTGCGTTTCAGCGCGGCGCGCAGTTCCTGCAAGCCTTCCAAGGTCATCGCGCTGGTCCAGGTCCGCTCGCCCGCCCGGAGGGCGTAGCTGTCGAGCAGGGCGCGCGAACGTTTGAGGGCGCGCTTTTCGCAGGCGGAAATCAGCACGACGTGCATGGCTTAAGATTCCTCTGAGTCCAAGGGATAAATTGGGGGCCAAACGGCGTCGTTGCGGGCTGGCAGGCCGGAAAATCGTCTGAGCATCTCGAACTTGGAACGTTCAGCGATGCTGATTTGATGGTTTTGAATCATCAGTTCATGGCGGACGGCGGTCTGCTGGTCGAGTGTGAGCGATGGATTCAGCCGGACCGGGATGCGAGCGCGCTTGTCGCTGTAGTCCTGGCGGATGATGCGATCGGGCAAGATGGGATCAGCCGCGCGGGCGTCGAAGATGCGGGGCAGCACGAACGTCTTGACGGGGTAGGCGGCGGCTTCGTCGTCCAAATCTTGCGCGATGAGCCGCCACTGATCACCCATCTTTTCCAGCGTGATAGGCAACACGCGACGCCAGCGCGCCTGCTCGTTTTTGCGTAGCCCGACATACAGCAACTCGATGGGTTGATACCGGATCAAGCCGGTTACGATGACCGAGAAAGCGCCCGGCTGGCGGGGCAGGGCGCGCGTCCATTTCACAACCAGCACCCCGAGTTCATCGGGCACCCGCAGCCCGATGTGGCGGAATTCGGTTTGGCCGTAGTCGAGGCTCTTCATCAGGTCTTCCTCGGACGCTTCCCGAGGAATTTTCGCGTTTGGACGCAAGACGATTTCGTGGCTGCCCCGTTCCAGTGTTTCCGGCCAGCGGGCGGCAGCCTCCGACATCAGGGCGCTGGCTTTGGTGGCGCGGAAATCGCCGTCAAACGCCCGGATCACGTCACTGCGCACCACCTTGCCGAAGCGCACCGCACGTTTCAATACAAATAATTGACCTTCCCGGTCACGCATTTTGCCCATAGTATATTCGAAAAACGTATATTCATTTGGTTGATTAATATCTTAATGTAACAAATAATAGGCAAAATTTCAACCGGAGCGAACGCGTCATGGCCGTCAGCAAAGCGAAGGAGTGGAGCGGCTTTCCGCTCGAACACTATCAACAGGAAGCCGCCCGGCTCGTGCATTTTTCCGGCAAGACCATCAATTCCAACGTACCTGCCTGCGGGGTGCGGATCGGGCGGGATGGTGGTCTCAGCCTGCCGCTGGCCGGGGTCCGCACGCTGCTAGCCGATGGGGTATTCGTGCCGCTGGATTACACTCAAAACGCTGGCAAAACCGCCACCGTCGTCAAGCAGATGCGCTTAGCGGACAGCGGCGACGCGCCGGAAACCGTGCCCGAGGCGCAGATACAGGCAATCCGGCGCGTCGCTGCCGAAGCGGCGATGTCCGCTTATGAAGAAGGCGTCGGGCGGGTGTCGCCGCGCTTGCGGCAAATTCTTCTTCCGAAAAGTGGCGGCCAGTATGTGGCGGTGACGCCGCTCGGCAGCGGGGGGCTGAGTGCGCTGTTGAATAAAAAACTGGCCGCGATGCCAGAGCACAGAAAAAAGTTTCGTCACGCCTTGCTAGGTATCGGTGGCAGCAACCCGCAGAACGTCGGTGCGCTGGTGCGTGAGATGCGGAATCCGTTGGTGTTTTTCGCACCAGGGGAAAATCTTCTGGAACGACAGGTACTTTCCGTCCACTACCGGGGAATTTCGCTGGGGTTGCCGCGCCGGCTGCTGGACGGTTACCGCCAATGGCGCGGGCGGCAGCTTCAAAATCACGAGGGCGGCATGCCATCCACGATGGACATCCGGCAACGGGAAGCTGAGTGGATTAGCGGCATCGCCCGCACGGTGAAACGGCGGGGTCAACGGGCGCGCGAATTGCTGGAATCGAATCGTGGCCTTCTGCCCGTCGCCCCTGACGCCATTTCTCTGCTGTCACCGGAGCTGAACGATACCGTAGTGCGCGGCCTGATCGAACCGGCAGAGCGGGATGCGGCTTGGGCCTACGAGTGCGGACAGCGGCTGGCCCGCGCCATTGAAGCGGAATTGCGGACCCGGTGGAAGATGCTGCTACAGGGTTCCGCCGTCGAGCAGATCGCACGCTGGATCGAGGAGGCCATCCGATGATTCTGAACGACCTGCTGATTCCTCATCTGCGCGTGCAGGGCGCGAACGCGCAAGCTGCTTGGTGGCTGATCAACTCGACGCCGGTGATGGCCTGCACGATGTTTGGCCACGCCTTGGGCCGGCATTTGAACCAGCCTGCTGCCGGCGTCGCCATCATCCATCACGCCGCGCAGTTACATGGGGAGCAGTTTGGCTTCTTCCGGCCCCAGCAGCGCCGGGGCGCCGTGTTTATCGACAGAAACGACTATTCATCCAAGAACAAGCATGCGCTGTCGTTGCAGCCTGCCGCCACCTTTTCCGGTGAATTTTCGCTGATTGTCCGGTTTGAGGAAGGGGCGGAAGTGAGCTTGCAAGAGGTCGATGAATTTCTGCTGCGAGCGCGGTTGGCGGGCGGACAGATCATCGAGCATGGCCGATGTTGCTTGATCGCTCCGGCTGAATTGAGCCGGCACATCCGGTCGGGCTATTGGGTGATCGATCGCGGTGACTTGATGCGCAAAGCCGAGGGTGAGGACTGGCTGGATGTGCTGCTGCGCGTCACGGCCCGGCCGGATGCGCGTCAGCGGGATGACATGGAATCCTCGACGGCTTCTGGCGAAGAGGACCAGGCCGTCGAGGACGGTGATTGGGAATGGGCCGAGGAAGACGATGAAGATGAAGCGTCATGGCAATCCGCGGCGTCGCGGGAACCGTTGCCGTCGAGCTGGATGGTGGCAACCACCTTGGGCTATGCCCTGTTGACGCCGGCTGTTCCCCGCGCCGGCGCCCGTGAAGGCTATCCCCACGCCTTTGCCGAGCCGCTGGCCGGCCCGGTTCAGTATGTGTCTCTGCGTAAGTTTGGCGATCGCCCGTTGCCGGTCTGGCAGGCGGGCTGGCCGCGCGACGATGTGTTTTTGGTTTCTCAACCTGATTTGGAGATTTGACACGATGGCGACTGCGACAACGGCGAAGATTTTCAAAAAACTGCCGGGCGTGTTGGCTTTTCAGCGTGGCTTGGTGATGTCGGATGCCGAATTTTTCAACGAGATTGACGGTGAATATGAAATGAATCCGGTCTTTGTCGTGCGCCATGGCATTCGCGGCACGCAGAATGTTAATAAGGAGGGATCGGGCGATACCGCTACGTCAGGCGATACCAAGCAGCGGAAAGTCTCGAACGTTCAGCAAACGGATTCAGCCAAGCTGGACGGACAAGCAGACGCGCTGATTGCCCGTTTTGCGATCCGTTTTCTGGATTTAAGCGGGGCGCTGTTTGCCTGTGCACCCGGTAAAGGCGACGGCAAGAAGGACACGCAGAAAAACCTCGACGATGAAGTTGCCGCATTGCGCGACAGCCTCGACAAGTTCATCGAACGGGCCAAGGGCGCGACTGGATTGGATGAAGTCGCTTGCCGGATTGCGCGCAATATCGCCAACGGGCGTTGGTTATGGCGTAATCGTTTGATTGCCGAAGCCATCACGGTCACGGTGAGTGTCGAACAGAAAGAAATTGCCTCTTTCAATGCCCTAGATGTTCCGCTGAACCGGTTTGATGACTACTCGGACGATGAGCGGGCGGTTGCCCGTGTGATTGCGGCGGGTCTGCGCGGTAACGAAGCCGCGGCGTTGAACGTGGTGGCCCGCATGGAATTTGGATTCCGGGGCGCGATCGAGGTATTCCCTTCGCAGAATTACATCGAAGAGAAGCCTAAAGGATTTGCCCGGTCGCTGTACCGGCTCGGCCAGCCGGAACGATCGAAACCTGAAGACGGTCCGCGCATCATGGGCCGGGCGGCGATCCGTGATCAGAAAGTCGCCAACGCGCTGCGCACTATCGACACATGGTATCCCGGTTTTGCCGAGCATGGCCGGCCGATTCCGGTCGAGCCGAACGGGGCGAACCTGGACGCGCAACGCTTTTTCCGCGATCAGAAAGGCGCATCCGCGTTTGACCTGGTGCGCCGGTTGAATGAAGTTAATCCCGCTACGGACGACGGCATGTTTCTTATCGCCTGTCTGATTCGCGGCGGGGTTTATTCCGAAGGAGGGACGGCATGAAACCGGCCATTTACGTCGATCTGGAAATGCTGGCTGGCGGCAGCGGCGGGGAGCCGATGCCCGCACCGGTTTTGGCTGGCGCGGCGCTGAACGTGCTGCACGGCGCGTTTCGCCAGTGGCCGGGCCGGTATGCGCTGGCGCTGCCGGGCGTGTCGCCGGATCAGGCGAATGCGCCGGGGCGGATGCTGCGAGTGTTTGCTGGAAGCCGTGATGATCTTGATGCGCTAGTTGCCGCTACTGGCGGTCATCCGGTCATCCGGGATTACACACGGATCGGTTATCCGCGTCCGGTGCCTGGCGCATTTTCCGGGCCGTGGATCGAATACCGCCGCTATCGTATCCCATCGCGGAAATCGCTACGCAAGCCAGACGACACGTTGCGCGAACGGCGGATGCAGGCGGCGCGCGAGCGGGGATTGCCGTTTTTTCAAATCCGCAGCCGGAGCAATGGCCAGCCGTTCATGCTGTATGTGCAGGCGCTGGAGGTCACGGCTGGCGGTGCCGGATGCCAGCCGGACAGCTATGGCTTGTCGGTGTCGAGCCGGCCTTTCGCGGTTCCCCGGCTATGAAGAAGCAGATCAAGCCGCGCGCCGTTCTCCTGTCCAAACGTGCGAATGTGTTTTATTTGGAGCATGTGCGGATCATGCAGAAAGATGACCGGGTAGTGTACTTGACCGATACCGGGGCGGATGTCGAGCAGTTTTTCAACATCCCGGAGCGCAACACGGCTTTTCTGTTACTGGGCAAAGGTTCGTCGCTGACTGATGCGGCAGCGAGAAAACTGGCGGATTCCAACGTCGTGATCGGGTTTTGCGGGTCGGGCGGTTCGCCGCTGTTTTGCGCGGCTGATATGACGTTTCTCACAACGCAAAGCGAGTATCGCCCAACCGAATACATGCAGGGTTGGATACGTCTGTGGCTGGACGAGGCGAAGCGGGTGGAGGCGGCAAAGCGAATGCTGAAGAAACGCCTGGACTGGACCTTGGAGTCTTGGTCTGGCGATGCGGAATTGCTGCGGCGGAAGATCGTTCTGGATGATGGGTTGTTGCGCTGGTTCGAGCAAGGCATTAGCAAGACAGCTACTACAACGGAACTTCTTTCGTTAGAAGGCATGTGGGCAAAGCGATTGTATGCCAAGTTGACGGAGGGGTTCCGGCTATCCAGTTTCAGGCGGGAAGAAGGCAAGGGTAGCCATCAAACGCGGGAAGATATCGTGAATAACTTTCTGGATCACGGGAATTATATCGCGTATGGCTACGCAGCCGTGGTGTTGAACGGATTGGGTATCAGTTTTGCTTTGCCGCTGTTGCATGGAAAAACTCGTCGTGGCGGGTTGGTTTTTGATGTGGCGGATTTGGTTAAGGATGCGTATGTGATGCCCTTGGCTTTTGCCAGAGGCAGCGCCGGGGTGAAGCAACAGGCTTTCCGGGATGAGCTGATTGAGCGGTGGCAGGATGGGAGCATTTTGGACCGGCTCTTTACCTTCGTTGAAAAGCTTTCTCAAGAAAATATTTAATTTCAATTTGTTATCTCATTAGCCTATTCAGCAAGCTAGCTTGGTTCGCCGACCTCTTAACACTATGAAATTCTGGATGTTTTCCCATAAAATGGGACAGTTTTCCGCCGTGTAGGCGGTTTAGAAGATTCTGTCCCAGGTTTCCGGTTCGATCACGCAGTTTTCCGCCGTGTAGGCGGTTTAGAAGATCCGGACACGGCCTTGGTTCCCGGCGAAACCGTTTTCCGCCGTGTAGGCGGTTTAGAAGATCACCCAGGCTTATTGTGAAACTGGCTTGCCGTTTTCCGCCGTGTAGGCGGTTTAGAAGAACAAATGCTCAAGCACGCAGAGCCGGTTCTTGTTTTCCGCCGTGTAGGCGGTTTAGAAGACCCTGGTTGAAACCGTGGGCTGCGCATTAAGGTTTTCCGCCGTGTAGGCGGTTTAGAAGAGGAGCTGATCAACGGACAACTTGCCGCTGTTGTTTTCCGCCGTGTAGGCGGTTTAGAAGACCAATGTGAATCATCCGGCGGATTAGTATCCGTTTTCCGCCGTGTAGGCGGTTTAGAAGTCGATACGGTTTTGCATTTTCAGACTGTAGCCGTTTTCCGCCGTGTAGGCGGTTTAGAAGAGCAGCGGTTCGGTTCGAGTTCGACACACCAGGTTTTCCGCCGTGTAGGCGGTTTAGAAGCATCGCCACGGTCCAGGGTTCATGAATCATGAGTTTTCCGCCGTGTAGGCGGTTTAGAAGCCGCCGGGCGCTGGCCACGCGCGCCCGAAAAAGTTTTCCGCCGTGTAGGCGGTTTAGAAGATCCGGGTCCGCCGTGCCGGTGATCGCATCGCGTTTTCCGCCGTGTAGGCGGTTTAGAAGGCACCGCGTAATCAATCTCAGCAACACGGCTCGTTTTCCGCCGTGTAGGCGGTTTAGAAGCTCATAGATCGGCTTGCCGTCCATGACAGTGCGTTTTCCGCCGTGTAGGCGGTTTAGAAGTAGCAAATTTGCTAAGGCTGACTGACCGCCAAGTTTTCCGCCGTGTAGGCGGTTTAGAAGAGATGACGGATGCAGACCTGCGCGGCATTAATGTTTTCCGCCGTGTAGGCGGTTTAGAAGTGGTAGAGCAGCGTGGTTTGTAATTTGAGTTCGTTTTCCGCCGTGTAGGCGGTTTAGAAGCAGGAGTTACGCCAGACTGCTTTGAAAATGAGAGCGCCCTTGATTCCAGAAAAGGTGGCGGTAACAGCCACATTGACCGCTAGCGTTGTCTTGCCTGCCCTACCTTTTTGCGAAACAATGCTAATAATCCGCATGGTGTGTCCACTATGCATCCGGAAATCATTCAAAAATCCGGTTTACACATGTAAATCGCAGCCTAAGATAACTGCAACAGTGGATAAAGCTGATGCAAGTTTTTTAAATTTCAATAGCTTAGATGTTTATATTATGTCCAAACGCGC
>Ga0116152_10005061_pt1 | contig 10314 bp, 3 predicted proteins | sample AD_UKC119_MetaG_FD_89894 | JGI IMG/M metagenome (GOLD analysis project Ga0116152, IMG submission 89894) | Active sludge microbial communities of municipal wastewater-treating anaerobic digesters from Hong Kong - AD_UKC119_MetaG | ecosystem: Engineered > Bioreactor > Anaerobic > Digestate...
CGAACAACCCCAAGCCCCCCGCCAGCCCCAACTCGTCCTGCACGAGGGCCTCAAGTTTTCGTCGCAGACGATCCACCTCGCCGGCAATGCGTTCAAACACTGCCAGTTCGAACGCTGCACGTTGGTGATGACCAACACGCCCGCGCACTTCGAAGGCTGCCAGTTCTCGGGCTGCAATTGGCGCCTGGAATTCGACCTGCTGCACGGCGACCCCGGAACCTTGCAGACCTTGCGCAACCTGTTGCAGCTGGTAGCCGGCGCCTCGGGCCAGGCCGCGCCGACGCCGCCCACCGCGTAGTACGCGCCCAACAGCCTGGGTCGAGGATCCTCCCCAAGGCCACAAGGCCGTTTCGGCCGCCCAGTCGCCCGCTTACCACCTTTTGGGAAGCTTGCCCGCTTCGCGGTTACAGCACCGTCACGGGCGTTCTAGCTGGACTCTCGTTGGAGTCGGCGAATAGGAATTCGGTAAGCGAAACGCACCCAGTGCGACCCCGTGACCGAGCGCTCGTTCCGCTGCGGAATGCTAGCGGTTGGGATACTTCGTGCCTGCGGGGCCGAAGCCCCGACCAACTCAGTCGCGCATAAGCTTGGCTTATCACGCTTATCGTGACTTGCGATTGGGCCAACAAGCCAGTTGGAAGCACATTAGGCGTGGAGGGGAGGTTCTGGAGCAACCGCAACCAGTCCCCTCCAACCTTCCAACCCAACCTTCCAACCAAGCCTTGAGGCTCCTAAAGCAAGCCTTGAATCCAGCGGGAGTACGGCTACGAATCCCTTGGGGATGACCAACATGGCCATCCGCTCGGCTGTGCCCAGCGCCCCATCGATTCCTGCCCCATTCCCCACCCTGACGTCTGCCCTGCGTTGCGCGTTGAGGTCCGAGCCTCGGCCACCTGGGCCGATGCGAGGAAACGGTCCCTGCAACCAAGAATACCCCATGATCTATCAAACCCCCTTCCTCCGTGCCGTGTCGAGCATCGCGTTGCTGAGCGCGATCGCCTATTCCGCCCCTCAAAATGCGCCGAACCCGCACGCGAACAGCGCTACCATGGCCTCCATGGCACCCGCTGCGGTCTACGCCACAGCGGGCGAGCCCACGGCCCCCTCAGCGGTTTGCCCCGTGACAGGCGAGACCGCCATTTCCACGCAATCGAGCAACCCCATGGATTCCGGATACAAAACGCCCAACGACTGGTGGCCCAACCAGCTCAACCTTTCGATCCTCGATCAAAACTCGCCCCAGAGCAACCCGCTGGGCGGCGACTTCGACTACGCGACGGCCTTTGCCACGCTCGACATGAAGGCCCTCAAGGCCGACATCATGGAGCTGATGAAGACCTCGCAGGATTGGTGGCCCGCCGACTTCGGCAACTACGGCCCCTTCTTCATCCGCATGGCCTGGCACAGCGCGGGCACCTACCGCACCGGGGACGGCCGTGGAGGTTCCTCCGATGGCGCGCAACGCTTCGCGCCGCTCAACAGCTGGCCCGACAACGTCAACCTCGACAAGGCCCGTCGTTTGCTGTGGCCGATCAAGCAAAAGTACGGCCAAAAGATCTCCTGGGCCGACCTGATGGTGCTCGCGGGCAACTGCGCGCTCGAGTCCGCTGGCCTTCAGACCTTCGGCTTCGCCGGTGGTCGCGAAGACGTGTGGCAACCCCAGAACGACATCTTCTGGGGACCCGAAGGCAAGTGGCTGGCCGACGAGCGCTACTCGGGTGACCGGGACCTCGCCAACCCGTTGGCGGCGGTCCAAATGGGCCTGATCTACGTCAACCCCGAAGGTCCCAACGGCAAACCCGATCCGCTCGCTGCGGCCAAGGACATCCGAACCACCTTCGGCCGCATGGCCATGAACGACGAGGAAACCGTCGCGCTCATCGCGGGCGGCCACACCCTCGGCAAGTCCCACGGCGCGGCACCCCCGGAAGGCCACGTCGGCCCCGAACCCGAAGCGGCTCCGCTCGAGCAACAAGGCTTGGGGTGGGCCAACTCCTACGGCAGCGGCAACGCCGGCGACACGATCGGCAGCGGCCTGGAAGGCGCTTGGACGTCGACTCCGACCAAGTGGTCGAACGGCTACCTCGACAACCTGTACGCCTACGAGTGGGAGCTGACCAAGAGCCCCGCCGGAGCCTACCAGTGGACGCCCAAGAACGGTTTGGACGACGTGCCCGATGCGCATGACAAGTCCAAGTACCACCTGCCGATGATGTTCACGACCGACCTCGCGCTCAAGCTGGACCCGATCTACGGGCCGATCTCGAAGCGCTTCCACGAGAACCCGGACGAGTTCAACGCGGCCTTCGCCAAGGCTTGGTACAAGCTGACGCACCGCGACATGGGTCCGGTTTCGCGCTTGCTCGGTCCCGACGTGGCTCCCGCCCAACTGTGGCAAGACCCGATCCCGAAGGCCGACTACGCGATGATCGATGCCAACGACGTCGCCGCGCTCAAAGGCAAGATCCTCGACTCGGGCCTCACGGTACCCCAACTGGTGTCCACCGCCTGGGCCGCAGCGGGCTCGTTCCGCAACAGCGACAAGCGTGGCGGCCCCAACGGCGGCCGTCTGCGCCTAGCACCCCAGAAGGACTGGGCGGCCAACAACCCGACCCAACTGGCCAACGTGCTGGGAATCCTGGAGAAGATCCAAGCGGACTTCAACAGCTCGGCACCCGATGGCAAGCAAGTGTCGCTCGCAGACCTGATCGTGCTCGGCGGCAACGCCGCGGTGGAAGCAGCCGCTAAGGAAGCTGGCACCCCCATCCGCGTCCCCTTCACCCCGGGCCGCACCGACGCCACGCAGGAGCAAACCGACGTGGAAGGCATGGCCGTGCTCGAACCCGAGACCGACGGCTTCCGCAACTACGCCAGCGACGGTGCCTTCCTCCGTCCCGAAGAGGGCCTGATCGACCGTGCGAACCAACTCAACCTCACGGCCCCCGAAATGACCGTCCTCATCGGCGGCATGCGCGCCCTCAACGCCAACTACGACGGCTCGCAAAACGGCATCCTCACCCAGCAACCCGGAAAGTTGACCAACGACTTCTTCGTGAACCTGCTCAGCATGGACACCGTCTGGAAAAAGTCCGCCAAAGGCAAGAACCTCTACGAAGGCACCGATCGCAAGACCGGAGCACCCAAGTGGACCGCCACCTCGGTCGACCTACTCTTCGGCTCCAACTCGCAACTGCGAGCCATCGCCGAAGTCTACGCGAGCAGCGATTCCAAGCAGAAGTTCGCCAACGACTTCGCCGCCGCCTGGAACAAGGTCATGACCCTCGACCGCTTCGACCTCGACCGTCGCTAGCGACCCAAGACCGCCCAAGAGCCAAGGTCCCCAGCGCAAGCGAGGCACCCCCCGCTCCGAAAGCGTCCAACCACTACGCAGGCTGGGCCCAAAAGGCCCAGCCTGCTCGTGTATCCACCGGCATAGCCCGCGACCATCCTCGCCACGCTTTCGGATCCCCTACTCCACCACCAGGGTCCCTCGGTTCGCCACAAAACCGAGCCCGCGAAGCCCGCTCCACTTCCTAGAAGCGCAGCGCAAACTGGTGCGCCCGGCAGGGTTCGAACCTGCGGCCCCCGCTTTAGGAAAGCGGTGCTCTATCCAGCTGAGCTACGGGCGCGTGAGGGAGCATGCTAACCCGAGGTCGGGAGACCGTCCACATTGGGTTCAACGCACGTGGGACACGTGCGCGGGAAATCGAGTTGGACGTGCGCCTTTGGCATTCTCGCTGGGGCTTTATGGATTGGCGCGAGGCCTGGGGACGGCTACCAAGGGCACGCCGCGGTAGTCTTCGCCAGCGGTTAGGGTTTCGCCTTTGAGGGCCACGGAGCCGGGGTGGACGCGGGCGTGGGGCTGGAGGTGGACTCCGTAGAAGGCCAACGCGCCGGCGCCGAGGGTGGCTCCAGGGCCGATGGTGAGGTGGTCGATCTTGAGCACGCGGTCTTCGAAGGTGTGGGCTTGGAAGATTCCGGCGACGGTGGAGCCGGCTTCGAAGTGCAACATGTCGGGGTCGACGACTTGGGCGAAGCCACGACCTAGGAGGACTCCGGGGCCGATGCGCATGCCGAAGAGGCGCAGAAGCGCGTTGAGCAAGAGCGTTCCCTCGAAGATGGCGAGCACGGGGCGGGCGAAGCGGCCCCAAACCACGTAGAGAAAGTCCCAGCGGCTGCACCAGCACGACCAGAGCGGGTGGCGGCCGGGGGCGACCTTGCCGAGCAGCAACCACTTGAGCGTTACGACGGCGAGAAATGCACTGGCCGCTGTGAGCCAAAGGGCTAGCGCCGCGCCTAGCCAACTTAGGAATGCGGCCTGTGCTGGGCTGCTTGAGGACTCCGCCCTGCTCACGGAGCTCACGCTATCAGCAAGAACTTCGCTCGTGACGATCACTTCGTCTGTGGCGAGGTTCGGGCTTGTGGCAAACCCGGCGCTCAAGCCAAAGTTCGCGCTCTTGTCGGGGTTCGGGCTCCTTCCGGGGGAAGAGTCGGCATGAGCCTCATTCACTCCTATGGAATTCGTCGGCGCTGATGAAGTGGGGAGCCAGAAGGCAACCTGGAACAGGATCCAAGCGAGCGCGGCCGTGCCCAATGGCAGCAGGAGTCGCGCGGTCTCCCACAGCAAACGATTGATTCGGCGCAAAACACCCGGGTGGTGGGTCAGGCTGCGGTCGAAGCTTGGCGTTTGTGGGCGCGGCAGCAGGAACGGCGGTTGGCCGAACCAGGCTCCGGGGCTTGGAAGGCTTTCGGCGAGGGTGCAGACGCCGACGAGCACGTCGGCTGGTAGGTTGGCGCCCGCGGGGATCACGGCATGGTTGCCTACGAACGTGTCGCGGCCGAGTTTGGTTTGGCCTGCTTGTACCCAGCCGGCGTGAACGCGGGCGCCGCCCAGGTAGACGCCGTCGGCTAGGAAGGATTCGGCTCCAATCTCAACGCCGCTGGGAACGGTGTCGACGATCGTGCTGATCTCCGAACCTCGGCCCACGCGCATGCCGGCGAGTCGCAACCAGGCGGGCCAGAAGAGCGTGCCGCTGAGCCAAGTGCCCGCGCGCTCGACCAAGCCCGTCGCCCACCACATGGCGATCCACGGACCAGCGATGCCGCCGTACAAGGCAAAACGTTCGCCGCCACTTTGTGCTCTGCGCCCGAGCCAGCGCGCATAAGTGGCGAGCAAGACCAAATCGGGCACCAAGCCCACGCACAGCCAAAGGCCTACCTGCGCGTACCCTCGCGAAGCGGCTGCGGGATCGACGATCGATGCCACGAGCCCCGGGCCTTGCCTTCCGCCCAATCCCCACCACAACGCGGCGATGTAGGGCAATGAGCGAAGCCAAGCGAACAGCACGCCCCCAAGCAGGATCCCCGCATCGGTGCCCGCGCGCGAGGGTTGGCACACGGTAGCTGGCTCCATAAACCCCACGCGCTGCGCGGGAGTCCCTAGCCATCGCTCGCCGCTAGGGACGCGGACGCCGCTCGACAGATACGACAACGGCTCGAGCCGGGACTGGGCGCCCACCTCGGAATCGGGAGCTAGCGAAGCTCGTACCGCCACGCTCGCAGCCGATCCGATGCGCACGGGACCGACCACCCACTCGCCGCCATCGATTTCGACCAGCCGCAGCGAGGCATCTTGCTCAATCGCCGCATCGTCCCCGATCGTGAGCAGGTTCCAGCCACCATTCGCCAAATCGACGCCACGATGGATGTGCACGCGCTCGCCGATCTGGGCTCCGAGCAAGCGCAGCAAACGCTCGGTGAGGCGAGTGCCACGCACGAGTCCCCAGGGCAAGCGCCGCACCATGCGGGTGACGAGCCAATGGCGCAAATGGAACGCGCCGAAGGCCGGGTAGCGGCCCGGAACGTAGCGCGGCAAGACCCATCGCTTCAACGCCAACGTGAGCCCCAATTGCAGGCCCGCAGCCAAACCGGCCAAACCCATCAGGGCCGGTGCCGCCAAGAGCAAGAGCGTCCAAGGCGACACGACCTCGAGCACGCGCAGCCCCACTCCCAACCACAACCCACGCAGCACGAGCGCGGCGACCGACCACTCGATGGCCAAAACGCCCGCTTGGACGGCGGTGAAGGCAAAGCGCTGCGCCGCGCTGGCCGATGTTTCCCGAGAGGCGCCCGCGGAATCGCGTGGGGTGCCCGCATCCGTGCGCGCATCGCCCACCCCATCGTTGGAGCCCCCCCCGGCCACGCTGCTTGATTCCAGCTGCATCGACAGCTTCGCCGCACTGCGCGCGGAGTACAGATCGCGCACGGCCACGCCTTCCGTGGCTGGGTTTTTGCGCAGGACCGAGATCAACCAGGCGGCGGCCAAGCTGTCGCCACCCAGGTCCTCAAAGAAGTCGGCTTCTGGATCAGGCAGAGACGCAAGCTCCAAGACTTCCGCCATCGCCTCGACGATGGAGCGCGTGCGCGGGTCGCTGGGCAATTCGGCCACTTGCGAGTGCCCTTCGGGCTCCAAGACTTCGCTCCACTGCGGCAATCGGCGACGGTCGAGTTTGCCACCCACGCTGGTGGGCAACCGATCGATCCACGCAATGGCGGAAGGCACCATCGGCTCGGGCAACAAGGCGAGCAAGTCACGGCGCAGGGCGCCCGCATCAGGGCGCTCGACTCCTGACTCGGCCACGAGCCACGCGACCAGTTGGGTGCGCGGGCCCGAGTGTTGCAGCAAACAGGCGGCCTGGGCGATCCCTGGCTGCTCCGCCAGCCGGGCTTCGACCGCTTCCAATTCGATGCGATGGCCGCGCAGCTTGACTTGGTGATCGATGCGGCCGAGGTAGTCGAGCTCCCCGCTCGGGGTTTCGCGCACCCGGTCCCCGGTGCGATAGACGCGACCGAGCTTTGGGTGGACGGGAAAGCGCTCGGTGGTGAGTTCGGGGCGCCGCAGGTAACCGCGCGCGAGCGAGACCCCGCTGATCCACAGCTCGCCCTCCGCACCCCGGGGCAACACCTCGCCCGCTGCGTCCATCACCCAGGCCTGGTTGCCGCGCACCGGCCGGCCGATGTGCACGGCGCTCGCATCGCGCACTTCGGAACGCAACACGGTGACCGTGCATTCGGTCGGCCCATAGCCGTTCACGAGCCGAGGCCCCGACCGTCCCTGCGATCCTCCGCCCCAAATCCCGGCCAAGTCCTCGGGCAAGGCTTCGCCGCCCGCATAGACCCAGCGCAACTCGGGCAATTCGCTGCCCGCATCGCGACACCCGGTGGTGCGCAGCAGCGTCGGCGGCGGACAGATCACCGTGATGCGCTCGGCGCGCAACCAAGCGAGCCAATCGGGTCCGGCGCGGATCGTCTCTTCGTCCATCACCACCACCGTGGCGCCCGAGGCCAAGGCCAACCAAACCTCCTCGAGCGACGAGTCATACGAAGGCGATGAGCCCTGCGCCACGCGATCCCCCGGGCCGAGGCCGAAGAGTTGCACGTCCTCGTCGATCAGGTTGGCGATCGAATGGTGCTCGATCGCGACGCCCTTGGGCCGGCCGGTGCTGCCCGAGGTGTAGATCAGGTAGGCCAGGCGATCCGGTGGAATCCGCGGCAACGCTTCGGAGCCTGCCACCAATCGGTCAGTGCTCGTTTCCAATCGCCCGTCAAACTCCAGCACCTTGCGGTTTCCCGCTGCGGGCCGGACCTGCTCCCCGCAATCGTGGTCGCAAACCACGAACTCCACTTGCGCGTCCTCCAAAAGGTATTGGGCATGGTCCAAGGGCAGCGCGGGATCGATCGCCAGGTACGCCGCGCCCAGGCGCCAACAGGCGAGCTGCGCCACGAGCAACCCGGGGCTCGTGCGCCCCATCCACAAGGCCACCACCGGCTCGGCTGCTTGCACCAGCGCTTCCGCTAGCAACGGCCTCCATTCGCGGGCCAAGGCCTCGGCACGCGAATCCAGTTGGGCGTAGGTCAAAGCGAACCGCGCGCGGCCGGTGCCAGCCGGAATCTCAAGCGCGAGCGCCTCGGGCTGGGCCCGCGCAATCTCGCGCAACCGCTCGTGCAAGAGCTGCACCGGTTCCAGCGGATCGGGAGGTTCGGGAGCAGGCAAGGGGTGCGCTATTCGGCCAGAGAAGGGTCGGCCGCCATCTTGCGCTGGGACCCCTCCCCCTCCAAGTACGGAAGCAAAGATTCGGCCACTACCGACCGACGGGCCTCGCGCTCCGCAGCACTCAGATGCACGAACCCTCGCACCATGCGCCCACCGCAATGCCCGCAGCGACAGGCGAACGGCTCCGCCATGTCCCATTCGTTGGCGTCGTAGTCAAAGCTCAACTCGGTTCCCTCGCGGATCGCGGCCAAGGCCACCAATTGGCGCCCCACGATGCGCGTATTGGGAACACAGCTGTGGTTGAGGAAGCGCCAGGGATAGTCACGCAGGACGATCTCCCAGGGCACGCCCGCGGGCATTTCCAAGTGGGACCCAGGACCCAGTTGGATCGTGTAGCGCGTGGGCTCGGGAACCACCCAGCCCTGGAGATCGAAGAAGGCCTCGCCGGCCCCGATGTCGCGGGCTGCCAAAGCCCGCAACTCCCCTTGCGCGGCATACACCCCAACCGTGCCGGATCGGGGAGCGGATTGCGGTACGGCTGAGTCCATGGATGGGTGAACCTCCCAACCACAGGGGAGTTCCGCTTTCTTCCGTAGTTCTTTGCGGCTTCTACACGCGCTTGACGAGAACGCGTTCCTTTCCCCACAGGGGGCTCACGGCGCTTTTGTCGCGGTTTGATCCAGCTGCCAAGGTCGCTTGACGTGCTGCCGCCAAGCTACCCGCGCTCCGCCTGGAACGGAGTCCGCTCCCTGCGTCCAGGGGGCGCGTGATGGATTCCCCCGGGACCCCAAGGTCCCAACGACACAACAAGAGAACTGCAAAACATGAAACAAGCGATCAACACCAAGTGGCTCGGCGCGGCGGGCTTCGCGGCTGGCCTGGTTGGCTCCCTGGGAGCTCAATCCTTTGTGGCCCAGCCCGCTGGAAGGGCCGGGCTAGCAAACGACCTCGGGGTCCAAGCCTCGAACAACAGCCAGTGGACCCCCGCCACCTCGGAGGCCTCCATGCTGCGCGGCGACACCGCCGCAACCAACGCGGGTTTCCAAGTCACGCCGCTGCTCACGATCGGTGAAACGGTGGATGGCTACCAACCGGTCGGCATCCTCGACGGCATCGGCGCGTTTGCCGCCCCTGGCAATCGCGTCCAGGTGCTCGTCAACCACGAACTGGGCCAAAACAGCGGATACCCCTACGCATTGGCCAACGGCACGCTGCTCACCGGCGCGCGCATCAGCAGCTTTGTGGTCAAGCGCACGGTGCAAGGCGGCCAGCCCGAAGTTTCCTTCCGGCGCGCCGATTTGGCATTCCGCCGGGTCTACGACCGCTTCCGCGACATCGTCACCGACCCCGCGCAGATCAATGAAACGGGGGTGGGCATCGACGGCTTCTCGCGCTTCTGCTCGGCGCAGGGCGTCGCTGCGGGAACCTACGGGTTCGTCGACGACATCTTCTTCACCGGCGAAGAGACCAGCAAACCCGCTCACCCCCACGGGGGCTCGGTGTGGGCTTTGGACGTGCACGGCAAGTCGCTGTGGGCCGTGCCCGCCATTGGTCGCGGCGCGTGGGAGAACGTCACGCCGCTCGACACGGGCGACTGCGGACATGTGGCGCTTTTGTGCGGCGACGATTCGGCCGGTGCGCCCCTGTACCTGTACATCGGCGAGAAGGACGCGGTCGGCGACGGCAGCTTCCTCGACCGCAACGGTCTGCGTTACGGCCATCTGTATGCCTGGGCGGCCCAAGACGGATCGCTGAGCCCGGAAGACTTCCACGGAGTCAACAGCACCCGCGCCGGCTCGTTCGTCGAGCTGACCCCGAAGATCGTTTGCAACGGGACGGTCGCCGGCTACGACGCGCAAGGCTACGCCGACATCGACACGCTGCAGGCCGAGGCCGATGCGCTGGGTTGCTTCAGCTTCTCGCGCCCCGAAGACCTCTCCACCAACCCGCTCGACGGCACGCAAGCCGTGTTCTCGTCGACGGGGCGTGGCAGCCTGTACCCCTCGGACAACTGGGGCACGCTGTACGTGATCGACGTGGACTTCCAAACGCTCGACGCCAACCTGGTCATCGTGCACGACGCCGACGGCTTGGTGGTACCCGATGCGGGCATCCGCAGCCCCGACAACGTCGAGTGGGCTTTGAACGGCAAGATCTACGCACAAGAGGACCGCTCGACCAGCCCCAGTTCGCTCTTCGGCGCGGCCACGGGCATCGAAGCCTCGGTGTGGCAACTGGATCCGGTGACCCGCGCCATCACG
>Ga0116152_10005066_pt1 | contig 10312 bp, 6 predicted proteins | sample AD_UKC119_MetaG_FD_89894 | JGI IMG/M metagenome (GOLD analysis project Ga0116152, IMG submission 89894) | Active sludge microbial communities of municipal wastewater-treating anaerobic digesters from Hong Kong - AD_UKC119_MetaG | ecosystem: Engineered > Bioreactor > Anaerobic > Digestate...
ACTGGAAGAGATTAAAGATATTGTAAGGTCAGATGTTTCTAGTTCTAGTTATGGCAAAGTAACAAAGGGATTTGTATATACACTGATGGCTAAAATGTATCTTAATGCAATGGTTTGGAATCCTGATGATGGCGCTAAGTGGCAGGATTGTATTGATGCCTGTAATGTTGTAATGAATCTTGATTATGTACTTGAGCCTAATTGGAGAATAAATTTCGCAATTCATAATGAAGTTTCAAAAGAGATAATATTCCCGATCGTATTTAGCACAGCAGATGGAGGAAACCAAATGTTAAACAGGACAATGCATTATCTTGATCCAATTGCATTAGAGGTTAATACAGATGGCTGGAATGGTGTCTGTGCTATGCCTGACTATGTCAAATCTTACGACCCGGACGATAAACGTCTGGAATGGTCTTTTTTGATAGGTCCAATGATTAACCCTAATACAGGAGAGGTACTCATAACTGCCCATAACAGGCCTTTGATTCATACTGTTGATGTGACGATGAAATATAGCATCGATGAAGATGGATGGGGGCAAACTGAGCAGGAAGATGGTGCCCGTTGCAAAAAATGGGAAATAGAAAAGGGATTAAATGGCGATGCCGAGAATGATTTTGCGATATTCAGATTAGCTGACATCTATTTGATGAAGGCAGAAGCCTTGGTGAGATTGGGTATAAATAATGAAGAGGCTACGAGTTTAGTAAATCAAGTTAGAAGCAGAGCATTTGACGATTCGTCAAAACTTAAATCTAGTGTTACTTTGGATGATATCTACCGGGAAAGAAGGTATGAATTTGCATGGGAAATGCATTCTCGGCAAGATCAAATTCGGTTTGGTACATTCTTGAATGAGATACCAGGTTGGAAAAAGGCTTCTCCTGAAAAGTGTTTACTATTTCCAATCCCAACAACTGCACTTGATGCGAATCCTAATTTGGTACAAAACCCAGGATATTAGCTCGAAGTATTGATTTGGGTTTGCTAAATGTAGTCTTTAGTTTATTTATCCAGCTTTGATGTTGAGGGAGTTAAAACAACTTTTTCACTTTGCTCCTTGCAAACACGAATGAGATGTAAGATCACCCTTTCCAGAAGTGAAAAAAACTAATCAAGTAGTCTGAATACTCGACTACTTGATTAGTATCATAATTTAAAATTTTTACTCATGAAAATTATTAGCATTATTACGTCTTTTTTGCTCGTTCTGTCTTTTCAATCAGTTCTTGCACAAAGCAAAACATTCGAAGGGACTGAGTCTGTATACCAAAATCATGATTTTTACGAAGTCAAAGATTTCCCGCAAAAGTTTAAAACGAAAAAACCAAAGAATGTAATATTAATGATTGGCGACGGAATGGGAGTGGCTCAGATTTTTGCCGGAGCAACCGCAAACCGCGGGCAACTTTATTTGAATAATTTCAAACACCTTGGATACTCAAGAACACAATCGGCCAACCGGTATGTAACTGATTCGGGTGCAGGTGGTACGGCTATTGCCACAGGCCATAAAGCAAACAATTCAGCTATTGGCGTTGATAGCAAAGAAAATCCGGTTCCCTCTATAATTACAGTAGCACAAAAAAATAACCTGGCAACCGGTATTGTGGTAACAACAAGCCTGCTCGACGCAACACCGGCCGATTTTGTAGCGCATGTTCCAAGCCGTAAAATGATGCCTGAAATTGCAAAAGCGTTTGTTACTTCGGATCTGGAGGTATTTATCGGTGGAGGAATTGAGCATTTTCAAAATCGTGAGGATGGTCGCGACTTGCTTGCTGAGCTAAGAGAAAAAGGATACCAGGTGTGCGATACCATTACTGAAGTTACAAAAGTAAAAAGCGGAAAATTAGCCGGTTTCATTAAGGAAAACAGAATCAGCAAGCGGGGAAATCAACTGGAAAAAACAACAGCAGTTGCCCTCGATATCCTGGACGATCACAAAAACGGTTTTTTCCTGATGGTAGAAGCTTCTGAAATCGACGGAGGCGGACACGACAACGACATGCAATATACCGTTGAAGAAATGCTTGATTTTGACAAAACCATCGGAAAAGTTCTTGAGTTTGCGGCCAAAGACGGTGAAACATTGGTTGTGGTAACAGCCGATCACGAAACCGGTGGTTTAACACTGGTTAATGGAAACATGGAAACAGGAGAAGTTACCGGGCGTTTTACTACCGGTGGACATACAGGCTTAATGGTTCCTGTTTTTGCATATGGTCCTGGTGCAGAAGCTTTTACTGGTATTGATGAAAACACATCGTTTTTTCAAAAATTTATCAAGGTACTAAGGTTAAATCAATAAAATAAAAAACCCATGAATTATAATTTGTTCGATCATCGAATGAGGAATGCCGTTTTAATTTTCATACTCGCGTTATTTGTGTCCTGTTCAATGAAAAATGATGTTTCTTCTGTGTTGCTGCTTGACGATGGCTGGCAAATACAATCGTCGCAGCAAGTAACTGAAAGGGGAGAGGAACTCACAAGCTCAGAAGGCGAAATGGCCGGCTGGCATAATGCAACTGTTCCGTCAACCGTACTTGGTACGCTTGTTAAAAACGGTGTTTATCCGGATATATTCATGGGGAAAAACTTTGAAGACGTTGACAAAGAGCAATTTCAAGGCTCCTGGTGGTATCGAAAGGTTTTTGAAGTTAAAAACCAAAATGCCTCAACCTACCACCTGGAGTTCGATGGTATTATTTACCGGGCAAATATATGGTTAAACGGGAACCAGATTGCTTCGGCTGATACGCTTGCAGGGCCTTTCCGTCAATTTGCTTTTAACATCAGCAAACTGGTCAAGAAAAGTGGGCAGAATATTTTGGCAGTAGAAGTTTTTCCGCCTGCTGCGGGTGATTTTACAGTTGGATTTGTGGATTGGAATCCTGAGTCTCCCGACCGCGGAATGGGAATCTGGAGAGAGGTGCGTCTTTGTTCGTCAGGCGATGTTTCTTTGAATGCGCCGTTTGTTCAAACTCACCTTGATACAGCTACTTTAAAACAGGCTGAATTGCTGATTTCTTCAGAAGTGGTAAATAATTCAAACACTTATGCCAGCGGATATCTGGAAGCTCAAATTGGCGATATTAAAATTCGAAAGAAAGTGGATTTGTTGCCAAACGAGACAAAACTTATCCGGTTTTCGCCTGAAGAATTTTCGTCACTAAAAATTGATAATCCCCGCATTTGGTGGACCCACGACCTGGGAAAACCTGAATTGTATGACTTGAAACTTGCCTTTTATACCGACAAACAAATCAGCGATCGCACGGAAACACAATTCGGTATCCGCGATATTCAGGAATATACCTATAACAAGTATGGAAGAGAGCATAAAGGGTATAAACTGAATGGGAAGAAAATTCTTATTAAAGGTGGCGGATGGGTTGACCAGTTATTTCTGATGCCCGATTCGTTAAAGCTTGAACGGCAGCTCGAATATGTGAAACATATGAACCTGAACACGATTCGCCCGGAAGGTTTTTGGGGAAATAACCAGGATTTATACAATATCTGCGACAGAGAAGGAATCTTGATTATGACGGGTTGGAGTTGTCAGTGGGAATGGCCGAATTATTGCGGTAAGTCGCCTGAAGAATGTAGCGATATCTATGGATGTATTCAAACCGAGGAGGAAATAGAGCTGATTGCTGAATCATGGAAAGACATGGTCAAATGGCTCCGGAACCATCCCAGCATATTTATGTGGATGACGGGAAGCGACATGTTACCATTACCTGAACTTGAACAGAAATATCTGGCTATTTTGGAGCAGGAAGATCCGACCCGGCCTATGGTAACTTCAGCCTACATGCGAAAGAGCACCATCTCTGGTTGGTCGGGAATGAAAATGGAAGGCCCTTATGAATATGTTCCGCCAGTTTACTGGTACACCGATACGGTTTACGGAGGAGCATATGGTTTTAATACCGAAACAGGTCCCGGGGCGCAGGTTCCACCTATTCAATCCATCTACAATATGATTCCTGCCGAATCACTTTGGCCGGTTAACGATGTATGGGAATACCATTGCGGACGCAACGAATTTCAAACACTGGAACGATATAATTCTGCTATGAATGCGCGGTTCGGGGAACCAGCGAACCTTGAAGAGTATTGTAAAAAAGCTCAGCTTCTGAACTACGAATCAATCAGGCCCATGTTCGAAGCGTTTACTGTCAACCGGAATCATGCTACCGGAATTATTCAGTGGATGTTAAATTCATCGTGGCCAAAGCTTATCTGGCAATTGTATGGTTTTGACCTATTGCCAAACGGCGCATTTTATGGAACAAAGAAAGCATTGGAACCGTTACAGGTAATTTATGATTATGGCAAAAACAATGTTGTTGTTTCCAATTCATCCCTTACTAATTACTCCGGCTTAACCGTTTCAGTCAGAGTATTGAATCTGGATATGGAGGAATTGCTTGCGGTAAACGTTCCTTTAGAAATTCAGGAAGATCAGTATGTTACGGTTTACGAAATTTCCAATGTGATAGCAGGATTGGATTCAACTTATTTTCTTGATTTAAGGATTTTGGGTTCGAATAAGGAAACATTAGCCATTAATCAGTATCTGCTAACGCAAACAAAGCACGAATTTAACTGGGATGAAACCTATTTTGCACATACCCCCACAAAAAAACATCAAAACCTGCAGGAGATTAACAAACTTCCAAAAGTTAAACTTGATTACCAGCTGAATAGTGTTGCCGATCAGGATAAAACGCAGTTCGAAATAATCGTAGAAAATCCTAGTGAAAACATCGCTTTGTCAACAGAAATTATGCTGCTGGACAAAGAAACAGGAAATTTTATTGCTCCGGTTTTTTTGGATGATAATTACTTTTCGCTCTTGCCCGGAGAAAAACGGAATATTAAAGGATATTGCTACACTGCAGATTTGAACGGAGGGCAACCTTCTGTTAAAATTACAGGGATAAACCTGGTTGAATAGAAGGACGAGTTCAGAGAAGAAACAGCTTTCTGATATTCTCCTGAAATTTTAAATAAAAGCAACTTATGACACAAGATAAAATTGGTAACAGACATGCTATTGGCATCGATCTGGGAGGAACATTCATCAAATTCGCATTGGTCGCCGAATCAGGCGAAGTTCTATACAACAGTAAGTTATCCATCGGGAAGGAGGCATTGCGCGACGATATTCTGGCAACCATTCGTAAAGCCATTCAACTTTCGCTGGAGCAAGCAAAAGAAAAGGGTCTTCAGGTAGCCGGAATCGGAATTGGTTCGCCGGGGCTCTGCTGCGACGGAATTGTGGTTGGCGGCGCCGATAACCTGGACGGTTGGGTTGATGTGCACCTGTCGGAAATGTTTTCTTCGGAATTTAATCTGCCGGTGCTGATCGACAACGATGCCAATGTGATGGGTTTGGGCGAAGCTGTTTACGGTGCGGCCAAAGATTGCACCGATGTAATTTTTCTAACGGTTGGAACCGGAATCGGCGGTGCCATTGTAGCCGACGGGAAACTTTACGGTGGCTATAAAAACCGCGGAACAGAAATGGGCCATGTGACAATTGATCATAAGGGAATTGCCTGCAATTGCGGTGGACGTGGCTGTTTGGAAGCTTATGCTTCAACTAACGCTTTGCTTGGGCAATATGCCCAGGCAAGCGGAAAAGATACCAGTGAACTGGATGGATTTTACCTCGTTCAGAAATTCAGGGAAGGCGAGGAGGCTGCGGTGAAATGTATGGAAGAGCACACCGATTATCTGGGACATGGCATTGCCGGTTTTGTCAACACGTTTGCACCGCAAAAAGTGGTGATTGGTGGCGGTATTTCCGAAGCCGGCCAGTTCTATATCGATATGATTAAAAAATACACTTTTCAATATGCCATGCCTGATTGTGCTGCCAACACTGATGTGGTAGGCGCCGTTTTAGGCAATATGGCCGGATGCCTGGGGGCGGCTTCGCTGGTATTTAAAAATGTAAACGAATAACTTCCCATGAAGAAAAGTATTTTGCTGGTTGTCCTGATCATGCTCGTGTTTTTCGTGATTTCGTTCCTGACCAATATTTTGGGAGCGCTGAATGCGAAAGTATCCGAAAGTTTCACGCTTACTGATACGATGGCAGGCTTGCTTCCGTTTGCCTTTTTTATTGCTTACGGTGTCATGTCGATTCCCTCCGGTTTTCTGGTCGAAAAGTTTGGTGAGAAACCGGTGATGATGCTGGCTTTTCTGTTTGCATTCGCCGGTTCGGTGGTGTTTGTCATTATCCCGGTCTTTAGCGTATTTGTTATTTCGTTGTTTACTATCGGGGCCGGAATGGCTGCTTTACAGGTGGTTATTAATCCACTCTTGCGTGTTTCAGGAGGGGAAAACAATTATGCTTTCAATTCAGTGATGGCGCAGCTGGTTTTCGGGTTGGCCTCATTTATCAGTCCGCAAATGTATTCGTATTTTGCCATCAACATCGACAAAGGGAATATCAATAAACCGTTGATTGGCCTGATGTCGGGCCTCGTGCCGGCAAATATGTCGTGGGTTTCCGTTTACTGGGTTTTTACTTTAGTTGCCGTCCTGATGTTTATCATTATATTTTTTGTGAAGTTCCCTGCCGTTGAATTACACGACGATGAAAAAGTGGGTTCGAAAGACAGTTTCATGGAACTGATAAAGAATAAATATGTCCTTCTGTATTTTATCGGTATTTTCATGTATGTAGGTTCCGAACAGGGAATTTCATACTGGTTGTCGAAGTTTTTGAACCAATACCACGGCATTAATCCTGATTTGGCAGGTGCCGATGCGGTTTCCTATTTCTGGGGTTTGATGACAGTTGGCGGAATGCTGGGATTAATCCTGATGAAATTATTCGATAGCAAACAGGTTCTCCGGTGGTTTACCATTTTGGCTATCATTTGTGTTGCAGCAGGTTTGTTTGGTAGTGCGGGTGTTGCCTTGTGGGCATTACCGATCTCAGGTTTCTTCCTTTCCGTGATGTATCCGACAGTTGTTTCGCTGGGTTTAAATTCAGTGGAAAAACATCACGGTTCGTTTGCCGGTATCTTAATGACTGGTATTGCCGGAGGCGCTATTGTGCAGATCTTGATCGGGGCTATCAGCGATATTGTCTCGTTAAGGGTTGGAATGATGCTGATTTTTGTGACGCTCGGATACATTCTCAGTATCAGTTTCTGGGCTAAACCATTGATCTCAAATGCTACTATAAAACTGAAAACAAAAAAATGAATTGAAAGTTTCAATTTTATCGTAAGTTGCTTTATAAGTTTGAATTACTGTATAATTTTACAAACGTTCTTTGCTATTATAAAATATTCTAATTTTAATCCGTAATTACCAATTTATGGATTCCGATTCAAATCATCCACTGATCAGTAGCATTCGGCTTGGGGATAGCAAGGCTTTGAAACAATTTTTTGAAAGCTTCTATCCTTCGGTTTGCATATTCGCCCGAAAATATGTCAAGGATATTGATATCGCCGAGGATATTGTTCAGGAATCATTTATTGAATTTTGGAAACGGCGGGAGCAGTTCACTGATTTAAGGGCATTAAAAGGGTTCATTTACACCGTTACGCGTAACAAATGCCTGAATCAAATAAAACTTAGCTCTATTCGTGAAGATATTCTCAGAAACCAAATTCTTTCTGATGATTTCTTTTATGAAATGGTTCAGGAGGAGGAGACTTATCGAATATTGCACCAGGCAATCAATGGACTGGCTGCTCAAAGCAGAAGAATCATTCTGTTAAGTTTGAAGGGGTATACAATTTCAGAAATTGCTGATGAGCTAAATATTTCGGTCAATACGGTTAAAACATTAAAAAAGAACGCCTATAAAGAGTTGAGAAACAAACTTCATGATCATATTTTTATCTTGTTTCTTTTAAATCAATTGCTTCATTAGTGGATTTAGCACAGAAGTAAGTTCAAACATTTTTTTTGCAAAAAAAATATAAGCCATTCACCCTGACTGAATTTTCATTTGTTTTAGTTATAAACGACTAATACGAATTTTTACATGCTTTTTATTCCTTAAACTTCAAAAACTAAAAATAAAAAGCGAACTCTTGCTGATATGAATAAAATGGATTCCATATTTGAAAATTCAAAGTTGATCGCAAAAAAAATCACAGGACGGTTGACTGAGCAGGAGAAGGAGCTTTTTGACCATTGGATTAACAGTTCACAACGAAATCAGGAATTTTATAAAAAGGTAAAGGATGATTACAATTTTCTGGCCCGAAATGAGCAATTTGAGAATGTAAATACAAAGCGGGCCTGGGAGGAATTTTCAACCAAACTCAAGATCAGAAAGAGAAGCAATACAATAACTATTTTCTTTAAATACGCTGCCGCTATTCTTTTCCCGGTTTTAATCGGGGTAACAACCTATTATTACACAAACCGGCAAGTTGAACAGAAAAATAACGCAGTACAAGTTGCGGACATAAAGCCAGGATCGCGAAATGCTGTGTTGGTATTAGACGATGGAAATAAAATCGATTTAGACAAGCAGGAGGTAGCCAGGCTAAAAGAAGCTGATGGAACAATTATTAGTCAGGTTAACGATGAGCTGAACTATTTGGGCGGTAAGTCTGATAAATCAAAAAAGAAACTTCAAAATACATTGGTAATTCCAAGAGGAGGAGAATATAGCCTTGTTCTTTCCGATAGCACAAAAGTGTTTCTGAATTCTATGAGTAAACTCGTTTATCCTGTTAGATTTTCTGGAGACAACCGGGAAGTAACATTGGAGGGCGAAGCATATTTTGAGGTTCACAAAGATAAGCTGCACCCTTTTGTGGTTAGTGTGAATGGAATGCAGATCAATGTTTTGGGAACCAAATTTAACGTCAATTCATATCAGGATGAACAAAGAATTTATACAACCCTGGTCGAGGGGAAGGTCCGAATCAATTCTGAGAATCAACATGAAAATGAATGGTTATTACACGCTGACCAGCAAGCCGTTTTTGATAAATCGAACTCAGAAGTAATAATCAGAAATGTGGATGCCAAACAATTCATACAGTGGACCACCGGAACGTATACGTTTACAAATCAAACATTGGAGGAAATTATGAAAAGCTTGTCAAGGTGGTACGATTTCAACTATAGTTTCCGCGACGAGTCTCTTAAAACGCTCCGATTTGAAGGTGGATTAAATAAATATGAAAGCATAGAACCCATTTTGGATATAATAAAACGGACGGGTAAAGTAAAATATGAAATTATAGGAAAAGAAATAATTTTTACGAAATAAATAAACAGGAAATGTTTGCCGCATTTCCTGTTAAAACATTTCTGCAGTATGCAGAAACATTAATTATAAACTTAAAATCAAATTTATGAAAAAAGAACGAAAGGCGGTAGTTCCTTTAGGGAAAAGTCTGCTTAAAATGATCCGTATTATGAAACTGATAAGTTTATTTCTTCTAGTTGGATTTATGCAAGTTTCGGCCAATATCTACTCACAGACGGCCAACATTAGTCTAGACGTGAAAAGTGCTCCGCTTAAAGAAGTAATCAAAGAAATTCAAGTACAAACAGAATTTACTTTTTTCTACAGTCCTGAAGACATTGAACGTGTAAGTGTGTCTTCGGTTGAAGTGAATAAAGCTTCCCTTGAAAAAACTCTTGACTTATGTTTAAAAGGAACAGGTTTAAAATATGAAATTGTTCATAAAGCAGTAATTCTAAAAAAGGAAACAAAGCCAATGACAGCCTTGCCTTTGGAAGGGAATCCAGCCAACCAGCAACAAAAGGTTTCGGGTCAGGTTACCGACTCGTTTGGAGCACCCCTGCCCGGAGTAACTGTGTTTGTGAAAGGCACTACCCAAGGGACAGTTACAGCCCCTGACGGTAATTATTCTCTATCTGATGTTCCTGATGATTGTATATTGGTTTTCTCATTTGTAGGAATGAAAACGCAGGAAATTCCTGTTGCAGGAAAAACCTCAATTGATGTGGTAATGGCAGAAGATGCTATTGGAATAGAAGAAATAGTAGCAGTTGGGTATGGAGTACAAAAGAAAAAATTAGTTACCGGTGCCACCTCTCAAATTAGCGGAACGGATATGCAAAAACAAAATTTCACGAATGTTTTGGGGGCCATGCAAAGCCAGGCTCCGGGACTTTCCGTAACGCAGACTTCAGGGCAACCGGGAGAAGATTTCAAAGTGACCATTAGAGGGCTTGGCACAATTGGAGATGCTGCTCCTTTATATGTCATTGACGGAGTAGCGGGCGGAAATATTAATGCATTAAACCCCAATGATATTGAGTCAATAGA
>Ga0116152_10005067_pt1 | contig 10312 bp, 8 predicted proteins | sample AD_UKC119_MetaG_FD_89894 | JGI IMG/M metagenome (GOLD analysis project Ga0116152, IMG submission 89894) | Active sludge microbial communities of municipal wastewater-treating anaerobic digesters from Hong Kong - AD_UKC119_MetaG | ecosystem: Engineered > Bioreactor > Anaerobic > Digestate...
AAATTTTCAAAAAAAGAAGTTGAATTTGAAAAGATTGAAAGCTGGAAGATGCCATTGCTAAAACAGTGTTTCGGTGTTTTTAATTCACAAAAAAAAGTGGAATATGAAGTGGAATACTGGCGATTCCTCGATGAACATGGCTGGTGGTTAAACGATCATGCGCTTTTTATGGCGATTAGAAAGCATTACAACGGTTTGGACTGGAAAGAGTGGGAGAGAGAGGCAAAATTTCGCTATCCTGAAGCCATGACTGAATTAAGCGAACTTTTGAAAGAAGAGATTGAATTTCAGAAATTTCTTCAGTTTGTTTTTTTCAGACAATGGCACCGCTTAAAAAACTATGCCAACCAGAGTGGGGTTGAGATCGTAGGCGATGTGCCGTTGTATGTTTCAGGCGACAGTTCGGATATATGGGCCAACACCGATATTTTCATGCTCGATGCCGATTTAAATCCGACACAGGTTGGCGGTGTTCCACCCGATTATTTCTCAGAAACCGGCCAGCTTTGGGGGAATCCGGTTTTCGACTGGATCAGGCTTGCAGAACGGGAATACGATTGGTGGGTAGCACGCATGCATTTCAATTTGCGGATGTTCGATAAGGTGAGAATTGATCACTTCAGGGGACTTGAATCGTTTTGGGCAATTCCTGCTGAAGAAACGACCGCTATTAATGGTAAATGGATTCCGGCGCATGGCCGCGAACTTTTGCAAATGTTAAAAGGCCAGCTCGGTCAATTGGATTTTATTGCGGAAGATTTGGGAATTATTACGCCTGAGGTGGATCAGCTGCGCGAAGAATTTGATTTGCCCGGGATGAAAGTGTTGCAGTTTGCATTTACAACCGATGCCACCAATAAGGATTTGCCTCATAACTACGAAAGGAATTGCGTGGTATATACCGGCACTCACGACAACAACACAACATTGGGTTGGTTAAACGAATTGGAAAAAGAAGAGAAAAAGACAGTGGCAAATTATACCGGCGACCCGGTGAATGAAAAGTTGAATGCCATTATTGAAATGGCTGTTTCTTCGGTGGCGAATACAGCAATTATACCCATGCAGGATGTGCTGGGACTTGGAAGCGAATCGAGGATGAACACTCCAGGTATTGCAAATGGCAACTGGAGATGGCGCTTTCAGTGGAATCAAATTAATACAGGGCAGAAGAAATTTCTAAAAGAAATAACGGAGAAATACAACCGGTGAGTAATCGGGTGTTCAGTGTTTAGAGCAAGAAGCTTGCAGCTCAAGGTTCGTAGCTTTTAACAACACATCAACACCGCTTCCATAAATTCTTCGGGTTTTTCGGCGTGAAGCCAATGTCCGGCTCCCGTAATATCCACTATTTGTGCATCGGGATAAATTTCGCTGATCAGCGCTTTGTCTTCATCAAGAATATATTTCGATAACAGTCCGCGAATAAACACCACCGGGTAAGCCGTAATCGGGATCCGGTCTTCCAACCAACTTTTATTTACGCCACTTACAATTTCATCGAGGTGATCATACAATACAGGAGCATTTACCCGCCACTGGTATTGCTTTGTTTCCTTATTTATCTCAACATTTTTCAACAGGAATTGCCGGATCCGTCCGTCATCAATTTTCAGGGCTAAAAAATCGTCCACATCGTTTCGCGATTTAATTTCACTGAAGTCGATTTCCTGCATGGCAAGCAAAATGCTCTGATGAAGGTAGAACTGACTGTCTTCCTTGAGCAGGAGATAATTTTTAGGCGCGATATCGGCAATAACCAGTTTCTCAATTTTTTCGGGGAAATCAGCAGCAAACCACATGGCAACCTTGCCACCCATGCTATGTCCTATCAGGATTGCTTTTTCAATCTGATGTTGTTCAAAAAATTCTTCGAGATCATCCCGAAGGTCATTGAAAGTATGAGATGAAGAAAAAGCAGAACGGCCGTGATTCCTTTGATCGACCATATAAACGGTGTGTTTCTCTGCCAGTCGTTTCCCAATATTCAGCCAGTTATCCGACGAACCATATAATCCATGGACAATAACAACCGGAGAACCGCTTCCTTCTTTCCTGTAAAATAATTCCATGTTAAAATTGAGCTGTGGGCCTTGAGCTATAAGCTTCGAGCTATTTTTTATTTAAGGTCTGTCTTTCAATTTATTGTTATTGAAAAATTGTTTTATTGTCAAACTGTTAATTTTTACGGAATACTTCTGCAATCAGAAATCGTTCATCATTATTCTTAATTTGTTGAGTTGCTAGCTGCGAGTATCCAGTATCCAGTATCACTTCAAACACTCCAGATATTTCTGAATAGTGGTTTCCAAGCCAAGATAAAGAGCATCGGCAATCAGTGCGTGACCGATGGAAACTTCTTTCAGGTTTGGAATCATGTGATACATAAAAGCCAGGTTTTCAAGACTCAGGTCGTGGCCTGCATTGACATCGATTCCAAGTGTGCCAGCCAATCTTGCTGCATTTACGAATGGTTCAATTGCCTTGTTCTTATCAATAGGATAGAAAGAGGCATATGGCTCTGTATACAACTCAACCCGATCGGTTTTAATTTCGGCGGCACCTTCTACAGCTGTTTCATTCGGATCAACAAAAATTGATGTGCGGATGCCGCTTTCTTTTAATCTTGCAATCACCTCTTTCAGAAAAGCCAGGTGTTTCCAGGTATCCCAGCCATGATCGCTGGTGAGTTGATCTGCCGAATCAGGAACCAGTGTAACCTGGTCAGGTTTTACTTCCGTTACCATTTTAAGAAAATCTTCGTTTGGGTAGCCTTCAATATTAAACTCGGTGGTAATCAGCGGTTTGATTTCATAAACATCTTTATGCGTAATGTGTCGTTCGTCAGGACGTGGATGAATGGTAATTCCCTGAGCTCCAAATTCCTGGCACTTAATTGTGGCCGTTTTTACACTTGGTATCTGTCCTCCCCGGGCGTTTCGCAGCGTTGCAATTTTATTTATATTTACACTTAGTCTGGTCATTTCTACGTAATTTTGAGCGAAGTTACAATTTTAAGAAATAACGAATCAATTTTAAAAAGGTTTTGCTGGCAGAACAACTCATATCAGATGCAATTCCTTCGGTGCACAGCAACGAAATTGGCCGAAGAGCTTTGGGATACATGGATGTTTACCGTGTATCGCATATTCCTGTTGTCGACGATTCAAAGTACCTTGGTTTGGTATCGGATAAATTGATTTATGATCTAAACCTGGTTGAAGAGCCTATTGAAAAGGAATTGGATAAACTAAATCGTGTACATGCACATGCGGATCAGCATATTTTTGAGTTGGCAATAGTAATGTATAAACTCAAGGTTAGTGTTTTGCCGGTACTTAATCAGGAACATTATTATATCGGTTCCATTACGCTTTATGATTTGGCTCGTCGGTTTGCGAGTTTGTTCTCGCTACAGGAACCGGGTGGGGTAATTGTGATTGAGACAACTCCAACTGAATATTCAATGACACAGATCAGTCAGATTGTGGAGAGTAATGATGTAAAAATTCTCAGTTTCTTTATCGACCGAAAACCAGGGATCAATACCCTCGATCTGATCATTAAAATGAACTCCGAAGAACTTTCGAGCGTGGTACAAACACTTACCCGTTATAATTATGTGGTAAAAGCCATTTACCAGGATCGCTCGATGTTGAATGATCTTTACCAGGATCGGTTTGATCAGTTTATGCGATTTATGAATATTTAAAAACGAGAAATGAAAGTAGCGGTTTACGGAAACCATGTTTCAGACGATTTCGTTCCGGTTTTGCAGGAATTTTTTGGTTTTCTGCAAACCAACGATATTCAGGTTCAACTATACAAGCCATTTTATCTTTATCTTACCGAAGAACTAAATTGCTGCACATATTATCATTCCTTTTTTCATTCGTATTCCGATTTCGATAAAGAAAACGAGTACATTTTCAGTGTTGGGGGCGATGGCACTTTTCTTCAGTCGGTATTAAATATTCGCCATTTTTCAATTCCTGTAATCGGGGTAAATAGTGGTCGGCTTGGTTTTTTGGCCGATATTTCGGAAGACCAGGTTAAAGAAGCGCTAAAAAATATTTTCAATAAAAAATATAAAGTCATTGAGCGCATTTTGCTTGAAGTGAGTTTTTCAGATCGCGAGAACCTTGAATTTAATTATGCGCTGAATGAAATGACAGTCATCAAAACCGATAATTCATCGATGTTGAATATTGCTGCCTATCTGGATGGCGAATTCTTAAATAATTATTGGGCAGATGGTTTAATCATAGCAACACCAACTGGTTCAACGGCTTATTCGCTCAGTGTTGGCGGTCCGATTTTAACTCCTGATTCCGAGAATTTTATTATTACACCCATTGCATCGCATAATCTTACTATCAGGCCGCTTGTTGTGCCGGATAATTCGGAGATCGAGCTAAAAGTGGGAGGAAGAGGTTCAAATTACCTTACTTCTCTCGATTCCAGGTCGGTTGCGGTTGAGTTTTCTACTTCGGTCCGAATAAAAAAAGCAAATTTTAAGCTGAAAACACTTCAATTACCCGATCAACCATTTTTTTATACGCTACGCACCAAATTAATGTGGGGTGTCGATCGTCGGAATTAATTTACCTCTGATAAAGCATGAAACTGTAAAGTTTCCTGTATAAAACTTTTGTAAATCTGGTATTCAAAACTGTTGTTTTTATCTGAAAACTGCGTAATAGTTGAATTTCTGAGTACTACTTAACAATTTTTAATCTTTGTTTGGGTTTTATAATAGCAAACGGATATGTTATTTTTAGAATTATATTACTTTTGTAGCTTTTGAAACCAAAAGTTACATCTTTATTAGATGTGTAAAATTGTTGATATTCAGTTTGTTATGAGGATTTGTCGGTGGGATTTTGTGACAGGAAATCGAATGTTTTTAATACAAAAAACCAAAGTCGCCAAAAAGTCTTATAACCCTTAAAATTGAATGAGTTAGCACGAAAAAAATGCATGTCCGAAAGCAAGTTATAAGAAACGAATTTTAATGCCAGGATGAAAAGACTAGTATTTGTATTCGCAATTGTTTTGATAACGCTATCAGGACATGCACAAAAGACCGCTGACATTGGGATTTGGGGTGGTTCCTCTACTGTATGGGGAGATATGGATGACAACACTCCATTTCAGTCGTTCAATTTAAATTTTGGAGGATATTTCAGGTATAATTTCAACACCCGACTCGGGTTGAGAGCCATGTTCCTTACAGGGAAAATGGCCGGAGAAGGAACGGTTGAGAATGCCGACTGGAATTTTGATAAGTCTGCTCAGGATCTGACAGTACAAGTCGAGATAAATTATCTGAAATATGTATTGGGATCGAGAAAAATGAGATTCAGTCCGTATGTAACAGTCGGTGTTGGTGTATCATACTTTAAGTATGATTTCAGGCCTGCTGAGATTTTTGTTTTTAATCCAAGATATCCGGAATTACTTTACGATGCTTCCGGAAATTTGGTAACTCCGAATCAAACTGAATCACAGGTGGTGCCAACCATTCCGTTTGGGATGGGATTTAAATATACCATTGGAAACAGATTGGGTATTGGAATTGAGTATCAGATGAGAAAATATATGAGTGACAAAGTGGATGATTTAAACGACCCCTTGTCGTATATAAACGAAACAGGGGATATAATCACGTACACAGCCAAACAATTAAACAATGATTGGGTAGGGTACCTGGGAGTGCATCTTACTTATAAAATATATATTGGGAAAAAGGCATGTCCTGCTTACGAAAGTAAAAACTAAGAATGGAATCATTCAGAAACAGGCTAGATAATAATAAGATACCGAAACATGTTGCCATAATTATGGATGGTAATGGTCGGTGGGCCGAGCAACACGGAGGGGCACGAATTATGGGGCACGAGCATGGCGTTGAGTCGGTTCGATCGGTTGTCGAGGGGGCTGGAGAAATTGGAGTCCAACATCTTACTTTATATGCTTTTTCCACCGAAAACTGGGAGCGTCCCAAGGAAGAGGTTGATGCGTTAATGGGTTTACTGGTCCAGGCTATTGAGAATGAAACCGATGAACTCATGAAAAACAATGTTAGGCTAAGTGCTATCGGAAATATTGATGCCATGCCTGATGATGTGCGTGCCAACCTGGAACGTTGTATCAAAAGTTTGCAACGTAATTCGGGGTTAAACCTGATTCTTGCCCTCAGCTATGGTGGACGTTGGGACGTTGTAAATGCAGTGAAAAAAATAGCTTCCGATGTTTTAAATAACAACTTGGAGCCAGAAAAAATAAACAATAATTTATTCAGAAAATATCTGTCAACTTCTGATATACCTGATCCGGAGCTGCTAATAAGAACCAGTGGTGAATACCGAATTAGTAATTTTCTTTTGTGGGAGATCGCCTATGCCGAACTTTATTTTACACCTAAGTTATGGCCTGATTTCAGAAAAGAAGATATGTTTGAAGCCATTGCTGACTATCAGAACAGAGAGAGAAGATTCGGAAAAACCAGAGAACAGTTAACAAACTAGTTTATGAGGATACTTTTAAAGTCGATAACAACCCTTCTATTTATTATTGCTTTTGTGCCGGTATTGTTTGCCCAGGAAACAGACAGTACCAATTTTTCGATTTATTATTCGAGTCCAAAAGAGTACCGGATTGCTGATATACAGGTTTCCGGAATTCGCTATCTCGATAAAACTGTGTTGATCCAGCTTTCGGGTTTAAAAGTCGGGGAGGATATAACAGTTCCGGGAGATGCAATTACGATGGCAATTAAAAAGCTGTGGCAACAGGGATTATTCTCCGATGTAAGAATTACTGCTTCAAAAATTATCCGTGATCAGATTTGGCTTGACATTTATTTACAGGAAAGACCCCGGTTAGCGGATGTGAACTTTTATGGAGTTTCAAAATCGGAAAAAGAAGATATCACCAAGAAAGTATTGCTTCTTCGGGGTAGCCAGATTACTGACCACATGGTAAATAGTGCAGAACGTACGATTAAAGGGATATTCACTGAAAAAGGCTTCCTGAACACCGAGGTAAACGTGGTTCAGCGCGATGATACTACACAGAACAACAGTTTAATACTGGATATCTACGTAGATAAAAAAGAAAAGGTCAAGGTTAATAATATTGACATTAATGGTAATGAAGCGTTAACCGACAATGAGTTGGAGCGCGCCATGAAAAAAACGAACGAAAAAGCACTTCGAAACTTCTTCCGTACTAAAAAGTTTCTTGAGTCGGAATATGATAAGGACAAAGTTAACATGATCGATAAGTACAACGAAAAAGGTTATCGCGATGCTGTGATTGTTCATGATTCCATTTTGCAGGTAGAAGTGGGGAGAAAACTAAAACCCCGGGTAAACATCGATCTGGATGTGGAAGAAGGTAACAAATATTATTTCGGAGATATCCGCTGGGTTGGAAATACCGTTTATCCTTCTGATTATTTAACTTCTCGTCTGGGTATTAAAAAGGGCGATGTCTTTAATCAAAAAATACTTGATAAGCGTCTTTTCGATAACGATGAAGGTTTAAATAACGTTTACCTCGATCAAGGGTATTTATTTTTCAACCTCGAACCAGTTGAGGTGAACATTTATAACGATACCATCGATTACGAGATGCGTATTTACGAAGGCAAGCAAGCTACCATTAACGAAGTTCGTATTACTGGTAATACCAAAACACATGAACATGTTGCCCGGCGTGAACTAAGAACCTATCCGGGCGATCTCTTCAGTAAGACCTTATTAATGCGTTCATACCGGGAACTTGCGCAGTTAGGGCACTTTGATCCGGAAGCAATTAAACCTGATGTTCAACCACATCCTGAAGATGGTACAGTTGATATTGAATATCAGTTACAGGAAAAAGCCAATGACCAGATCGAACTCTCAGGCGGTTGGGGTGCCGGTATGTTTGTTGGATCGGTAGGTCTTAAATTTGCGAACTTCTCGGTTCGGAATATCTTTAATAAAGAAGCATGGAGACCGCTTCCAACCGGCGACGGACAAACGCTTAGCTTGAGGTATCAAACCAGTGGGCGTTATTATCGTACGGTTAGTTTATCTTTTATTGAACCCTGGTTGGGAGGTAAAAAACCGAATTCTTTTTCGATTTCTTTATCTCATTCAAGGATAAACTACAGTGCTAATAAGTATTACCAATCGTACAGTCCGTACGGGAGTAGTTATGGATATTCTCCATACAGCAGCTACGGATATTCTCCTTATGGTTATGGCGGTTACGGATATTCACCTTACGGCTATGGTGGTTATGGCGGCTATGGTGGTTATGGCGGCTATGGTTACACTTATAATTATGATTCTGAAAACGATAATACTGATAATGACCAGATTTGGGAAACTACTGCGCTGGCTTTAGGTTATGGATATCGTCTTGCCTGGCCGGATGACTATTTTACCGTTTATCACGAGGTTTCGTTTGAACATTATAACTTACGAAACATGGGGAGTTATTTTTCCTTTCTTATGGATGAAAACGGGCAGGTAAACGGAACGTTTAATAACCTGAGTTTTAAAACGGTGGTTGGAAGGAGTTCTGTTGATAATCCGCTTTACTCAAGGAATGGTTCTTCTTTCTCGCTATCGCTAAAACTTACTCCACCATTTTCAGTATTTTCCGGGAAAGATTATTCAGACCCGAATCTTTCGAAAGCGGATAAATTTAAATGGATTGAGTATCATAAGTGGTTGCTTAAGGGCCAGGTTTTTAATCCACTTTCAAAAAGTGCTGAGCACACACTTGTTTTACGTACTGCCTTCGAGTTGGGATTTCTGGGATATTATAATAGCAATCTGCAGTCGCCTTTTGAAGGTTTTATTGTTGGGGGTTCGGGTATGTCGGGTTACAATATTTATGGTACCGATTATGTCGCCCTGCGAGGTTATAAGGATTATGCTTTAAGTCCAAGTTACGGATCTAAAATGTACAGTAAGTTTACAGTGGAATTAAGGTATCCGATTACATTGAAGCCGAGTGCTACCATTTATGCCCTTACATTTCTTGAAGCAGGTAATACCAGTGACTCATTTCAGGCATACAACCCATTTAAATTGCAGCGATCGGCCGGTGTTGGTGTTCGTATCTTCCTGCCAATGTTTGGTTTAATGGGGATTGACTGGGGTTATGGTTTTGATCCTGTACCTGGCAGAACTTCCGATTATTCGGGAAGTCAATTCCACTTCGTAATTGGTCAGCAGTTTTAATAAATAGTATTTGGCATAAAATATGATAATAGAAAACCAGTTTAACTTAAAAAGAATTGCCATGAAAAAAATAATTTTAGTTACAGCAGTAATTCTGTCAACCGTATTTGTTTCGAATGCACAGAAATTTGGTTTTATCGATTCAGAATACATTATGGAGAATATTCCTGCGTATACTGCAGCACAGGAGCAACTGAATCAATTATCCTCACAATATCAGAAGGAACTGGAGGCGATGCATGCTGAAATTGAACAGATGTACCAGGACTTTCAGGCTGAAAGTGTGTTATTGTCGGATGATATGAAACGTAAACGCGAAGATGTAATTATTTCAAAGGAAAAAGATTACAAACAATTGCAGCGTAAATACTTTGGTCCGGAAGGAGACCTCTTTAAAAAACGCCAGGGACTGGTAAAACCTATTCAGGATGATATCTTCAATGCTGTACAGGAAATATCAACTGATGGGAGTTATGCAGTGATTTTTGATAAAGCCGGAGGAACTACCTTGTTCTTCACAAATCCTCGTTATGATTTAAGTGACCAGGTTTTGCAAAAACTCGGTTATAAATAAATTTAAATACTATATTTGCATCCAAAATTAAGACCACGTACATTATGAAGAACTTGTTGAAATTACTGGTAGTAACAATGATTACAGTTTCAGCTGTTACTGCTGCCAACGCACAAACATTGAAATTTGGACATATCGATCTTCAGGCGCTTATTCAGGTAATGCCAGAAAGAGCAACTGCCGAACAGGAATTCAATAAATTTCAAGGTGAGTTGGAAGATATTCTCGGAGAAATGCAGAAAGATTACCAGACTAAACTGGGCGAATTTGAACAAATGGGAAATGATGTTTCTGAAATTAAAAAGAACGCTAAAGTAGCTGAAATTCAGGATATCCAACAAAGAATACAAAATTACTCAGCAACCGCTCAACAGCAATTGCAGCAAAAAAATAACGAGGTGATGAAACCTATTTACGATAAAGCTACAAACGCTATCGATGAGGTTGCTAAAGCACAAGGTTTGATCTACGTTTTTGAATCAAACAGCTTACT
>Ga0116152_10005068_pt1 | contig 10311 bp, 5 predicted proteins | sample AD_UKC119_MetaG_FD_89894 | JGI IMG/M metagenome (GOLD analysis project Ga0116152, IMG submission 89894) | Active sludge microbial communities of municipal wastewater-treating anaerobic digesters from Hong Kong - AD_UKC119_MetaG | ecosystem: Engineered > Bioreactor > Anaerobic > Digestate...
ATTAAAATATGTATCTTGTATAGATACTTTAGCATTATGCTTATAAAATCAACCCTTTTTATATACAAAAGTACATAAAAAACTATCATCCAATCATCGCTCTATAGACAACACATCAACATTTTCATCAAAATTCTTAGTCTCTACCAACTTTTTATACATTTCTATATCTTCAATTTTCCATATAACATTTTGAGTATTTTTATACACAACATTAAAGGTCTCTTTATCAAAATTATTAAACAATTTTGAATATAAAAATCACTTTAATTCATCAAAATCTGATATTTTATACTTTTTTAGATAATCATCAAAATTCTTTTGAGCTACGTCTATCTTTATATTACCATAATCACAATTTAATATCTCTTTTAATGGTATGTAAAGAGCTTGAGTTTCAAATCACATCCTAATTTGTTTTTTTTCTTTAAGTCAATCAAGAGTTTTTAAATTATGCTCTCTATCAAATATCTTTAATACAAAACATCTTATATCCTTCATACCACCATACAGAAGCTTATCCACCTTATCATCAAAAATATTGTCTTTTTTTTGATAATAATAAAATACATTGTCTGTCACAGAATCAACCAAAAATCAAACTTCATCTCAAAATTCTTTGTATATTGTTTCCATAGAAACTTTTTCTGGTGAATCCTCCACTGTATCATGAAGTATTGCTGCCAATATCAAATCTAAGTCATCACACCTTTGCGCAACCATTATAGCAACCCTCAAAGGATGCAAAATAAAAGGCTTACCAGAATATTTTCTAAATTGTCATTCATGAGCAATCTTTGCAATATCTACAGCTTTTTGAATTATAAAAAGATTTTTATCAAAATCTTTATAATTTTGTTTTAATTCTTTTAAATATTTCTTTATTAGATTATCTATTTTGGACATAAACAATTACAAAAAAAATAATTAAAAGAATTATATATACAAAAACAAAAAAATCAAATTAAATTTGAAAAAAAAATAACTTTTCATATACAATAAAATATAATAAATAGTATTTTACTTGATAAAAACAAAAATTGGATATAAATAAATTAGAAAATTTTTTGAACTACAAAATAGATTTGGATATAAAACCACAAACACTAGTAGAAGAGATCATAAAAAAAGCAAAAAAATATCTACCAGATGATTGTGAATACGAGATCCAAAAAGCTTTTAATTTTGCCAAAAAAGCTCACAAAAAAGAAAAAAGACTTTCATGAGAGCCATATATTATACATCCAATAAAATCTACCCTCATATTGATGGACTTAAAGCCAGATATACAATCTATACAAACATGTCTATTGCATGATGTAATAGAAGACACTAAAATTACTAAACAAGAAATTGAAAAAAAATTTTGATTGGAAATATCAAATCTATGTGAATGATTAGTAAAGGTTTCCAAAATAAAATATAAATGAGAAGATAGACAGCTAGAAACTATAAAAAAAACATTTTTAGCAATGGCCAAAGATTTGAGAGTAATATTCATAAAACTAGCTGATCGCATACACAACATGCAAACATTAAACTTTCATCCAGAATTACAAAAAAGAAAAACTATTGCTGAGGAGACTATGAAAATATATGTGCCAATTGCAAAAAGATTATGATTATACCAATACCAAGTAACCCTTGAAAATGCATGTTTTAAAACACTCAAGCCAAAAGAATATAATCAAATCACAAAATATTTAAAAAACAACTTTTCTATATCAGACAAATATATCAAAAGATGAATCAAATTGATGTCAAAACTATTACAAAAAGAATGAATAGAAGATTTTAAGGTAAAATGAAGAATGAAAAGTCCATACAGGATACGAGAAAAAATGGAATATAAATATCAAACAAAAGATATTAGAAATATTATGGATTTATTGGCCTTTAGAATTATCACAAACAACGTTGGAGACTGTTATAACACACTGTGAATCATACACAAACATTATACTCCATTGATCAAAAAAATTAAAGATTATATAGCTGTACCAAAATTTAATGGATACAAAAGTATACATACCACAATACTTGGTATGTTTAGATTTCCAGCTGAAATACAGATCAGAACACAAGAAATGGATGAAATAGCAGAATACTGAGTAGCAGCTCACTATGCATATAGTGACCCAGATAGCAACAAAAAAGTAAACCAAAAACAAGCAGAACGAATGCAAAAATTGCAAAAATTGGTAAACGCATACACAGAAAGTGAGTCTAAAGAAAATTTTAAAGATAAGTTAGATATAGAACTTTTAAACAAAGAAATATTTATCTATACTCCAAAGTGAGATATAATAGAAATGCCAAAAGGTAGCACAGTACTAGATTTTGCCTTTCAAATACATACAGACATATGACTTAGATTTAAAAGTGCTACTGTCAATTGAAACATAGTACCAATATCACACATACCAAACACATGAGACATAATAGAGATAAAAACATTTAGATATAAATACACAGCAAACAAACATCGAGTGTCAATACTAAGGACACCAAGTGCAAAAAACAGACTAATAAAATTCACAAAAATGGAACAAAAAAATGAATCTATAGAAAAATCTACAGAAAATTTAAACAACAAATTAAAATCTTTAAGCCTACCTACACTAAAATCCAAAGAAGATAAAATTAGTAATCTATATAGCAAAAAGAAATTAGAAGATAAGTTACTAAACGCTCTAGATGACAAGTGAATATACAACAATATAATTAAAAATACATATCCAGATACATACAAACAAAAAATAGATAAAATCAAAATCAAAGACAAGAAAAATGAAAAAAAACAAACAAATATAATAATAGATGAAGATAAAATATTAAATTATGAATTATGCCCAGAGTGCAGTCCAAAATTTGGCCAAAAAATAATTGCAAAAACTTGAAAAGACGGTATTAAAATACACAATATGTGATGTAGAGCTATCAAAACAATAGCACCAAAAAAATTTTTGGAAGCACATCGACAATGAGCAGAAATAAACAGATATACAATCACTTCGATCATAAGTTGTGACCAAAAAATGGATCTAATAAATTTATTAGAAATATTTACAAAATTTAATATAGAAGTAAATAATTTTTCTGTAAAAAATGATGAAAAAAATAATAAAAAAATAATAAAAATCAAACGAGATGTAAACAATCCATGACAAATATGAATGATATACGAATATACAAAAAAATTCTGAAACAAAATGAAAGTAATAAAAAGATTTATCGAATAAAAACAAAAAAAATGATTGTAGACAAGATCTCATGACTTGAAAGCATATACACATGACTCATCATAATATGAATATTTTTGTGGATAATCAGTATTTTGCGAGTATCCAAGGACATATCTGCCAGGACAAACAACAATTTATTACAAATAGTTTGTATATTGATAGTTACAATATTTACACCAATAATATGACTACCGCTATATCATATCATCAAACCAATTGGATACAAAAAAGACAAAATACCACGAAGAGAAGCTTGTATAAACAACATGATTAAGTGTCAAAACTGTCAGACACTAAATCCTAAAGAGTATAAATGTTGTATAAGTTGTGGGAATAAACTCACAACAGTTTGCAAACAATGCCAAGAAAACTATCCTCATTATTATCATTATTGTCCAAAATGTGGTGCACCAAATATAAATATTAACTAAAACAAAAAATGTTTTTACTGATTGTAATAATAATACTAATAAGTTCTGCATGAATACTGTGAAGTATATATGTTTGATATTTTTCCTTTTTACAAAACTACGCCGATGGAGAAAATTATCATAGCACAAACTATGCAGCGATTTCTTCAATTGAAAGGGGCTTGCTCAGTACCAAGTATAAAAATCCATGATACATATGAAGTTGAGGATTTATTCAATCCGAAAGTCGATGACCACAAAGTGATATCATTACTTGAAACTTTTGAAATATAAACAACACAAGCAATTGACTTTATCGAGACACAAATTCTAGGACTCAAACAATTAGCTGAGATATCACATATGACAAAATTTTGTGAATCATTCTAATGCCAGACATATCTACAAACCCATACACTTGAGACAACACCTATGAAACTAGCTTTTTTGATGATAGTGAATATATATCATGAATTATATATCTAGCAGATTGACATGAAAGCTTATCGCCCAATACAGGAAAAAACGTAAATCGAAAATTAGATATATCTACATCGGATGAATATATAATCGCATCTCCAGAAGGCGAATGAAATCAAATCAACAACAACAAAATCAACAATCACAACACAATATATTTTTTCAAAGATACAACAGACCTATTCAACTCAGGAGCTACTACATGATCAGGATTTGTTTCTTCATGAACTTCTCATACATCAGGAACAAATATATGAACCATAATAAGTAGCTGATATTGAGAAAATCTAAATATTTATATTACTTGAAATCTAATAGATATATCAAACAATTTCATCTGAAAACTAAAATACTACTTTGAATCCAATACATGATTTGCTGATGTATACTACAATATCACATGATCAGCAATTATATGAAATTATAAAAAAGAACTGTTTATACAAAAGCCTACATCAAACATAAAAAATCCAAATCGACAAAGTTTTATATTCCCATATTATGAATAAATGAACAAAGATCTAAAAAACATCATAATACTATGACTAGTCTCTGTAATAATTAGTTCAATAGCCCTTTACAGTTTTAGAGATATAAAATTTAAAAACACAAAAAAACTACAAGAAAATACTATAGAAGAAATACAACAAGAATACGAAGCATTGTTGGATGACCCAAATGATATTTTCCAAGAAGAAATAAACCAAAAAACTACTTGAGAATTAAATATTATGTTGCCATGATTTTTTATGAATCAGAAATTTGACAATATATCACAAAACCTATCGTGACAAGATATATTCACAAAATTTCACACCACAACAAATCTATCTACTTACAAAAATATCATCAACTCATGACTAAATGATTATGATATATATTTGTTACCAAGCATACGAATAAACAAATTAGATCTAGCAAACATAAACATATGAGAAAATCCAAAACCATATTTCCACCAAATATTTCAAAACATAATAAATATACAAAACAACAAATTTATACCATACTCTATTGATCCGCTCATCACGCTCAAAAAAGAATGAATCAATATATGAAATAGTTGGGAAAGCTTATTTTCTTATACCACACTACGAAAGCAAAACAAACCGTATTCTATGCCCACAATATGGTGAATATGAAAAAATGATCTTAGACTGATAGAAAGATGATCATGACCATTTCAATGATATGAAATATTGTTAGATCAACATATAAGACAAATCCAAGAAAACAAAAATCTAAAAGAATTAAAAAATATGATAAACACAAAAACTATAAACTTAGACTACAAATATAACTTCGCAAACTTTAAAAAACTATATGAGACAATACAAAAAAGAGACAATAACTGTCAAGATTTTCCAGCAATATGTCTCATGTCTTACAATTTCTGAGATCTTAAATTTGGATTGTTGTCAGACTTAAATATATTACAAAAGCACTTCTCATGAAATCAAAATAATTTTTATATAGACAATTTTTACAACGTACAAAGTAGTTATCCAACAATCTGACGAGTATTTGTAGTACCACAAAACAATGAAAACATATATCTAGCAAATCAATTTTTCAAAGAATATTTGTCACAAGCTATACAAAACAATACTTGATTGCGAAACAACACTTTGTCGGCAGTAAACAATATTTATGATTTACAAAAAAATCAAAAAATATATCAAAAAATCATTCCAAATGAAAATAATTTTACACTAATTCAAAGAGGTCTTGATTATAAAATCAATGAAAATACTTTAGAAATGTTAAGATGAAATTATAATCCCGAAATATACATAAACTGATCTAAATAATTTCCCAACAAATAAAATTTATTTTAATAGACTATTCAAAAAATGGATAGTCTCAAATTTTTTATTACTTATTATCAATCAACTTTCAATCATCCAATTCAATTATATCGTCGGCAAATTGTAAGATATTTTTATCATGTTCTATCATAAGTATAGTATCTCATGTATCCAAAAATTTTTGCAAAACTTTCATAAGTTTTTCTATATCTTGTGGATGTAAACCCACGGTCGGTTCATCCAAAAAATAAACAGTATGTCATCTATAATCTTTCAGTAGATGTTTTACCAATTTTAGTCTCTGACTCTCTCCTCATGACAAGGTATGTGCAGGTTGTCACATTCTAAGATAACCAAGACCTATATCACACATAAGCTGTAATTCTTCATGGATATTATCAATTTCAGAAAAGTACTCCAAAGCGTCTTTTACGTACATCTCCAATATTTCTGCTATATTTTTTCATTTTCGTTTTATATCTAAAATCTCAGACTTATATCTATGTCATTTACAAAGATCACAGGGTACATAAGTATCAGGCAAAAATTGTAATTCTACTTTTTTATAACCATATCCATTACAAGCAGGACATGCTCATTTATTTGAGTTAAAACTAAAATAAGAAGGAGAAAATCAAAGATACTTAGCTTGGGTAGTACCAGCAAACAAATTTCTAATCTTATCAAAAGTACCTATAAAAGTAGCTGGACAACTCCTAGGAGTTTTACCAATACTACTCTGGTCTACATATATAGTATTTTTTATCTCCTGATATCATTCTATAGTATCTACAGCCAAATCTTTGTAAAATTCTTGCAAGGCTAAATTTTCATAATGTTCATAAGTCTCTTTTTGTATCACTGGAGCAGATATAATTTCTTCCCAACTCATTCATTTTTTTAGCAATTGAAGTCTGATAAAACTTTGAACAAATTTTTGCTTATCATTCAAAAACTTATATAAAGTAGTATACATCAAAGTAGTTTTACCAGCACCGCTTGGACCAGTAATTACCGTAAACCCACCAAGTCTTACATTGATATCCAGATCTTGCAAATTATATTTATTTGCTTTTCTAATTTTTACAAATTTATTTCATTTAGAATGGCTGAAATCTGCTTCAACCTTTTTCTTTCAAGTAATGTACTGAGATGTCAAAGATCAACATTTTAAAAAATCTTCATAAGTACCGTTGAATATTTTTTTACCACCAAAATCTCAAGCGCCAGGTCATATTTCCACTACCCAATCAGCAGATTTTATAAAATCCTCATTGTGCTCCACTACTATCACTGTATTTCACATTTGCTGCAATTGACGTATCGCAACTATAGCTTTATTTATCTCTCTTTGACTAAGTCATATAGTTGGTTCATCCAATACATAGATAATTCATGTCAATTTATTTCCAAGCTGTTTGGCAAGTCTAAGTCTTTGTACTTCACCACCAGACAAAGTGTCTATAGTCCTACTCAAATCAATGTAACCTAATCCAAGATCTTGTATTGTCTTTAGCCTATCCACCAATGGTCTAGTAATCCTAGATACTAATAGATCTGACTTCTTTGATTTTTCTTGATATCATACAAAAAAATCTACCAATTCACTCAATGTCATCTTTTGCAATTCGGCAATATTGTATTTTTTTCTTCATGCTTTTACAAAAACATTGAGACTTTCAATCCTAAGTTTACGACCATCACACACAGGACATTTTTTCATCTCCAGCATAGCCTGAAAATCTACCGTCAATATTCCTTTTATATACTGTTCTTTGAGTATTTCTTTTATTCCTTGATACTTTAAACTAGTATATTTTCATCCTGTGTTTACCCTTATCAATTCCTCATCTCAATTTATAATTACATGCTGAAACCATTCTGGTAAATCTTTCCAGGCCTTATCTACATCTATAGAATATTTTTCAGCTAATTTTTTTAATATAGTCTGACCAAAACTACTATCTCTCCAAGGAAGTATAGACTTGTGATAAGAACTATATTGATCTATTACTTTATCCAAATCTACTTGCAAAACCTCACCTATACCATGACATTCTGGACAAGCTCATTCTTGCCTATTGGGAGAAAAATGTTGAGGTGTAAATTCAGGATATTGTATATTACAGTCTGCACAATACATCTTATCTGTAAACCAACTTACATCAATATTATCTTCTCAATCCACATATACACCAAACTTCTCCGTTTCACCAAGTATCTTAATCACATCTTCTTTTACCCTATCAAGTTTATCTACTTGCACAGTGATACGATCATAAATACCATAGACTTTAACTGGAAAATAATCTTTTGGTACGCTAGGTTCTTCAAGATAAAAATACTCTACAGGATCTTTTTTTTCACCAAAAATCAAATATCTAGTAAATCAATTTCATTTTTCTACTTTATTCCTATTTTTTTTTACAAATTTAATTAATTCGTCAGATGTCTTAAAATCAGAAACTTCCTTCAAAAGAAAAATCTTCTTTTTGAGATAATTCTTTTTGATATCATTCATTATGTTTTCTATGGAATTTGGTTTTATCTCTTTACCACAACTATAACAATAGCTGTCACCAAGCTTTGCAAACAAAAGTCTCATATAATCATCTATCTCAGTCAAAGTACCTACCGTACTTCTACTATTTCAAGCTTTTTTATTTTGTTCAATAGCAATTGCTGGAGACAATCCCACACAATGATCTATCTCTGGTCTTGTTCACAAATTAAAAAATTGTCTAAGATAACTAGACAAAGATTCTATATAACGAAATTGTCACTCTTTGTATATTGTATCAAATGCCAATGAAGATTTACCACTACCAGACACTCAAGTCACTACTATGACTTTATTTTTTGGTAAAGATATGTCTATGTCTTTTAAGTTGTGTGTTTTCACTCATTCAAAAACTATTTCATTTTGATATTCACTCAAATCAATTTTATCCTTTTTCACCATTAAATTTTTTGAAAAACTAAATACAATATTACCATTATACAATAATGAAACATTGAAACGTTTTAGCTTTGAAACATTTTATTAGTATTCATTGTCCAACTCTCGCTCCAAAGCTTTTATGAATTGTGGAAAGATCCCATATCTTGTTGCACCTGAAAAATCTACGCCATAACCATCAAAGAGATAATTTTCATTGTTTGGCAATATTACATCACCAGATTTTATTCCACCATTGTAAAGCGCTGCAAAATTTGAAATTCCTGTCAAATCAAAACCAGTATAAGACAAGTGTCATGTCAACTGACCATCATATCTATCAAACTTTGATTTTGTAAATTCCATAAAATCCTCCACCGTATCCACAAATTGTGCTTGTGTTATTTCTCATGTACCATAATCTTCATTTACTATTTGAAAAGGTCCATCACCATTGTTTGGTAGATAATAAGCACAAGTAGACTCTCTATACCAAGTAGCTATAGTCAATGCTGTAGGAAAATTGTAAGCAAAGCTTATATCATCCAAAGTGTTGTACCAACCAGTACAATTTTGCAAACTATCATCCAATTCTAATGAAAAACCAGTATTGTATCACGAAAGAAACTCTTGCTTAAAAGACTCTGAAGAAACCTTATCTGCAGTCTTAAATGTAAACAATCTACCATATATATAATCTTTTAGATTTCACAACATATATTCCAATCTACTATCTTCATCATATTCCACTTCTAAAGTTTTCAATTGATCATAAAAATCCCACAAATTTACTCTATCTTCCACTATAAGTAAATCCAATTGAGATTTTAAACTATTTAAATTTTGTGTATCTTCACTTGTTGGATTGTAAGAAAAACTCACACCAATCGAAAACAAACCAATGGCCAATAAACTAATCCCCCATAAACCAATTTTTGTCTTTCTCATATTTATCAAAAACAATATAAAATAATCAAAAGGAAAGTATATCAACCTTTCACTTTTAACTCTTGCCCCGCAGGGCGGTGGTTTCACTTTTAACTGATAATTATATACTAAGAATGGTAAAATATTCAAGCAAAAAATAAAGAAATTATTTTTATTCTTCTGTTGTGTTATCACCAACTCAAGAAACTCCCCCTGTTTTGGTAACTTTATCAACAGCTCATGAAGAAGTTATATCTTTAGCATTTACCTTAGACTGACTTTTGTGTCCATCATTCCATTTATTAATTTTTGCTATCAAATCATCATCATTTAATATTTGTGTATCTGTCATACCTCTGTCATTAGCTATCTTCCTAGCATTAGCTATAAAGCTTTCCCTATTTTGATTCACACTCAAACTCTCCCAAGATGATCCAAGTCACAAAAACTCTGCCACTCTAGCATTTTGCGACAATGTATCTATTCCAGCTAATCTAGTAGCA